>Ga0307380_10009287_pt1 | contig 12502 bp, 10 predicted proteins | sample UN3MG_FD_202239 | JGI IMG/M metagenome (GOLD analysis project Ga0307380, IMG submission 202239) | Soil microbial communities from Risofladan, Vaasa, Finland - UN-3 | ecosystem: Environmental > Terrestrial > Soil > Coastal area > Acid sulfate soil | place: Finland: Risofladan, Vaasa | collected... | reverse complement strand
TGCGTCTCTGGGGATGGACGTTAGCCAGAATTTGGGGCAAGGACCCGGATTGAGCCATGCCATAGATGATCCTGGATGAAGCCAGGAGCATTAGCAGCACAGTGTTGGTAGTGGCAAATAAGGCTATAATCGAGATTATGGTGGAAGCATTCGCCCCTAAGGCGGAATAGGCAATATCGGCAAAAGGTGCAGACGATTGGCTCAGCCTCTCCCAGCCAAGAACGCTCACAGCGGAGAGGGCCACCGTTATATAAAGGACAATACTCGCTGATATGGCTAGCATCAAGCCTCTTGGGATATTTTTTTCCGGGTCTTTTGTCTCCTCGGAGAGTTTGACCATCTCCTCAAAGCCCATGAAGGCGAAGAATATCAGAGCGGACGCCTGGAATATGCCCGAAAAGCCTAGAGGCGACATCTCCAGGAGGTTAACTCTGCCCAGGTACGGAATTCCCAATATTATTATAATTACAAGTCCTAAGGCTTCTATGGCTGTAAAGGTGATGGCCAGTCGGGCCGACTGCTTGATGCCCACAGAGATGATCGCGGAAAGAACTGCAAGCAAGAGCAGAGCAGAAGGCAATAAAGGAACTCCTGTGAGCGCCTGAAAGTACCCGGCAAAGCCAAGGGAGACTGCAGCCGAACCGATAACACCGCTGAAGATGATCAGCCATCCGATGATGAATGCCGGAAAACGTCCGAAGGCCTGAGATGTATATTCGTATTCTGCGCTGGCCTTGGGAAACATGGAAGCAAGTTCGGCATAAGACAACCCGGTGAAGACGGCAACCAGTGCCGATAGAGCGAAGGATATCCAGACGGCATTTCCCGCTAGGCCCGCCGCCTCGCCTATGAGGGCATAAATGCCGGCACCAAGGATGATGCCTATGCCCGATAAGGTGACCTCAAAGAGCCCTAAAGTGCGCCGAAGCTGGACTTTTCCCTGCACAAATTATCTTGGACTGTATTCTATTTATTGTTTCTTGAGCTGCAAAAATGTAAAAATTATATAATATTAGATCGAAGGATATATCTCTGAAGAGAGTCGCAATGATAGCTGCTTGGAGCTGACATACTCATGCAAGGCATCAAAGACAAGTTTCCCCATCTACCGGAAAAGATCTCAGGACTGCGAGAGCTGGCCTACAACCTCTGGTGGAGCTGGCATCCCGAGGGCCGTGGGCTCTTCAAGCTCCTCAATCGCCAGGGCTGGTATTTGAGTAACCATAACCCGGTGAAGATGATCAATCGCATGGACCAAGGAGAACTGGAGAAGGCCTCTTCTGACCCCCATTTCATGAGGCATTACGACTCGGTGATGGCCCGATTTGAGAGCTATATGAATCCGTTCAGTGGCTGGTTCTGTGACACCATAGCTGAATCGGGAAAGTGCAAGATCGCCTACTTTTCGGCTGAATACGGCCTGCACCATGCTCTACCATTCTATGCAGGCGGCCTTGGCTTTTTGGCAGGAGACTTTCTCAAGGAGTGCAGTGATCTGGGCATACCGTTGATTGGGGTAGGATTCATGTATCCTCAGGGATACCTGCGCCAACTGATCTCGCCGGAAGGCTGGCAGGTGGGGGCCTGCGAGAGGATGGACCGGGAGAATGCACCCATTAGAAAGGTAGTGGATTCCAATGGGGATCCTCTCACAGTCAAGGTGCCGATCATGGACCCACCGATTTATTTGGAGGTCTGGATGGTTCAGGTGGGAAAGACCAGCCTCTATTTGATAGATACCTCCTGCGAGGCCAATGAACCCTGGAATCGCGTCATATCCGACCGGCTTTATACAGGCGATCTGGAACAGCGCCTGCGCCAGGAGATCGTCTTAGGCATTGGCGGAGTGCGCATCTTGCGCCATCTAGGATTGGACTATTCAGTTCTTCATTTAAACGAGGGCCATCCTGCTTTCGCCGTCCTGGAGAGGATTCGGGAGAAGGTAGAAGGTGGAATGAGCTACCGGGATGCCTTCGAGCAGGTCAAGAATACCACCGTCTTTACCACGCACACGCCGGTCCCCGCAGGCCATGATGTCTTTTCCTATCCTCTCATGGACAAGTACTTTGGCTCCTATTTGCCCACACTGGATCTCTCTAGAGATGAGCTCTTCTCCTTGGGTATGAATCCTGCCAAGCCGGAGGGCTTTAACATGACTGCCTTTGCTCTGCGCTGCACTGCTTATCGAAACGCGGTGAGCAAGAAGCACGGGGAGGTCAGCCGAAAGATGTGGCAGCAGCTTTGGCCAGAACTCGCTTTAGACAAGGTTCCTATTGAGCACATCACCAATGGTGTGCATGTGCCTTCCTGGATTGACCGGCGCCTGGGAGATGTGATCTTCAGCCGCTGCATGGGCAGGACCTGGCTGGAAGAGCATGATCAGCCAGCCATCTGGGAGCTGATCGATGAGATACCGGATAGCGTTCTCTGGGAACATCACCGCTTTATGAAAGAGATGCTAATTGCCAAGATAAGAGAACGGGCGCGCAATAAGTGGCGCAGTGAAGGTTCGGACCCCAATAATGTCATGGCCTCCGGCGTGCTGCTCGACTCGGCTACCCTTACATTGGGCTTTGCCAGGCGCTTTGCCTCCTACAAGCGGCCCACGCTCCTTTTGCAGGATCTGACCCGGCTGGCAAAAATAGTGAGTGATCCCTGGAGGCCGGTGCAGATCGTCTTTGCCGGCAAGGCTCATCAGGACGATCAACAGAGCAAGCAACTCTTGCAGCAGGTCTTTAATGCCGCCAAGGATCAGACCTTCGGAGGGCGCATTGCTTTTATAGAGGACTATGATGAGTTGCTGGCGCAATATCTGGTGCATGGAGTGGATGTTTGGGTGAACAATCCCCTGCCGCCCATGGAGGCCAGCGGAACGAGCGGCATGAAGGCCACCTTGAACGGCGTGCCGCAGCTTTCCGTGCTGGATGGTTGGTGGATTGAGGGCTACAATGGCAAGAACGGCTGGGCCGTGGAAGGTGCGGAAAATGGGCCGGATAGGGATGCACGCGATGCCTCGGCCATCTATGATCTTCTGGAGAAGGATATTGTGCCCCTCTTCTATGATGTGGATGAGGATGGAGTCTCACACGGCTGGGTGTCTGTGATGAAGGAGACCATCAAAATGACTGGCCCCAATTTCAGCGCCCGCAGGATGGCCAAAGAGTACACTGAGAGGTTCTATCGCAAGGCACTGGAGGCGGCCATAAAGGCCGAGTACAGGAAGGAAAAGGGCGTAGGGAAGGTGGATCTATTCGGAGGGATTTAAAGATCTAATATTTTCTATTTTTAAAGAAATTAACAAGACTTTTGCAAATGATTTCCTATCTTGATAAATCCTACACGTTAAATTCATCAAGCTTAGCAATGTCATGCAGTCACAATAGCAAGCTATTTAGGCTAACATTTGAATTATTTAGATTAGACGATGAAAGATGACGACCTGTTGACTGCTGATCAGCAAAAAGCGGACGCCTTCCTGGAGGAGTTCGTCGGTGAGCTTGGCAAAGCTTTAGGCAGCGAGATTGACTTCATTCTGCTCTTCGGAAGCGCGGCCAGGGGCGAGTTTATCCTGGGAAAGAGCGACGTAGACCTCGTCATACAGGCCAAGAGCGATGCAGCTGTAAGGAATGTTGAGCAGTTAGCTGAGCTGCTTTTCTGGCGGCTGGATGAAAAACACGGCACGCAGTTTAAACGGGTAGTCTCCACGGGAGAAGGCGGCAGCCTGCTGGAGGATGCCCTTAAGTTTTTGGAGACGCAGGCCAGGCTCTATAAACCCTTTGAGGTCTTCGGGCCGGATGACATCGACTGGAGATCGGGAAAGATAAAGAGGCTGAACCTCTTGCCGGGAGCAACCCTTGTTGCCAGTCAACTCACTTTGTTCTACAAGATGAAGCATGAGGGAAAGATCCTCTTTGGCAGGGACATCCGGCCGGAGATAAAGCCGCGTTTCACCTGGTGGGAGAAGCTCAAAGCCATCTGGGCGGCGCAGAGCATCGCTTTTGCTTCCGTCATCCTGGCCTTGCTCCTGCCACAAAAGGCCGTAGGCTACGCGGTCAAGGCCCTTTTTTATGAGGTGGATTCGGTAAACATCATCCAGAGAGGTATGGTTCCTCCCGGCCAGGAAAAGATGGCGAGCTTCGCTTCGGCCACGAAGTTTCAAGAAAATGTATTGGATGATGTGCGGTTTTTCCTGGAGAAGAAGCTCGGCCTCTTGAGCGAGCAGAAGATTCAGCTCCTGAGAAGAGCTGCCCAGATCAAGCGAGAGGGTTTTTGCGGCGGGAGAATGGAAGCGCTATATTTCAGTCTGACAGCCTTCGGGACGATCTGGCAGACCAATGCTGTGGTGATACTGAAGGCTGGGGCAGGGCTATGAAGGACATTTATTTCAAGAATTATCTTGGCCAGACCTAAGCTCCTTCTGCCATCCTCTCGTAAACCTTCTCCATCATCGCCATGGGTGACACTGAATTCATCTCCAGCCCCAGCTCATCTGGCCCCAGGCCCAGGGCGATGCCCACCAGTTGCGTCACATAGAGTACTGGAATGCCGATCTTCTCGCCCATCTTCTGCTCCAATGTCTTTTGCTTGGCATCGAGCATCAGGTGACAGAGCGGGCACACAGTGACGATGACCTCCGCCCCTGCATTTTTTGCATCCGATAAAATCCTAAAAGCGATATCATCTGCCGCCTTTTCCTGGGGCATGAAGATGGGCCCGCCGCAGCAGAAGGTCTTGAGCCGAAAGTCTACAGGCTCCGCCTGCAGCCTCTTGATCAGCTCCTCTAGAATAGTGGGAAACTCCGGGCTGTAGATGCCAGTGGGACGCGTGAGCAGGCAGCCATAGTAGGGGGCAACCTTCAGCTCCTTGAGGGGCACTACCATCCGCTCATCGTCCTCAACAAGAGTTTCCAAAATGACATCCAGAGCATGCCGGACTATTGAGCCGCTATACTTCTTGTCCAGGACGGCATTCACTCTTTTCAGGATCTTTGGCTCTTCCAGCCGCATGGCAGCAGCCCGTAAATTGCTGTAGCAGATGGAGCAGGCTGTCATGATCGGAAGGTCCGTCTGGGCCATATTTCTGGCAGCCAAGCCCGTGGCCACCAGCTCATTGGAGACGTGCGTTGCCCCGCAGCAGTTCCAGTCGTCAAGCTCCTGCAGCTCAATTTCCAGAGCAGCGCAAACGGCCCGAGTGGATGCGTCCATCTCCTTTCCCGTCGATTTGGAGACGCAGCCCGGATAGTAAGCCAGCTTCATTCTCGCCTCAGCTCCTCTACAATCCTCTTAACCTCATCTCTGCCTTTGATCTTCTCAATCTCCATGCTGATCTTGCCCTTGGGCAAAAGCTCCAGACCCATCTTCATGGACTGCACTGCTCCCTGGGGAAATACGAGCAGGAACTCGCCGGTTAAAGCCAGCTCGGCTATCCGGCCGTAATCCTTGATCTGCTTTAAGAAGAACTGCTCGTAGTCGGCGTCCTTGCTTCGCAGCCCCTCTCGCTCAGCTATGTCTTTTAGGGCCGAGACAACCGCCTTGGGCCGGATGCCACGTGGGCAGCGCACGGTGCAGAGAAGACAGGAGGTGCACAGCCACAGGGTTTCATTATGCAAAGCCTCCTCCTTTTTGCCCTCTAAGCAGAGTTTGATCAATTTTCTGATGCTGGGATCCATGAGATTGGCCGTGGGGCAGCTGGCGGAGCAGGTGCCGCACTGAATGCAGGTCAATACCTCAGCCCCGGCCAGGCGCAGAACCTCTTGCTTGAACTGTTCATCTCCGGTCATTCTCAAGCCGCCTCCTCGGTGGTATCCGCAGCGGCAGCCTTCTTAGCCTCATCCTTGTGCAGCCGCTCTACAATCTTCCTGATGGCCTCTTCGGCAGGCTCTTTCTCCAAAATCTGTCGTATCTTGGGCTTTCTCAGCAGGGGCTCCAGGGGCTTGAGTGCCTCATCCACCAGTTGCAGCAGCTCGGGATCTATCTTCGGCTTCTCCGGCGCGGGCAGGGGCTGGCGCTCTATGTCAGGCGGAGATACGGCTCCGCTCACATCCGGTATTTGCCGCACCCCTGTCTTTATGGCGGATATGGCCTGCTTCCACTCCTCTGCCCAGGGGGTTTCTTTTATCTCCGTGTGCCTGACATCGGACCGTTCGACCTGGATGGCCAAGACGGGACAGGCCTTCTCGCAAGCTCCGCAAAAGATGCACTGATCCTTGACCGGCGCCGCTTTCCCCCGTTCATCCACATACCAGCACTTGGCCGGGCAGACATTGAAGCAGGCTTGGCAGCCCTGGGGATCGCAACGCACCAGGTTCTTTTCGACCAGCTTTATCTCGCCGTCAAATGGCTTTTTTATGTCCATGGCCTCATATGGACAGACCTGGGCACATCTGCCGCAGCCGATGCACAGGTCCTGATCGATCTCGATTTTGCCCACGAACTCTTTTTCGGCTTCCGGCACTTCTAAGGGCTCGCCTTCTACTTTTATTGCTTCCTCGGGACAGATGGGCACGCACAGACCGCAGTAATCGCAAAGCTCCTCGTCTACCAGGAGCTGTTCGTAGGGCACCAGATCGCGGGGATCTTTCTCTTTCTCGTCCTTGTCCACCAGCAAGAAGGCCTTGCAGAATTTGGCGCACCTGCCGCAGAGGTTGCACTTCTCCTGATCAATGGCAATCTTGCTTTCTATTCCTGTGCGCAGGGGGCCATAGTCTTCTCGGGTTTTATTGAATGTGATTTTTATGGCCTTTGTGGGGCAGACAGGCTCGCAGAGCAGGCAGGGCAGACACTTCTCGTTGGGCAGGGCCTGCGCCAGGAGCCGAGGATACTGCTCCTGCGTGATGAAATCAACCGACTTTTCCATCCCTTTGGCATCTCCCTTCTTTTCTGTCTCTTCTGTCGCTTCCGTCATGTTTGGGCCCCAGCAGTCTCGGCTGCTTCTGCGCCGTCCGCTTCCTCTGCTGTCGTAGTCCTTTCCTTTACCGTCATGCGAAAAGCCTTCGTGGGACAGAAATTGACGCACATGCCGCAAAAGGCGCAGGCATCCAGATCAATGAGCACGGGCGGCGCGTCCAAGCCCTTAGCGATCTCCTGCAAAGGCCCCTCCTGCAAGGCTTTTTTGGGGCAGAGAGCTACACAGATGGAGCAGCCGGCGCACTTCTTGTAATCGTAATCGAGGACGATTTCCCTCTCCTTCGTTTTTTGTTTGGCCAGGATATGGGAGCCCTCAACATCCATCTCCTTTTCAATCTCCATCAAGGCTCAGGCCCCCTTCTCATTATTCGTGCCTGTCTTGCTCTCGGCTTTTGTCTCCGCTTCAGGCTTCGTCTTTGCACCTGATCCCACTTTGCTGTCAATGCTCGCCTTGCTCTTCAGCTCCGTTCCGATGGGGCCCATGGCCTTTAGCTCGCGAATAAAATCCTTGAGATCCTTGGCATAAATCTCGCCCTCGCTGGCCGCACACCAAACTATCTTGACTCTTCCCGGATCAATACCTATCTTCTCCAGGACGCCTTTGAGCACATTCACCCTCTGCTGGGCCTGATAGTTGCCATCCCGGTAGTGGCATTCGCCTATGCGGCAGCCGGCGATGAGCACTCCGTCCGCACCACGTCGCAGGGCTTCCAGGATGAAGCTTGGGTCCACGCGTGCCGAGCACATTACCCGGATGTTACGAGCGTTGGTCGGGTACTGGATGCGCGAGGTTCCGGCCAGGTCAGCAGCTCCGTAGCTGCACCAGTTGCACAGGAAGGCCACAATGAGGGGAAACTCTCTCTTCACTTCTGTGGCGGCCCGCACCTGGGCTAAGATCTGCTCGTCGGAGAAGAAGCGCATGTTGATGGCATCTACGGGACAGGCGGCGGCACAGGAGCCGCACCCCTTGCAGGCTGCCTCATCTACGTAGGCCGGGCTTTTCACGGCTATGGCTTTCTGAGGACAGACATCGACGCACAGCTTGCACTTGATGCATTTTTCTGGGTCCACATAAGCCGAGGTGGGCTCCAGCTCCAGCACGCCTTTATGTAGAAGCTTGATGGCTTTGGCAGCCGCAGCGCTGCCCTGGGCAATGGAGATGGGAATTTCTTTGGGGCCTGAGGCGCAGCCGGCGATGAAGACCCCATCGATATGTGCCTCTACGGGCCTCATCTTGGGATGGGCGATTTCGAAGAACCTGTCCGGCCTTCGAGAGAGGCCAAGCAGATTGCCCAAAACGTCGGCTTTGCTGTCCGGCTCCAGTCCCACGGAGAGGACGGCCAGATCATGCTTCACGCGCCTTAACTGGCCTGTCAGCGTGTCCTCGAAAATCAGGAATATCTCGCCGTCTACCTCTTCAATGCGGGAGACGCGGGCGCGCACAAAGTTGATGCCCAGCTTCTGGGCCCTCACGTAGAACTCTTCATATCCTTCGCCGCATGCCCTGATGTCGATATAGTAAATGGTGATATCAGTATCAGGATACTTCTCCTTGACCAGTTGCGCGTTTTTCAGTGAGGCCATGCAGCAGACGCGAGAGCAGTAGAGGTTTCCAACGGTTTCGTCGCGCGAGCCGACGCACTGCAGGAAGGCTATTGATCCGGCAATCTCGCCCGTGCTGGGCTGCACAACTTCTCCCTTGGTCGGTCCGGAGGCGTTGAGCATCCTCTCCATCTGCAGGGTGGTTATCACATCTCTGTACCTGCCAAAGCCGTACTCCTCCTTTCGGGTGGCGTCGAATGGCTGCCAGCCTGTAGCCACAATGATGGCGCCCACATTCAGCTTAAAATCCTGGGGCTCCTGGTCGAGCTTGACTGCCTGAACGGGACAGGCCTCCACGCAGCGAGCGCAGCCAATGCAGGCCTTAGGATCGACACAAGCTACCAGGGGCACGGCCTGGGGGTAGGGAACGTAAATGGCTTTTCTCTTGCCGATGCCAAAATCGTACTCGCTGGGAACCTCCACCGGGCAGACGCTGGCGCACTCGTTGATGCAGCCCTTGCACAGCTTCTCGTCCACATAGCGTGCTTGGCGAACGCCGGAGACGGTGAAGTTGCCCACGCTGCCCTCCACGCCCAAGACCTCAGCGTAGGTGATGAGAGTAATATTAGGATGGTTGTAGACCTCAGACATCTTTGGCCCCAGGACGCAGATGGAGCAGTCGTTGGTGGGAAAGACGTCGGTAAGCAGAGCCATGTAGCCGCCAATAGTAGGCCGCCTCTCCACTAAGAAAATGTGCAGGCCGGCGTCGGCCATGTCCAGCGCGGCTGCGATCCCAGCCACGCCTCCTCCGATGACCAGCACATCCTTGCTGACGGGAATGCTCTCCGGTTCCAGCGGCTGTAGCAGCGCTGCTTTGGCCACAGCCATGCGGATGAGGTCCTTGGCCTTTTCTGTGGCCATGGCCGGCTGGTCCATATGCACCCAGGAGCACTGCTCCCGAATGTTGGCCATCTCCAGCATGTAAGGGTTCAGGCCTGCTTTGGTGATGGCCCGGCGGAAGGTGGGCTCGTGCAGGCGGGGCGAGCAGGCAGCCACGACAACACGATCGATCTTAAGTTCGGCAATATCCTTCTGGATCTGCTCCTGGCCGATGTCTGAGCAGGAGAACTGCAGATTGCGGGCTACGGCCACGTCGGGAAGCTTCTCGGCAAAGCTCTTCAGATCTTCCACGTTTAAGACGCCGGCGATGTTCAGGCCGCAGTGACAGACGTAAACACCTGTAGGCATGAGACTTCAGTGGAGTATGATCGCCTTAATTCACTTAAACTTATGCCATTGAGATTGTTACTTTTCATATTTTGTCTGGAATATCTGTTGGTTTCGTAAACTATTTATAATAATATTTGTCTAATTAATATAAATAATATTTTGCAGATTACAGGAAATCTGGTGTTTTTCATGACAGCAACAGTAATTGAAGATAGCAGACTAAGCAACAGGACGGGAGTATACCAGGATCGAGATGATGCCGGAGAGCATCTGGCCACTGCTCTGGAGCAATTTCGGGGAAAGGATGCCATTGTCCTGGCCATACCCTCGGGAGGAGTGCCGGTAGGCTTGGCCGTCTCATCTTGCCTTGAACTGCCGTTTGATCTCCTGATAATAAGGAAGATTCCCATTCCCGGCTACACGGAATCCGGCTTTGGAGCGGTCAGCCTGGAAGGGGATATGATGCTAAACGAGCCTTTAGTCAGAGAGCTGGGCCTTACACGTGAGGAGATTGAGGTGCTCGCCAAGCCGGTGCATGAGGGGCTCTTGGCAAGAAACCGCATCTTTCGAGAGGATCGTCCCTGGCCGGAGCTTGCAGGCAAGACAGTAATATTAGTGGACGATGGGCTGGCCTCCGGCTATACCATGCTGGCTGCCGTTCGCGTCGTGCAGAGGCGTAAGCCCTCCCAGATAGTAGTTGCCGTTCCTACTGCCTCGGCAAGCACTATCAAGCTCCTCGCCACTCGTGTAGACACTATCTTTTGCCCCAATATCCGGAGCGGCTACAGCTTTGCCGTAGCAGACGCTTATAGAAACTGGTACGACCTTGACCGAACTGAGGTGATAAATTTGCTTAAGTCTCACGGGCTGTTATCTAAAAAATAGGCCTAATCGGCTCTTATTTCCCTCGATAGTTCCCATAAGTTTATATCTTATAAATTTTAATTATTATTTGATTTCAAAATGAACCTGCTCCATTTGCTCTCCATCTTGCTTGAGGCGGTCGTGGCTGCCCTGGGCGTAATGCTGGCCATCGGCAAGAAGAAAAAGTACGGCTGGTGCATAGCCCTTACCTTTGTGCTCTACGTCATCTATGATCTGGCAAATCTCTTGGCTCTGAATATCTCTCAGGACACTCTGCATATAATATTCTTCGTGGCTACCCTTTCCATCCTCTGGGCGGTCTGGAACATCTTCCTAGAGGCTTGAGGCCAGAGATCTATTCCTTTTTGTCTCTTTACTGGTATCCAGTCGATATCCGAGGACGGTCAGGCTTTTGAGGAGTGCGGACAGATAATATATTGATGATCTCCAAAGTCTACATCTCCCACAGCCGTGAGGATGAGGAGATGGCCCTGCAACTCTCCCGCGCCCTCTGGCGGGTGGGCCTGGAAAGCTACGTCGCTCTCTATAATCTGTCACCAGCCATCTCTTTGGCCGAGCGTGCTTCTTTTGGCCTTCGCAACTGCGAGTGCCTGGTGGCCCTGCTGACCAAAAAGGGCTCCTCTTCTCCAGAGGTCTGCCAGGAGATCGGCTTGGCCCGTGGCTTGGATCTGCTCATCATTCCCCAGCTGGAAGAAGGAGAAAGGCTCCCATTCCTGATCGAACACCTGCGGCCTCAGGTCTTCCGGGAGGAGAGATATGCCGATGCCATAGGCCTGCTGATCAAGACCCTGCGGGAGCTGTCCCGGCTGGAGTGGCTGAAGGTGACCTGTCCTAAATGCGGTGAAGAGATGACCCAATATCTCACCCCTCAGGATGAGGTGGACGATGCTCTGCAGAAGGGCACTTTTTTGGAGACGATCTGCAGCTACTGCCAGAATAAGATCCGGCTGGATGCGAGGACGTTTGAGCCCAGGCTGTGATTTGCCGGCAATCCGCTTTGCTAAATCGATAGAATGCTTGTATCTCTTGAATATTTCAGGTTTTTTTCAGGCATTTATTCCGATTTGAAAATCTCAATAAATTTTCATTTTATGTTAAATCAAATCGATCGTGAACCTTATTTATCAATCTTGAAATGTTGCTTCTAGAATCTTCTAGCAGGAGGCAAGACCATCGGCCAAGAGCCTACCATCACATTGTCCATAAAAGAATCAGGAGAGCGCCCCAATACCACTTATCTCTTTCATATCCTGCTCGATGAAAAAGCTCTCATCAGCAACCAGAGCTTTTCCCTGCCGGACTCTCGGGCCATGCGTGAGATCTCCCGCAGCTTTGGCGCTCTTTTCGAGCAGGGCTGTAGGCCGGAAAAAGACGCTGACGCCCAGCGAGCCCTGGGAAAGCAGCTCTTTGACTTCTGGCTGGCAACATCCTGGGAGAAGATCAAGTCCGGTGTTCCTGTGGGCTCTCTGCGATTCCTGGTCATTGCCTCGGACATTCCCGAGATCCTTAACCTCCCTTGGGAACTCCTGCTTCCTCCTGATAGTGACTTCCTGGGCATCAATCCACTTTTCAGAATTCGCCGCTTTCCCAGCTCCGTCAAGCAGATGGCCCATTTTGCGGGAGAGCTTCGAGCCCAGCCTTTGCGCCTGCTCTTTATGGCTTGCTCTCCTTCGGATCAGCCGACTCTGGACTACGAAAGGGAGGAGGAAGCATTATTTCGGGCCATTTACGGTCAGGACGTAGCCTTCGATTCTTGCGACCTTGGCACCTTCGAGGAGCTGAAGGAGAAGGTGAGCGAGTTCAAGCCTCACATCGTCCACCTGACTGGTCATGGTGCGGTCAGAGACGGAAAGGGCCGCTTTGCCTTTGAGAAAGAGGATGGCACGGCAGATCTCGTTCCTTCGGAAGAGTTGCGCCGGTTCCTGGCGGGAAGTGGTGTG
>Ga0307380_10009286_pt1 | contig 12505 bp, 15 predicted proteins | sample UN3MG_FD_202239 | JGI IMG/M metagenome (GOLD analysis project Ga0307380, IMG submission 202239) | Soil microbial communities from Risofladan, Vaasa, Finland - UN-3 | ecosystem: Environmental > Terrestrial > Soil > Coastal area > Acid sulfate soil | place: Finland: Risofladan, Vaasa | collected... | reverse complement strand
GCGGCGTTACGTGGAAGCCGGCCACCGTCTTCGGCCTCGCCTCCGACATCGGCCCCGACCGCTACGACGGCTCCGTCGTGTGGTCCCTCTTCTCGGACGTCCCGGGGCAGGAGCTCCGCGACGTCGCGTTCCGCCTCACCCCGTACGACGCGCAGCAGGGAACGCCGGGCTCCGTAGGCCAGCTCGTCGTCGACACCAACGAGCCGCCGCAAATCGTCGTGAGCGACGTCATCGCCGAGCAGGAGGGCGACGCCGTCGATATCGATTACTCTATAATCGATAATGAGGGCGACGCGGTGGACCTCACGTGCGAGTACTCCACCGACGGCGGCACGACGTGGCGGCCTGCCACCGTCCTAACGTCCACCTCCGGCATTTCGGAGTCGAGCTACTTCGGCGCGCTGAGATGGGACGCCGCGCGCGACCTGGGCCGCGGCGTCGAGACGGACGTTGTCTTCCGCGTCACCGCGGCGGACGCCGACGCCGGCGAGCCGTCGCGGAACAGGCCCTTCCGCGTGGACCTCAACGCCGTGCCCACGGCCTCGCTCGCCTCCTATACCGAGCGGGAGGACGGCTCCATCGAGGTCCAGTACGGCGTCCGGGACGACGAGAACAACCCGGTCACGCTGCGGGTATATTACTCGGAGGACGGCGGCGCGACGTGGTTCCCGGCGACGGTGAACGAGGACCTCACGGACCTCGCCCCGGCCCGCTACCAGGGAACGTTCACGTGGCAGCGGCTGCGCGACGTCCCGACGATCGTCCCGGGCTCGAGCATCAAAGTGCGCGCGGTCCCCTACGACGAGGACGAGGGGCGGGGGAGCGACCTCTCGCTCACGCTCACTACGCCGGGCGGGGAATAGATAAACGACGATTTAAAGGCGGCCGCAAGGCCGCCTTTTCGAAAGTCGGGGTATGATAGAAAAAGGTAATAAGAAGAAAGCCGTTATCGCTAAAGTGTTTGAGATTTGTCGCGAACGCGGGACCGATATATTCGATAATGACCTGGTGAGAGAAGTTTGTAAAGAAATAGGTTTCGGGAATCCTTTTGACGCGACGGCGTTCCACAATTCGGCAAAATTACCTGATATCTTAAAAGCAAACGATGTCTTTATTTTACACTTAGGTAAGGGCCGGCACTGTTTCGCCCGGGGTATTGATGTCGGATACCATTCGTTCGAGGATATCCCCGAAACTCGTTGTTTCGACTGGAAATATCGGAAAAGCGTTTTAAACGAATCCGATACGAGCGAAGCGAACGTATTAGCCGTAGCGGCAAATCAAAGGGTGATACACGATTTTTTATATGAGGATATCGTTGCTGCGCCTAAAATATACTTTTCGCGGCGGACGAATGCCACTTTCGATTTAGGAGTCGGGCGGGAAAGATATTCAGTTTCGGACGTCCAGATGGAGGTTGACCTCACCTTCGAATATCAAGGCTTAGTTACTATTTTCGAAGCTAAAAACGGATTCCCTGAAGACTTCGCAGTTTACCAGTTATATAACCCTTTCAGGTATTATTATATAATGAGAGAGGCTGGCGACGTAGCCGTCGAGGCGGTAAGTTGTTGTTATGTTTTACGCGAACGGACCGACGGGGCTAGTGTCTTAAGGCTTTACGAGTACGAATTCGAAGCGCCGGAAAACTTGGGTTCGCTTAGCCTCAAAAAGGCTGCTGAATATAGGTTGTTGGAGCGATAATCATCGAATCGGAAATCAAACAGTATTTGGACCAAGTCTACCTAGGGGACGTTCACGATATCCTGGTGCGGGTACCGAGCGCTTCCGTTGATCTTGTTTACGGCGATCCCGATTACAACGTGGGCGTTAAGTATGGGGAAAGAACGTATACTAAAAACTTCGAAGAATATATAGAATGGTATATCCAGTTAGCCCGAGAATCTTTACGGGTTTTGAAGGATAACGGGAATCTTTTTTTGATCAACTACCCTAAGCAAAACGCTTATTTGCGGGTAAAATATTTGGAAGATGCTTGTTACGACGTACACGAATATGTTTGGGTCTACAATACTAACGTAGGTCATACGCCCCGGCGGTTCACTACCGCCCACCGCTCGATCCTCCATTGCCGGAAATCTAAAGATAACAAGTTTTACAAGGACCACGTCGCCCAACCGTACAAGAACCCGGAAGACCACCGTATAAAAAGGAACCTGGCGAACGGTTCAAAGGGCAGGATGCCTTATTCTTGGTTGTATTATGATTTAGTAAAGAACGTTAGTACCGAGAAAAGTATACATGCATGCCAAATACCCCAGAAATTATCTGAATTGCTTATAAAAGCGGGTACTAAGAAAGGCGACATAGTTTTAGTCTTATTCGGCGGTAGCGGTTCGGAAATAGAACTATGCCAAAAATTAGGTAGGCACTTCGTATCCGCCGAGATAGATGAACGGTATCACGCGTTAATATTGGACCGTCTGAAGGCCGGTAAAGTACGAGAAGAATACAGGTTAATCACGGAAATTAAAAAAACCCGTTTACGGGATAAACAATCGGAAATATTCGAGGGCCCCGAGCAGTTAGAAATCCCTCTTACGAAAAAACGGGACGGATAACTTCCAGCCGCCTCATTTTTTATGTTCGCTAACGCGGCTTTAACGCCGCTTTTTTAAGTTATGAGAACCGGTTAATCGCTATGCTCCCCGCCGGCATCGAGATAAGCGTCCAGTGCCCCAAGTGCGACGCCGCGGCCCCGCTTGATGCCCCGCCTTTTTAATATCCCCACGAGAAGGAGAGTCTTATGCTGTACGGCTGCTTTGAAGTCAACATCAAGTGCCCGAAGTGCGACGGGCCGGTGCCGCTCAACGGGCCGTGGGAAGTGGCGCACTGCGACCGCTGCCAGGCCGACGTCGACATCCCGCACGACTACTGGCTCGACATCTTCCGGGACACGGACGAGGAGATGCGGTCCGACGAGACGAAGGAGGGCGAGGGCTCCAATTCGCAGATCTTCGGCACGTTCCACACGACGATGATGTACGGCCGCATGAAGCCGTACTGCCCGGAGTGCAAGACGGAGTTAGACGTGGACCCGGCCAAAGCGCCGTACGTCCACAAGTGCCCGGAGTGCGGCCGCGACATGCCGGTCGCGCCGGTCCCCGCGTGGCTCAAGGAGGCGTATCCGCCGGCGACGGTGCTGGTGGGCGGCTCGCTGCAGGGCAAGGAGGAGGGGGGCGAGGAGGCGCCGACCGAGCCGATCGCGTTCAGCTGCATCAAGTGCGGCGGCGCGCTGATGGTGGACGGCAAGGAGCGCGTCGTGCCGTGCGAGTTCTGCGGCGTCAAGGTGTACCTGCCGGACGACCTCTGGCTCCGGATGCACCCGGCGAAGGTCAAGGAGCGGTGGCGCATCGGCTTCGACGAGAACGTCAAACGCCCCAAGGGCGACGACGACGAGGAGTAGCGGCGCTCAAACGGACGCTGGCGCCCGGGCGGCCGATTGACGTTGACGAGCCACGTTTTTCGTGGTAGTTTGTTTGTCGCGGAGAGGTGGCCGAGTTGGCTGAAGGCGAGCGCCTGCTAAGTGCTTGTAGTGGCTTAAACCGCTACCCCGGGTTCGAATCCCGGCCTCTCCGCCATTATTTTCCTCTTTATTAAAAGGTGGTAATATGCCGGCGAATAAATTTACGGCGGTTTACGAGCGGGACGGGGAGTGGTGGATTGCGTACGTTGAGGAACTGCCGGGCGCCAATACCCAAGGCGCTACGTTGGACGAGGCGCGCGAGAACTTGAAGGAGGCCGTCGCTTTATTGCTCGAAGCTAACCGTGAGTTAGTGGAGAGAGAAACTCGCGATCGCGAAGTCGTAAAGGAAGAACTGGTTATCGAATATTGAAACGCCGGGTTTTCGTAAAGCACCTTGCTGAGAACGGTTGTTACCTGGTCCGCGAAGGCGGGAGACACTCGATATTTTATAACCCCAAATCGAACAGGACTTCGTCGGTTCCGCGGCACTCGGAATTATCGGATATGTTGGCGTTTAAAATTTGTAAGGACCTTAGTATACCGTTGCCAAAATAAGATTAGTTACTTGCGTGTTCGAGGGGTTTAAGGAGTACGGTTGAAGAGCTTGTAGGCCTGCGGGGCTCGCGGGTTCGAATCCCGGCCTCTCCGCCATTAATAAAATACAAGGCCGAGGCGCTATACAGCGCCTCCTTTTTATGTTATTGGTAAACGGATTGGCGTTTGTTTATGACGACGTTAAGGATACTTTCGTGGAACGTGAACGGCCTGCGCGCCGCGCATAAGAAGGGCTTCCTCGAGTGGTTCCTGGCCGAGCGGCCCGACATCCTGTGCCTGCAGGAAACTAAGGCCGCGCCGGACCAGCTCCCGCCGGAGTTAAAAGAGGTGGAAGGGTACCGGGCGTACTTCGTCGCCCCGGCCGAGCGCAAGGGTTACAGCGGCGTCGCCTCTTATACTAATATCGAGCCGGCGGAGGTTAAGAACGGCTTCGGCCCGAAGAGGTTCGACCGCGAAGGCCGGACGCAGGTCCTCGACTTCGGCGACTTCCGGCTGTTCAACGTCTACTTCCCCAACGGCAAGGCGTCGGCGGAGCGGCTCCGTTACAAGATGGCGTTCTACGACGCCTTTCTCAAACACGTCGATAAACTCAAGGCGAAGGGCGAGAGTATAGTAATATGCGGCGACGTCAATACCGCGCACAAGGAGGTCGACCTTGCCCGGGCCAAGGAGAACGAGAAGGTCTCCGGCTTCCTGCCCGAGGAGCGCGCCTGGCTCGATAAATTAATCGCGCGCGGCTTCGTCGACACGTTTCGCATGTTCAACCGCGAGGCGGGGCAGTACACCTGGTGGGATTTAAAAACGCGCGCCCGCGAGCGGAACGTCGGGTGGCGCATCGACTACTTTTTCGTGAGCGAGAAATTCGAGGAGAACGTTAAGGCCGCGTACATACTCCCGGAGGTCGAAGGCTCGGACCATTGTCCGATAGGGCTGGACGTAGCCGTACCATGAAACCGCGATTGTATATTTACGCCGCCGGCGTGTGGCTCGTGTTGACCGTATTGGCCGTCCTCAACGGCATCCTCCGGAACGCGACGTATTCGCGCGCCGTCGGCGAGTACGCCGCGCACGTATTGAGCTCCCTCATACTCGTCGGCGTCGTCTTCGCGGTGGCGTACGTATTCCTGCGGCTGGTGCGCCTCGACTACGGCTTGGCCGACCTCCTGGTAGTCGGTGGGGGGTGGGTGGCCTTAACGGTGGCCTTCGAGTTCCTCTTCGGCCACTACGTCGCGGGGCATCCGTGGCCTCGGCTGCTCGCCGACTACAACGTCCTCAAGGGACGCGTTTGGGCGCTGGTTCTACTCGCCGTATTTTTGGGGCCGCTGGTTATGGGTCGGCTGGCCAAACTCCGGAAATAAGAGTCGCGTAATGGAAGCCGCCGGTATTACGGATAAGGACCTCGCCCGGGCGCAGGAGTGCGTGGAGTGCCCGGTGTGCAGCCGCGCCCGCGAGAAGCAGCGGGGCCTGGCGTACTGGTTCGTAAAGAAGATAGAGGGCGGCATCTGCCCGTACTGCAAGGCGTACGAGAAGGTCTACGGCCGCAAGGCCTACGAGCCGGTGCCGGCCGAGGAGGCGTAGCCGGCCGCCGTCGACAGGGGAGGTAGCGTTGGTCGTTTGGTTGCAATTCACCGCCTGCACCGCGGTAATCGTCTACGCCGGCTCGAGGCTGTCGAAGTACGGCGACATCATCGCCGAGAAGACGGGCCTGGGCCGGCTGTGGGTCGGCGCGCTGCTCTTGGCCGCGGTGACGTCCTTGCCCGAGCTGGTGTCGGGCGTCGCGGCCGTCACCGTTTTCGACTTGCCCGACATCGCCGTCGGCGGCGTCCTCGGCAGCTGCATGTTTAACCTCCTCATCCTGTCGCTGGTCGACGCCATGACGGGGCGGAAGCCGATATACACCGGCGTGAACGAAGGCCACGTTATCTCCGCGGGCTTCGGCGTCCTGCTGCTGGGCTTGATCGCCGTCAACATATACCTGGGGGGTACGTTCCCGGCGGTCGGGTGGATATGCGTCTTCAGCTTCGTCTACTTCGCGCTGTACGTCGTCGCGATGCGCGTCTTATTCCTTTACAACAAGAGGCGCATCGCCGCGGTCGTCAGGGAGATGGCCGAGGAGCTACGCTACCGGGACGTAACGGCCACCCGGGCGTACGCGCTGTACGCCGTGAACGCCGTCGTTATTGTGCTCGCCGCCGCCTACCTGCCGCACCTGGGCGAACGCATCGCCGCCATGACCGGCTTCGGCCAAACGTTCGTGGGGAGCTTCTTCATCGCGCTCTCGACGTCGCTGCCCGAGCTGGTCGTCACGGTGGCCGCGATTCGGCTGGGCGCGGTCGACCTGGCGCTGGGCAACCTCTTCGGCAGCAACCTCTTCAACATCGCGATATTAGCCGTCGAGGACTTCCTGTACTTCAAGGGTCCCCTTCTGGGCGCGGCGTCCGACGCCCACGTCGTGACGGCCGGCGTCGCGATAGCGATGACCGCCGCCGCCATCGTGGGCCTGACGTACCGGACCATCAAGCGCCCCTTCTTCCTGGCCTGGGACTCGATGGGCATCCTGGGGCTCTATTTCATGGGCCAGGTGATACTGTACGTATTGAAATAAATTCGGCTCGGGCCGGGCGCCGCCGCCGCCTCGAGCGTAACGGCTAACCGAGGAATCGCGCAATTGAACCGGAAGAAGTTGGTTAGGGCAGCCTTGGCCGCGTTGGTCGTCGCCGCGGCGCTGGCGTATTTCCTCGTCGTCGTCCCCCGCATTATATACGGCTCGGCCGGCGTAAACAGGAAGCCGGAGACCTTCTCGTTCTCGTTGGGCCGGGCGAGGTCTATCTCCTTGTGCGCGGTATTGGCGAAAACCGTCGCCCTCGATTTCGGCGACCTCGACGGCGCCGTCGTGGTGGACGTCGGGAAGGGGTGCGAGAACGTCTACCTCGAGCCGGCCTCGCTCCGGGCGTACGTCACCGACTGCTGGGGAAACGTTCATCTGGTCGACGGGCCGTCGCGTGAGGGGCTGCGGCTAGTGAAGTCGGCGAAGCTGGCCGACGGGAAGGCGTGCGGCATCGACCGGGGCCCCGGGGGATTTCTCTACGTCGCGGCGTGCGACGACTGGCTCGGCCGCGGCGGCGGAATATACCGGGTGGATAGCGCGTTGGAGAGCGCGGAAAAAATCGCGGGCGACTACCCGGGCCTGAACGGCCTGACGCTGGACGGCCGCGGCAACCTTTACTTCGCCGTCAGCAACATGAGTTTCATAAACGGCGAGGGCGCGATTTATAAAATGAGGAGGAAGGCGGGCGGCGACTACCGCGAGGCCGAGGTGTTCATACCGAACCTGCGCTGCGTCGACGGTATGTTTTATGACGCCCGCGAAGGCCGGATATGTTTCACGGAGACGTTCAGCGGCGTGTCGACGTTCAGACCGGGCTTTATGGCCGTGACGTGCGTGTTGGGCAAGACGGCCGTCTTCGATTTCTGCGACGACTTGTGCACGGACGCGCGCGGCAATTATTGGCTCGCGGACCCGGGCGGCTTCCTGAAATGCTACGACGCCGAGGCGGGGGAGCTTACGAGGTACAAGGTAAACGGCTGCGGCAGGCCGGCGTCGTGCCGAATTCGCCTCGAGGACGGCGAGGAAGTTATATACGTAACCGAGTTAAAACGGCGCGGCGGCCCGGCGTCGTCGTTATCCAGAAAATGCGACGGCCGCGGCGTCGTCGTAATTCCGCTCAAAGAGTTGACGAAGGCCGGCGAGGATAGGTCGACGTAGCCGCGATGGCGGACGAACCGGCCATCGCGGACGTCATAAGGGCGCGCTCGTCGTGGCGCAGCTACGACGGCCGGCCGCTCGAGCCGGCGGACCGCGCGCGCCTCGAGGAGTTTACCGCCGCGCTCGAGGCCGGGCCGTTCGGCGGCGGCGTCCGCCTCCAGTTGGTGGAAGCCTCCGAGGGCGACCGCGCCGAACTCAAAGCGCTCGGGACGTACGGGATCGTCCGGGGCGCGCGGACCTTCCTCGCCGGCGCCGTCGGGCGGCGGCCTATGGATATGGAGGACTACGGCTACGCCTTCGAGCGCGCCGTCCTCCACGCCACGGCGCTGGGGCTCGGGACCTGCTGGCTCGGCGCGTCGTTCAACCGCTCCGGCTTCGCCCGGGCTATTAATTTAGGAAAAAACGAAATCCTGCCGGCGGTAAGCCCCGTCGGGTACGTCGCCGCGCGGCGGACGGCGGTGGACGGCGTGACGCGCTTCTTTGCGCGGTCCAAGAAGCGCAAGCCGTGGGAGGAGCTCTTCTTCGACGGCGCGTTCGGCAGGCCGCTAAGCCGCGAGGCCGCGGGCCCGTACGCCGAGGTTTTGGATATGGTGCGCCTCGCGCCGTCGGCCTCCAACCGCCAGCCGTGGCGCGTGGTGCGGGGCCCGGGCGACGTCTTCCACCTCTTCATACGCCGGACCCCCGGCTACAACAGCAAGCTCATCAACGCCCCCGGCGGCGACCTTCAGCGCTTGGATATGGGAATAGCGTGCTGCCATTTCGAGTTGACGGCCCGGGAGTTGGGCCTGGCGGGAAAATGGGAACGCCTCGAGCCGCCGCCGTCGCTCGAACTTGCGGAGCGGGTGGAGTACGTGGGGAGTTGGTTAGCCGCAGCTCCGATTTAACCCTTGAAGCCGCCGCGGGTTTGAGCTATATTCCCGACGCTAAAAATAATATTGCTTAATTGGTACGGGGTTATTTGATTCGAAAGGGGGTGAATACGTGGCTAAAGTAACACGCGAGATGGTCGCGAAGGCCGGCGTCGACGTCGACGCGCTGGTGGAGTTGCTCGTCAAGAACGCCGCCGCCGAGCTGACCACCTACTACTATTACACCATCCTCCGCTGCAACCTCATCGGCCTCGAAGGCGAGACCGTCAAGGAAATCGCCGAGGTCGCCCGCGTCGAGGACCGGAACCACTTCGAGGCGCTCATTCCCCGCATCTACGAACTGGGCGGCGCGCTCCCCCGCGACATGAAGGAGTTCCACGACGTGTCCGGCTGCCCGCCGGCCTATTTGACCAAAGAACCGCACGACGTCCAGGGGATATTGAAGGTATTGGTGGAGGCCGAAAGGTGCGCCGTCCGCCAGTACACCAACGTCTGCAACCTGACGGCGGGCAAGGACCACCGCACGTACGACCTGTCCCTCGCCATCCTCAACGAAGAGATCGAGCACGAATCCTGGTTCTCCGAGTTCCTGGGAGAAGGTCCTTCCGGGCACTTCATGCGGAGAGGCGATAGCTCGCCGTTCGTGTCCAAGTTCCTGAGGTAGGGACGCAACGTTGAAGGGGAGGCCCGGGCGGCGCCTGGGCCTCTCCGGCCCCGGCGGGGGGCGGGGGGGTAGGCGGGAATATATATGGACTTCGCCCGGGAGCTGCATCCCGTCCTCCAGGCGCTGGTCGCGACGTGCTTCACGTGGGCGGCGACCGCGCTCGGCGCGGCGGCCGTATTCACCGCGAGGACCGTGAACCGGCGCGTCCTCGACGGCATGTTGGGCTTCGCCGCCGGCGTCATGATCGCGGCCAGTTTCTGGTCGCTGTTGGCCCCGGCCATCGAGATGTCGGCGGGGGGACGGCTGCCGAGCTGGCTTCCGGCGGCGGCGGGCTTCCTCGCCGGCGGCCTTTTTTTGGCGGCCGTCGACCGGGTCCTCCCGCACCTCCACATCGGCTTCCACCAAGACGAGGCCGAGGGGATACAGACGAGCTGGCAGCGGAGCACGCTGCTCGTCCTAGCGATAACGCTGCACAACATCCCCGAGGGGTTGGCGGTGGGGGTGGCGTTCGGCGCGGCCGCGGCCGGGTTCCCCTACGCCACGTTCGGGGGCGCCGTTGCGCTGGCCGTCGGCATCGCCATCCAGAATTTCCCGGAAGGGCTCGCGGTCTCGATGCCGCTGCGGCGCGAGGGTATGAGCCGCCTCAGGAGCTTCTGGTACGGCCAGCTCTCCGCGGTGGTGGAGCCGATGGCGGCGGTGGCGGGGGCGGCGGCGGTCTTCCTTGCCCGGCCTTTGCTGCCGTACGCGCTGGGCTTCGCCGCGGGGGCGATGATCTTCGTCGTGGTGGAGGAGGTGGTCCCGGAGTCGCAGCGCGGCGGCAAAGCCGACCTGGCCACGGTGGGCGCGATGGTCGGCTTCGTCGTGATGATGGTCCTCGACGTGGCGTTCGGGTAGGCGTAGTGGTGGCGTCGGTTGTTAGCAAGGGTGGCACCGGCATTCCTGCCGGTGATGCCGTCAGGTGGTAACACCTGACGGCACGAAGAAACCCGGCCCTACGAAATCCGGCGTTACGTTTACGCCCTATGGCCCTCAACGCGGCGTTCGGGTGAGGGTATCAATCGTTCGTAGGTATAAACAAGGCCGCCTCTCCCGAGGCGGCCTTTTTCGTGCGTTGCTTTTAGGACGCGGCGTTAACGGTCGTCGTCCTCTTTCTTCTGCTTCCGGTAGAACGGGACGTAGATCAGGACCGCGACGCCGACGAACAGCGGGATGAGGCCCCACACCCCCTGCACCGCCCCACAGATGGTGCCCACCGAGATGGAGACCGCGACGCCCAGCGCCGTCAGGACCAGGCCGGCGAGCAGCGGGTCGCGGCGCCGGCGGGGATGCCGCATCCGCGTAAAGATCTCCGGCGGCAGCTCTTTCCCCTCCTTGATGGCGAGCTGGATTACGTCGTAGCGCATCTGCGCCGCGCGGTGTGCCATCAGTATAGCGACTATTATGACCGCGGCCGTGCCGAGCATGAATATTATCGGTAGCATCATGCCGACGAGCGGGATTATTATCTGTTCCCTAATGACGGTTTTACCCGGGCCCGGCTCGAGCCCTTCCGGGCCGCAGAGCGGCTCGTCGCCGCCGGCCGTCACGATCTTGAGCGTTTTGCCGGTCGTCTCGGCCGTCGCGGCCGTCGGCTCGGCCGCTTCCTCCTGCGCCGGCGCGGGCCCGGCCAGGAAGGCCGCCAGACAGATTATGATGATTGCTGCCGGGAAGTATTTCCTCATTCCGTTTCCTCCGTTTATTTGAATGTCATTAATCCATTCGGCTTTCTCGTCCGTATGACGGCCTCGGCGCCGGTTTTGTTTCATAATAATAGGGCCGGGGTCGGAGGCCGGCGATATATATGTTAATATATGCAACCCGGCCGGTTCTCAGGCCGTCTTACGGGTGGAACGTTCCGATGGCGCGCCCGAGCGAATTCAACGAGCAGGACGTCGTAGGCCGCTGCCGCGCCGGCGAGCAGGAGGCGTGGCGCGAGCTGGTGACGAGGTATCAGGACATGGTCTACGCCATAGCGCGGCGGGTCGCCGGCCCGGCCGCGGAGGACGCGGCCCAGGAGACGTTCCTGCGCGTCTTCCGCAAGCTGCACACCTACCGCGCGGACGGGGGCGCGAAGTTCTCGAGCTGGCTCTACCGCGTGGCCTACAACGTCGCCTGCGACGTCGTCGCGCGGCGGCGGCCGACCGGCATCCCGGCCGACGAGTACGAGCAACGCTACGAGGGCCCCGGCCCCGAGGAACTCGCCGGCTCGGCCGAGCACGCCGGCCTGGCCCGCGCCGCCCTCGCGGAGATAAGGCCCGACTACCGGAACGTCCTCGAGCTGTACTACCTGATGGGGAAGTCGTACGAGCAGGTGGCCGACATTACGGCGCTGCCCCTCGGGACGGTCAAATCCTACATTCACCGAGGCAAGAAAGAGGTCCTGGCGTCGCTGTGCCGCGCCGGCGTGGCGGATTCGCTCGCCGGGGGTGTGTGATATGATGAATTGCGAAAGGTTTCTGGATATACTGGCGGCGGGCGAGGACGCCTCGGCGCCGGAGATAGAGGAAGCGCGCGAGCACGCCGCCGTCTGCGGGGAGTGTCGGCGCGTCGGCGAGGCGTTCGCGGCCTTCGAGGGCGCGCTGGCCGATGTGCCGCCGGCGCCCGCGGCCTTCGCCTCGCGGGTGATGGCGCGCCTGCCGCTCGACCCGGAACGGCGGCCGCTGGCGGCGCCGCTGGGGCGCGTCGAGCTGTTGCCGACGTGGATCCTTTCCGGCGCCGCGGCCTTGGCAGCCGCGGTCCTGGCGTGCGTCGTGGCCTACTTCGCCTACACGGACCCGGAGGGGCTGGCCGCGGCGGCCAACGCGTTCACCAATATGCCGGCCGTGGACGCCACGACCTTCGGCTCGATCGTCGGCGCCACCGCGGCGGCGGTCGTCGTCGCCGGCTTTTTGGCGTACTACTACCTCGTGCCGGCGGAGTAGCATAGAGCTCGTTCCCGAAATAACGAAGCCGCCCGAAGAGGGCGGCTTTTTTATAGACTAAACGGGCGGTCGAACGGTTGCTTCCCGCCGCGGCTCGAGCGTCGGTTCTGCGTACCCCGCTATAAGTACAGCGCTCTTACGCGTCCCAGCGACGTCGGCTCAACGCCGGGGATAAAGTCTATCGTGACGCGCATGTAGTGGACG
>Ga0307380_10009285_pt1 | contig 12506 bp, 9 predicted proteins | sample UN3MG_FD_202239 | JGI IMG/M metagenome (GOLD analysis project Ga0307380, IMG submission 202239) | Soil microbial communities from Risofladan, Vaasa, Finland - UN-3 | ecosystem: Environmental > Terrestrial > Soil > Coastal area > Acid sulfate soil | place: Finland: Risofladan, Vaasa | collected... | reverse complement strand
AATTTAGAACAAAAGTTTTTAGTAAAAATACTCATGATCAGCGAGTGATCAGCGAGTGATCAGTGGGTGCTGCCATAAAAAAGGCATGCCAAAACACCGTATCACCCACAAAAATCACTACTGACAATCCCGGTCGTGAAGGGCAAACCCGGGTTTGCTCTTCACAACCGTTGCCGGAAATATATCCGGTGATCAGCAAAAGGTCCCTGATTTTGATCAGCATGATGACGTCATCAAACATGAGATGACGTGTAAAATCGACACACGAGGGCGTTTGTGCGCGTGCGCACGTGTAACACTTCTCAGACCTCACAAATGGACTACTCGTTGATCCTCGGAGGAGCACTGATTTATCTTCTAGGAGAACGTCTTCTTATTGTTCTTGGTGCTTGGGTGGGACGTTTCAGTGGTGATGGGGTTGACTCTTCTTCTCCGTCGCCTTCTTCGTCGTCGAATTCTTCTTCATCCTCGTCAAATTCTTCTTCTTTTTCTTCCTGTTGCTTGTCGAGCTCTTGTCCAGTGGCAGAGGGTGCATTGCCCATAATACTCGATATGGCTTGTCGCCAGCCAAAACCAATGTCCACACCAGTGAAAAGCGCAAATCCGCCGAGCAGAGCGACATTCGCACCCGTGCCCATATAGGCAATCGCGGCGAGGACGCTCCAGGCGACCATGCTCGTGTAGAAAATCAACGACACCTTGCCGAAAAGCGAAGCAATCTGTGAGAGCGCACGCAGCGTCCATTTCGAGACTCGGATGAAATTCGCCCGGGCGCTCGTGTCATTGACGCTGGGTTCCGGGATCACATTGGCAATGTAGCCGAGGAATTTCTCAATCAGCTTGCCCGTCGTGATGGGACTCAGCAACGAGAGATAGCTCATGCGGCTCCATATGTTGGAGAGCAGCATAATCAAGTCCTTTGAGCCGAGTAGAGTGCTCGCACCGGGCAACAGGTAGGTGAGCGGTGTGACTGCAAACGAGATGACGCTATCGATTGGGTTCACATAGCCCATATCGTTGATATCGTGCAGCGTGCCCACGAACAGCGAGATGCCGTCGCGCATGATGCGCTTGCCAAACGTGGGCACGATCGATTGCACTACGCTCATGTCGAGGAATTGCTCGAGGGTCTTGCCCGCTGCCATTGCGAGACCGTATTCCTCGGTCAGCGGCGCGACGGTAAGATAGGCCAGCAGGAACACATAAGGAAATTTCAGCGCGAAATCGCCCACCTCGAGCATCGACTCGAACAGCATGCCCACTGCTCGGCCAAACAAGGTGCCCGAGGTGCGAAGCGCTGCATCGACAATGTTGCTCGTGCTCTTGTTCATCATCACAACTGCAGCTTCGATCAACTGTTTCTGATTCGAGGGGTTGTTGTAGAAATTTTTCGCTTGCGGCGAAGCGGTCAAGAGCTGCTCTCGAGGAAGCTGCGGGAATCCCACAGCCGCGGGCTCGGTGCTCTCAATGTAGGAGAGAAGTGCAAAGTAATTCCCGGCATTCTCAAACATAATCTCGCGATGCTTGGCGCTCACCTCGGGATTGTAGCGATCGCGGGTCGCGTTCTCGAGTGTTCCGAGCATTGCTCGGGTGAATTGCGTGCCAATAATCACCGAGGATTCGCTCTCGCGTATCCGATCGGCGGGTGTGTTTCCCGAAATCTCGGCCATGATAATGTCTAGCTCGCGCTCGAAACTCTGTAGCACTTTTCGGAATAAATTCTCGCCAGAGCCAGAAGAAGACGGTGATTCTCTTTTGGTGTAGGGATCTACCCGGGCACTGAATTTCCTCTCGCGCTGCATTTTTGCATTTGCATTTTCCATTGTGAGTATCTCTGAGAGAGAGAAAACAACCTATGACAATCACTAGGCAAGTGCATTGTGAGAGCTTTATAACCGACAGTGCAAGCATTTGAAAACTAATAAAGAGACACTAAATGTCAATGACTATGCGTCGTTGTTTGGCAGATGTTTGCGTGTTTTCCGACTCTTGATATTTTCGCTTGTGCGGACGTTCTTCTTCCGGGGTTTCTTCAAAGCGAAACACATTGTCCTCTTCGAGATCAATCGCCATAGCGTCTTGGTTCTGCTCTTCGACTGTCGAGTAGACCTTTTTCGCGTCTGCTAGCCAGTCGGCCTCGGCAATGCTATTGCCTGCGGCGTACATACTCTCGAGGGGCGTGAGCGAAGAGGTCCCGAGCGATATCACCGACGAGGCGCTCTCGAGTGCATTGGGATCGCTCGATTGCGATAGCTGCTTGGACTTTTCGGCCCACTTTTTGCGCTCCTTTTCAATCTTTCTCACATAGTCTCCCGGGTAGCGCATCGAGACGCTCTGACGTAGCTGCTTGAGCGCTATATTGTCGCGTGTCCGAGGGTGATGTCGAATAACAGCGCCATCTTTGCACTTGTCTAGCGAGAGCACATCGAATCGGTTGATCACCGAGAGTAGATCAATGTTGGCATCCACGAATCGATGCGGAACGCGTCGCGTGGGATCCACTCGCTCGCTATCGCTGTGCGTTGCCATGTAGAGTGGGTTGTTGGTTTTCATACGGTGGTTGGGGTCGGGCGAGGTGTGCAGCACTTGGAAAATATTCGGATGGCGCGTCTCATCGTAGACCTGGCCGAAAATCACCTTGCCTCGGATAGTGTGTATGTGAAAGGTGGACCTGATCGCTTTGAGCAGCGTGTCCTCGGTGAGAAAATCCTCCTCGAATAGCGAGGCGTGCACGTAGCAATAGTGCTCGTCGTGCTGCATGGCAGAGAAATTGCGCTCGGGCTGCGACGTGTCCCGCGAGACTGTCTGCGTGTCCTTGTCGTACGCGTAGGGATGCGATCGGAGGCTCTTGTTGCTGAGGTTTCGCAAAATGCCCTGGATCGCCTGTAGCGAGGGTCGAGCCTCTTGGTTGATTTCATCGTGAATCTTCTTTGGCAGCGAGCGCGAGTGATAGGGAATGCGAAAGTAGTTGTAGTCCTGGATACTCTCGAGACTCTCGTCCTCGGCATCGTCTTGCTCGTCATCGTCCTCGCTGCGCGAGTCAAAGTTCATGCTTGGTCGCGCAACAGCATTCATAAAGCTCGGCGAGTTGCCTCCCGGCGAGGCGCGAAACATGCGATACTGTCGGTTAAAGCCCCCGCGCATCCGAGGACGCCCAAACGAGGGCGTCTCAAAGCGCTGCTTGAAGCGATCGTGCGGCGGCACCACGTCGTGATGCTTCTTGAGCTCTTTGAGCACGAGCTTCTCGGTAGGGTCGAGAAACTGCTCCTTCTGCAACCCCAGCACGAAATACGCAATCTCCTCGGTGTCGTGCAGCAGCTCGTCCATGTCCTCGAGCTGCGAGATGTGAAAGGGCTTGCCATAGTACTTGGAGTGGCCCGGGATGTTGTAGAGGTACTCGACCGCGAGTGTGATCACGAGGCTGCGCGCGAGTATCTCCATGCGCTGGATGGTGCGCGTGTGAATCGATGCGCCACAGTGCGTTCGCATGTACTCGTTGATTTTGCCAAAGATAATGTTGCACGCTTTGAGCGTGGGCGCGCGTAGCCCGCCGACCCAGATGAGCTTCTCGACCATGCAATGGATGAATTGCAGCCGGCGAAACTCGCGCTGGATGTGTGCTTTCTTGGCAGTCTCGCGTATGGACATGGACTTGGCGGCGCTCATCACATCGATAATGTCCTTGTACTCGCGACTCGTCTCCTTGACCCACTCCCAGTTCATGCGACTCACAAACGCCTCGCCGAGGTGCTCGGGGCCATCGTTGGTGGCGCCATTCCACGAGCCAATGCACTGACTGACCGAGGTGCGATTCGTGCGACGGCCATCGGGCAGCTTTTCAAACACTTTCGCCCGCACAATCTGACTCGTGAGGCGCTCCTTGAAATGCGCCTCCTCCTCGTTGAACTTGCCCCTGTGCTCCTCGAATTGCGAGAGCGGCGTCTCGTGCTGAATGTCGATCCAATCGTTCTGATCGCCATCGATCGCATCGGCGCGCTTGGTCTGGAATGTGTAGGTGCGCACTGTGCCCGGAATCGAGTTCTCCACAATCGTGTCGTACATAAAGCTCTTGGAGCGCGAGCCCGGCCCGCACGAGATATTGTTCCAGTGCAGTCCAAACGAGTGTCGATAGGCGTCGAGCGCGCCCGTCCAAATGGTGTAAAACGACTTGTGCGTGTGCGCAAACATTAGGTAGTTTTCCATATAGTCCATGTGCCGAATCACCATATTGCCAAACACGGACATCTCGGGATCGAATACCTCGGCCACGACCTTGACATTGATGTCCTCGGGCTGCTTTTCGCGCCAGCGCATCATCACCCGGCACACATCGCCAATCTCAGACTCGCTCGACATGCAGCGCGCCTCGAATTCGGTAAACACCCAGCGTCGGTGCAGCTCGTAGCGCAAACGACGCTCCTCATTGTCCGAGGTCTGGTCGATGATTTTCTGATAGGGCGCCGCCTGATCGGCGAGCTCCTCGTAGGCCGAGTGCTGCCCGTTCTTGATCATGCGATCGAGCAGCTCTCCCGCGAGCTCCTCGGGCAGCTCCTCGCGCAGCTGATGCGGATCGAGTGGCTCTGTGTGCTCGAGCACTGGATTGTCTGTGCGATAGGACTCGGCTGCGCGAAACTGCTCCCAGTGCTCGCGAGGGTCTTGCGTTTGCGGTCGATCGGCCTGCTCCTCGGCGTACTGCTCGGGTGTGAGGCCTCCGGTCATCTCGATAAACGCTGCGCGCTCCACATCGTCGAGGTTGTAGAGGTTGACATTGTCCGGCGGCATGGTCTCTGCGGCGGTCGGATCCTCAATGTAGTTTTGTATCCATCGATTGAGCGAAAGCGCGCTCTCGTAGCGCTCGCGCTCGACCGCAAGCGCGTACTCTTGCTTTTTCTGATAGTCGGGGAAGAATTTCGAGAACATCATCCAGGGCGTGGCATTGTGCACGCTAATGCGCAGCACATTCGAGGGCACTGGGAAGCGATACGTGTGCGTGCTATTCTCGCAGTAGTTTTTGTAATTCGCGAAACGCTCTTCGACTATGGGCGGCGCAAACTGGAACGCGACCAGCGCGCCAAACAGATGCCGAGGGTGCAGCTTAGAGTCGAGGTCGTCGATTTCTTTGCGCAGCATATCCGCATTGACCTCCTCATTGTTGGTCGTGTCATAGCCTCGCGCTACATCGCACACGTAGCGCTGCCACCAGCCTCGACTGGTGATCATGCGAAACTTTTCATGCTCGGGAAACGCGTGGTACGACTCGAGTATCTGATCGGCACCGGGCGGCGCTCGCCTGGGGCCAACCTCGCGAGCCTTTGCATTGTCCTCGATCATCTTTTTGAGCGCATCGCCGAGATTCAGCTTGCTATTGATGATAAACACCCAGATACGATACTCGGCAATCTTGGGATCGCCCAGGAGAAAGTCAAACTCGCGCGAGTCCTCGTGCAGCTGCTCGAGCGGGTGCATAGTGTTGCCATTTGGCGCGTCCGCATCACTCTTGGCCGGAGCGCACTCGAGAAACACCTGAATAGGCATGCCCTCGTCCGAGTCACCGCGCGAGGTTCGCTGATAGTCTTCAACGAGTCGTCGGATCATCTCAAACACGGCCTGGTACAGTATCATCATGTGTCGCGAGGCGTGCTCTTGCTTTTTGAATTCGTCAAACGAGCGTGCGCCCTCGCGAAAATACGACTTGGGAAATCGAAAGCAATACGCCTCGTGCGGCTGCACAATACCCGGAAAGGTATCGCTGAGCACGGTTTGCTTGCTAAAAGTCCATAGTCGGTGCTTGGGCGCTGCTCCCACGGTCGGAACACTCATCAAAACCACTGCACACACACACTCTTCCTCTAATTGAGAAGACTAATTCCTCGCTCGGGTACACTTTGCTTTTGTACAAACTAGAATTGAATTGTGAGAAAGAAAAAAAAAAAATTCTGACTTTTTAAAAAATAAAAAAAATCACGCGCGCAAATCGAAAAACACAACACGTGTCACCCGGGAGAAAGACTTTTATACCCCTGCGAGGATATTTTTGATCGGATTTAAATCGGATTAAAAAAAAAAAAATTTTTTTTTTTTTCCGCGCGGGCAAAAAAGGAAGAAAAAAAAAACTCTGCCCTATAATTGACGCGCCAGAAAATTTTCACTACAACCAGCAAAAACGAAAATCATGGCGAAAGACAAAAAACTCGCACACAAGGACTTTGAAGACGAAGAAGAGAAATCTTCCTCTTCTTCTTCTTCTTCCTCTTCGGAAGAGGAAGAAACGAAACCCGTTGCCAAAAAAGCTTCCTCCTCCTCTTCGTCTTCCGAGAAAGAAGAAGAAAAAGCCAAATCCGATGCGAAATTCCTCGAGGTCGATTTTCCTTACCCTATCGGTGTCAAGGGTGACAAGGAGGCCAACAAGCTCTGGATGGAGAATGTTTTATGCGCAATCGAATCCGAAAAACCAAACGAGGATCTCGAAGGTTGCATCATCACCAAGCCCGGCGAGTACCTCCCGCAAGGCTACAAAATCGGCGATCCGCCCAAGGGCGAAGACCTCTCCAAGTACGTGTGGGTGGTCTACAAAGAGGAGCGCTTTGGAGGAAAGGCCGACTCCAAGTTTAAGAACATGCTTCGCAGAGCCGATGGCAAGTTTGTGCAGATTGTGGGCAAGTACAAGAACGCCTATCATCCACACGCCAAGCTGCCCAGGCTTCGCGAGCTAGGCCTGCTCGAGGGAGAGTACGACGACTCGCGAAACGTGGTCATCACCGAGATTCCCAACCCCAGCCCTGAAGAGGGAGACCCAGACTCTGTGCAGATCTACGCACCTTTTCTCGATCCCGAGCTACTCTGCGTCGAAATGGAAAAGGAAAAGGAGCGACTCGTCAAGAAAACCGAGAAGAAGAAGGAACCGGGCGATACCGAGATCAAGAAGAAGAACAACGAGTCTGCCGAACCCAAGAAGAAGAAGAAGAAAGAATCTAGTGAGCCCGAGAAGAAGAAGAAGAAGCACGAGTCTGCCGAACCCAAGAAGAAGAAGAAGAAGAAGAAGACAGAGCAAACTGCCGAGGCCAAGAAAAAGGCCCCTAAAAATGCAAGTAAGTTTTGGAGTCGAAGCGCGACACTAACTCGACTAGGTAAGCCATCGGATGAGAAGGAGAAGAAGATGGTCAAGGGAGATTCTGAACTCTTAGAGCAATCGCGCAAGCTCAAGACTGTCTCGCTCGCGAGTCTGACAAACGAGAGCGTAGCTGTCTCGAAAAAAGCCAAGCCCGATCGCATGGACGTTGACAAGGCTCCTCCACCCACTCCTCCCTCGAGCGGCAAGAAACGCAAGACACCCGAGAAGAAGCAAAAACCGAGCCCTGTCGCCTCGAACCTCCCGAGTGTGTTCAAAGAGGTCTACGATGCTTCACTGGCGAAAAAGGGCGAGTTCAAAAACGTGCTCGAGGACGTGTCGTTTGATGTGCAATCGATTGCCAGTGCGGAAGATTTGCGCGCAAAGTTTGCCTCGGATGATACTTTTGGACAGTTTGTCAGTGTTGTGTTCTCGGCCGTCTACAACTATCCCGAGGTGCTGCTGAACCTTCTCCCCAAGCCCAAACAACCCTCGCCGCCGCCCGCCAAGCCCGCTGCCAAGAAAAAACCCAAGATGACTATCGATCTTTGATGGAATAAAAAAAATTTCCCTTTTGGTTATTTTTGGATTATTTAAAAAAAAAAAAAACACACACACACACACACACACATAGGCATTTCAGTCGAAAGGGTGCACCGAATGGACTATGCCAAAATTCGCAAAGTCGCATTTCGTTATTGGAATCTAAAGCGCAAAGAGCAAGCACAAGTCTTCCGAGAGCTCAAGACACACAGATGCGATCTGGATTGCTCGCATATGCACATCAATGTTTACGTTTACAGACTCGAGGGCTCTGTGCACTATTGCTGCGGAGAGGACTATTGCAGCAAACCCGCGAGTGCACACAGCGCCGAGCACAAGAGCATCATGCGCAACGTGTGCGTGTGCCAGCTCTCGGGCAAGGTGCACATCTGCGATCGCAATTGTACCGCCGAGACCATCCGCAACGCGGACAATATGCAAGTGTGCTCGATATCCAAGCTTCAGACGCAGAGCAATTTCTACGTGGCCTCGTTTGAGGATGGCACCGCGATGCCCATCTCGTCCGAGTCCAAGCGCAACATTCTCAATCGCAACAGCAACACAATGAACCGGCGACAGTCACGCGCGCGTGTACACGTGCCTCGGAAGATGTCGAGCCGGAATCCTCACGATAAGCTGCGCTACATGATCCGGAAAGAGTCGGGCAGCGAGACGCTCAATATCAACTTTTCCGATGCGGTGAAAAACATCCGCGCGCTGCTCTTTTCGCGCGAGCGATGGGAGTACGAGGCCAAGCGCGAGAACGATCACATTGGCAGAGCGCAGAGCGCCGCAAAGATATTCATGAAAGCCGAGCTAGCGTCGGGCACTGCCCACATTGAGGATGTCGAGCGCGTGTATCGCGCAAATATTGTCAAGAGCAATTTCGGTCTGCGGCTCTTGCTCAGCGAGGATGCGAAAGAGCTGATCGTGCATCACTTTTGCCTGCTGTGCATGTTTAGCTACTGCCGAATGATCAAGCACGACTCGGAGCGCCGCATTGCGCGCATACCGTTTCGCGAGTTTGTCATCTCGGCCATGTACATGATCGATCAGGGCTATCTGCAAGAGAGCGTGTACATCTTCCGGCCCGACCCGCTGCTCTCCAAACTCCACCCGGATACGGGATTTGTGCATCGCAAGTTTCAAGAGGTTTGCTCGGTGCACTTTAGCGGAAACGAGAATATTCTCAAGCAAATCATTCCCGATATTGCCAAGCATCAGAAAGTTCACCCGAGCTCTATCGAGATGGTGAATTTTTGCCTCCGCGAGGCACTCGAGGCATTTCGAAAAAAGGGCTCGAGCTTCTCGTTTCCCAATCTGCTCGAAATGTTTGCCGAGCGAACCGGCTATCACTCGCTGCTCTACGCTCAGGACGATAGCGCTGATGCAAAGCGAAAGCTCGCCGACTCGCAAGAGGAGTTTGCAAAGCGCGCACGCATCGCAGACACGCTGTGCGAGCACTACCCTCTGCTTCCAGTGCATGACTCGCAGCGCGTCGAGCGTCTTTTACAAGCTGCGCGAGATGTTCTATAGCGTTCGCGCACGCGCGCATTAGAGACCCCGAAAAATGATCAGCAAAATACCGCATGTATATCTATCCGATTTTTACGCTAAACAGTTTCAAGATATTGTTTTGTGCGAGAAAAAATTTTTTTTCCTTTCTCTCTTTCCGTGTGCGCGAGTGACATGGGGGATGCGCCGTATATCAATCTGTATTTGCTCGAAAACGTGAACAAGGACGCGCAAACGAAAACCTATGTCGGAGGCGTCGAGGATATCAATCGTCGGATCGAGCAACACAATGGCATTTTGCCAAATGGGCCGCGCTCGACAAAAAAAGGCAAAGGCGATTGGCAATTGGCGCTCGTTTTGCGCATACCTCCCGATCGCAAAGACATTAGCGTGAGCGATCTCAAAACGCGATGGAAACAGAATCGCCGGGGCGTTGCCAATCGCATCGAGGAGGGCATCGCTATCGCCAAAGAGTACAAGCTCAAGCTTTTCTATCCCACCCGACTCGTGACGCAAAACGAGCACATTACAGAGCTGTTCAAGGAGAATGTACGCGATGGCATCATTGTGCACCCCAAGCCTCGGACCACACAATCACCATCCAAGCAACCGCCATTGCGCCCTATGAAGATTGATTGGAGCAAAAAGCTACACGAGATGGAAAAGCGAAACAATGCTGCGAAAAAATCATCAACCTCTTCTTCTTCTTCCTCTTCCTCCTCCTCCTCCTCCTCTTCTGCCATGTCTTATTAAAAAACATCCTCACTTTTCGGAAAGGAGGGGAGAGGGTTTAGTCAAAATGCTCTGGCTCGAGAGAGACGGTGAGAATGTTAAAAGTGCCAGCGTCCGAATCGTACGCGCCATGCACCCGCAGCACAAATGATTCTTCGCGCTCTGTATTATTGTCAATGAGCACTTGATTGTCCAAGAGTCGAAAACGCATCGTGTTTTCATCTTTGTCATCCTCGAGGTAGACGAGCCCGTACATTTCCATATCGTCCTGGAGGGTTTTCTTGTTCACGGGATGCCGGTCGGCGACCTCGTTTAGCAGCTTGGGCTGGAAATAGTAGACCACATTCTGAAACATGAGCGATTGTGGGAGCGCGGCTTTGCTTTTGCTGGTTATCTTTCGCATGTCAATGTTCACGTGCTGAAAGGGCTGAAAGGACTCTTCCACTGCGCGCGCTCTGCTATCGACTTGTGCCCGGGCAGGTCCCGAGGCTTTCGGGCGAATGATTCGAGTTTTCAACGCGTTTATGAGGCTCTCCTGGTGCACAAATTGCTTGAAATGCTCAATATTGTCCGCGCTCTCGGGCTTGTACGCGTAGCGATCCTCCTCGTACGGATCGACATACTCTTGGTAGTGCTTTCGTGTGTTTAGCCCGCGAAACGCGCCTCGATCCAAATCGCGTGTATAGTCCATTCGCGAGGCCGCGAGTGCTCGTATGTCGTGCTCCTCCTCGCCCTCGGGATAAAACTCGGCCTCGTCCTCGCCATCTTGTGCCGTGTGGCGTGTGTAGCGCCCTGCGAATTCTTTGCGAGTTTGCAGCACTCGAAAGCCATCGTTGCGCACATTTGCCATCTCTCGGTTTAAAGAGAGATCAAAAAACAATGCTCTGATTTTATTTATCTATAGAGATTTTTCTTCAAACACAAAAAGAGAAAAGAGAGAGTGCGCATGCGCAATGGCCGAGTATCATCCGATGCATGGCGATGAGGCGCCCGATCCCTCGAGATTGAGCAACCGTCACGCGTACGTGCGCAAAAGTGGCACCGAGTACACTGCGAGAAACCCACAGCCAAACTATAGTGAGTTTGGAAAGCTCGGCATTGATGCGATCGACTCGAATCTTTTCGAGTACATTTTCCCCTCGAAAAAGCACTGGCGACAAGACGATGCGTCCGGGAGGACATTGCTCTGGATACGTCGGCGCACAAAGCACAGAGAAACACCATTCCCGAGCGAGGGAGACCTTCTCGAGCTCTATCGAGTCGAGACTCGGCAGAGTATCTATGTTGGAAAACGCGCCGCGCAACGCATCATACCGGAAAAGAAGCCAGACCACAAGGCCATTGTGCGAGAGATCTATGTGGAAAACGGTCATGCGACAGGGCATTTGCTCGTCTCTATGCTCTATTAAAACAATATCACGCATGACTATATTTGTGATCAAAAAGCCACGAGTTTCACCCAGAGCGCTAAAAAAGACATGGGTTTGAGATTTTCCGCGCTCAGGTATGGCGTTCGACCATCCTCGGTCACGACCGACACCTCGGCGGGCACCACGACAAGCTCGTTCACACTCTATCGACCATTCATCGAGGTGCTGCTTCTGGCGCTTGTGCAAACCGTGTTCTTTTTCATATTGATTGTGCTCGACGCGCTCTCGCAGCAGCCCTACGCGCTCTTGTTCGAATTCAATCTGATTGTGATTGCAATCTTGGGCGTGGCTATTTTCAGCTTGCGCGACGAGAATCTCTGGTTCTACTATGCAATCGTGGCCGGTTTTGGGCTCACGATCGATGTGCTATTCCTAGTGGGCAAACTCGTCATTCTCATTGTGTGCGATGTGCACCCGGGCTGCTCAGACTATACCATCTGGTTTATTCTCGCGCTAGTGACAAAATTCCTCGTCACACTCGTGCAAGTGCACGCGTTTGTCATCTCCTACGAGGCCGCGAGAGATTGGGAGTTTTTCAAACAATTCCAACTACGCAAACCACTCTCACGCGAGACGAATCTCGGCATCTAGGCGCGTTTTTTAGTACTCATATCATACATTGTGTCGGGAAGAAAGTGGCGACGCTCGTCCCATTCCGAGTGCGCCCGGACGCCATACGCCGAGCAACACATCCACGTCAAAAAGATCATGGCGCATCCGAGAATAATCAGGCGCCCGAGGATTGTGGTCAAATTAAACCCGAGAAATACACACTCGTTGTTGGCGCACAGATGCGCGTTCGAGGCCGTGTCGTAGAGTCCAATGAGCCAGGGGTTTTGCCCGGACACTAGTTTCGAGCGCTCGCACTCGTTATAGTCCTCGAGCTCGGAGCGTATGGCAGGATTGGTGCAAATGTCTGTCGCGAGGTAGAGATCGGCTTTGCGAATGCGTGTGCGCGCGTGCTCAACATTGTCAAAGTAGGGAAAGAGCTGTGTGAGAAAGCCGACGAATAGAAAAAACACAATCACCGATATGCCAGCGTACTCGACAACCTTTTTGATGCCAATCGCCATATCACTGCATACAGATGGCGAAGGCAAGAATAAGAACTATAAACTGCAGCTGTGCAAAAACATCTATTATATAGCGAGCGATGCGCAAGTTTAATGGAGAAGCGG
>Ga0307380_10009283_pt1 | contig 12507 bp, 11 predicted proteins | sample UN3MG_FD_202239 | JGI IMG/M metagenome (GOLD analysis project Ga0307380, IMG submission 202239) | Soil microbial communities from Risofladan, Vaasa, Finland - UN-3 | ecosystem: Environmental > Terrestrial > Soil > Coastal area > Acid sulfate soil | place: Finland: Risofladan, Vaasa | collected... | reverse complement strand
ACAACATCTTCCATTTCTTCAATTTTCTTATTTAATTCATCAAAGTTCATATCAATTTTAAAATAATCTTTTAGTAAAGTTACCAGAGCTTTAGATGAACGTGGATCTATTGTCATCATTGGTAATGGGAGTGTTTCAGCAAGTAGACATATCCCAGGAGCAAAATTATTATGCCCTGCCCAAGCGGGTAAGATTCCATTTGCTCCTGCGATGACACCCGTTTCCATCAATTTTGTATTATCAAATTCAAGGAAAGAATCAATAATATTTGAATCTGTTCCGCACACATATACCGTAGGGATATCTCTAACTCTATCAGAGACCATTGCTCCAGTACTCAAATACATTTTAATTTTACCCTTAGTTATCTTGTCCATTTCTTCACAAATTCTTTGAGAAAACTCAAAAACACCATAGGACGTTTGAGGTTGATAATTTGCTGTTAAAATGAAAAAATCATTCTTGGTCTTCTCATATTTTGGCTTATAAAATATTTTCGCACTAGGAATTTCTAGCTTTCCATTTTCTACATTAGATTTTGGGGGAAAATCATAACATGTGATATCTAATAATTCTTCTGCCTTGATTGAATCTTTAATAGAAGTGATAGCAAGTTTAGCAACAAGGGCAATTCCTGGCCATCCTACCAAAACCACGGGATCATGTAATTCTTCAGCATTAATTTCAAATTTCTGGTCTATTCTTATTTCCATCAATTATTCTCCTTTATTTTGTTAAAAAATCTATTGATTCTCCACAGGATGGACAAAATTTCAACTTAAAATCCAAGTGTTGTCCACAAAATGGGCAATATAGCCCATCTTCAACATACTCAGGTTGGGATGGAGGGTTATAAACCCTTTGATAACTATTTTCTCTCTGGTAACCATAACCTAATTTTTTTCGAGCTTTCATGTGAATGAAAAGTGGTGTTAATAAACAAATAAAAAGTGGTTCAAATAAAATAAACGCGATATTGTTCATTAAATTATAAACAAATATCAAATCAAATCGCAGATTTGCGGGATCATAGAATGAAACTAACGTGGAATAACTGACCGGGAACATAATTTCAATAAGCATTTGATTAAATGTGGTCAAGGTTAATGTGATTAAACCAGAGACTAGAAAGGTACCGATAATTTTCCAAAAAGCTCTTTTTGATAATATTTTCGCTTCCTTAATTGACATTTCATTATTATCTAATTGGTAAGTGTAAATTGAGAATATATAAAATCCAAATATAACTATTGCAGGTATTACTAACATGAAATTTCCAAGAGGAATTGCTAAAGCTAAGATTAATAATACTGCAATCATCTTGCGATTGAATGCTCCTTTCATTGATTCTGTTAATGATGTTTTTTCACCTAAATAATCCTTATATAAATACATAGAAACAGAGCAAAGTCCTAATGTTGTAAATAGGTTACCAATGATAAAATTCAATGTATCTATCCCCCAAGTACTATAAATATAAGTTAGCATTACATTTAATTGTGATTCCGTAAGAGTAGATGGATCAACATTAGCAAGTGGGTTCACAATTGCTTCCAATAAAATTAAATCCCAATTGGCGTTTACGAGTAAGACTATCCTTATGAACAAGGAAATAACGTAAAAAAGGCTAATCGGAATAATAATTTTTATCCAATTTTTTCCAAATAATCTAAATCCATCCGTCAGTAATTGAATAAACGATTTGTTTGCTATTCTAGCTAACTCAAGTGGATCTTCAGACATAAATTTTAAAATTTTTCTAACCATTTAAATTTTCCAAATAAATATTATAATTATAATACTTCTTTCATTAGAAATAGTAGAGGTATATTATAGTTAATAGGTTATAAAAAATCTAATAAAACAAACACTTTAACATGTACTCTCAAAAACAACCGAGTCGGCAAATTCCTGGAGTAATTTCTTATATGGATTTCTTTTCAACTAAGAAATTAGCATATTCAACTTTTTTTAGCTTGCCCGTGATTATTGGAACATTATCAATGATTTTAAATGCCGTTCATACAGGTATATGGAACTTCGTTTACTTATTTATAAATATTTCTATTTTTTTTACGATATCTGGTTCAGGAGCAATTTTATCAATATTTTACTATGTTAGAAAATCACCAATTTTAGGATCTCCTAAAAAAGGAGGGTGGGGTCTTCAATTGAATTCTTTTTTGAGTGGTATTATTGGAATTTCATTATTAATTGGTCAAGTTTTGGCCATTTTTCTCAGAAATATCACTTTTCAAGATGTAATTTTTATGTTGGGCACAATTGTTGCCTATATCATCGCTTATGTTATCTATTTTTCATTCACGACAGCTGGGAAATACGGTAATTTTGTTTTAGCACTAATTCAACCCGTAGTTGGAATCATTCTTTATGGAATTTTAACAACTCAATTTTCAATAATTTTTTTTATTCGTGCTAGCATATTTTTCTGTTTATGTGCTTTAATCTTTGCAGTTCCCTATGCGAGAAGCATGGTTCGAGTGAGTAATATTTATAGAGAACTCACTGGAATAGGGGGATATCCTTTTATCCGAGCATTTGTATTATCAATGATGACAGAAGGAAATGATCATCTTGTTGAAAGTTTTTTTGAGAACATAGGTATAGAAGCAGATGTAAAAATTCAATACCTTTTTATCAGAACCACCAAATTAAAGAAATTGAAGGGATTATTTGTCATTCCTCACGTTCATTTTGGTCCTTTTAAGACTTGCGGTTCTTCAGATTTACCCGCACAAATATATGCGCAATTTTTAAATATACCTGGTACTACCGTATATCACACTACAAATGATCATACTCAAAATTTAACATCGCAAAAAGAAGTTGATAAAATTTTCTCACGTATTAAAGAAGATGTGAAGAAAATTGAAAAGATTGGAAGTGATAACTGGATACAAGAGATTGAGAATGTATCACGTAAGATGTCAAATTCTGCTAAACTGATTGGAATTGAAATAAACGATATTCCTATCATTTTTTTAACCAGACATCCATTACCTTCAGATGATATGCAATCTTCAATAGGAGAACAAATTAGAAGTTATGCAAAATCAGAAGGGTTCAAAGAAATTATCATTATAGATTCTCACAATGCTATTATTGAGGATGAAAACTTAATAACTTTTGGTTCAATTGAATCTAATGACTTAATTCGTGTTGCTCAAAATTTTATTAAGAATATTAAGGATAAGAAGGAAAAAACTAAAAATATTATACATTATGGTATTGCTAAAGATCCATTAAATGAATTTGCTGAAAAAGACGGAATTGGGCCAGGAGGTTTAGTAGTTCATCTTTTTAAAAATGCTTCTACAAATCAGAAAACTGCTTTAATTCATTTTGATGCTAATAATGCATATCTTGAAGTTCGATCCTACATCTTAAATATGTTACAAAATAGAGGAATTGAATTTGGTGAAGTAACTACATCAGATTCGCATATAGTTGCCCGAAAATTTACACGTAGAGGGTATTCCCCTATAGGAGAAAAAATCAAGCTTGATAATATCTTAGTAAAATTAGATAAATTGATTATGGAAGCTGAGAGCAATATGGAAGAAGTTGAATTCTATTACTATGATTCAATTGAGGAAAATGTGAAAATTTGGGGTGATCCTAAGTATTTTGATGTAATCATGAGAACACTTCAAGAATGCATTAGGATTTCTCAGAGATTATTAACTCTCAGTTTGATAGCACCGACCTTGATTTCATTAATTTTATTAATTTTCTTCTTTCATGTGGATCTTCCTGATTTTTTCAATCTATTTTAAATTAATCCCCAAGAATTTATTTACAAATTGGGTATAGATTTCAGCACTATTAATATGAATAATAGGGGATTCAGATCTGAGTTAAAATTTCCCCTCAATCCTTGCTGCAAGAATTATTGTTATGAATGTTATCAATTGAAAAGATTCGAATCAAATAATATCTTGATAATATGACGATATTATCGAGATTCATATTTTCAGATCGTTCTATTTCCTATAATAAATTCTTTTCAATATGGAATAATTTATGCTCAGATCAGAGATTCATTCTCTACGAAAATTATCAATAATCGGCCATCCGGCGGTCGGGAAAACAACCATACTTAAGTTATTATCCCAAAATACAATTGATCGAATCTATCTACCTACTCATGGCTTAGATTTAAAAACTGTTAAAATTGGTGATTATACCATACGTGTGTGGGATTTTGGTGGACAAGGACATTATTTTAAGTGTTCAAGAGATCACATGCTAGGTTCCGATTTAATTCTAGTTATTACGGACTCATCTCCTAAAAATGTATTACATTCTCAAGAACTAATAGGTTATGCAACACATTTTGTGGAGAAAAATTGCCCGATTATAGCTATTGCAAACAAACAAGATTTGAACAAACCGAATGGAAGGATGACACCAGAAAGGGTTGAAGAAATACTAAATGTTAAGACTTTTGGTTTATCAGCAATCAATCCTGCAGAAAGGGAACGATTAGAAAACATAATCAGAAAAGAATTAAACAAAACCGCAATTAGGAGGCGATTTAAAGAAATTGAACTTTAAAGAAAATGAAATTTTTGGAGCAGCACTCATAGGTTTCGATATGATTGACGGCCCTTTCTTGAAATGGAAAAAGGCATATCAAGATACACAATCTTTAGTTAACCTCAACGATTTTGCAATGAATTTTTACCTTGCATTCAGAGGAGGTAATTCGGGGAAAAAACCAAGAGCAATATTGTATGATGAATTCTATATCGTAGCATTTCCAAATGATCTAGAGTTATGCTGTCTTTTTATGAAACCACAAGATGTAGATAATAATATTAAGCAACTAAATAAAATAGCGTCTCGCATCATTAACGAAATGGAGACAGACCAAATTGAAGAAGAGAGTCCTTCTGATTCAAACGAGGATGAAATTGACGAGATAACGCGATTAATAATAAACTTACTAAATAACACAGAAATGTCTACCCCTGAGTTGAGGAGATACTTTAAACTGAGTAATGCTCAAATCTGGAAATTAATGTCTGAATTGGAAGCAAATAAAACAATCAAGCGTACAGATAAAAGAGGACGTGCCGTGTACTGGACAGCTAATTAATTTGTTTATTTATTCTTTCTATTTTTTAACGCGTTCGATGTACCCAATTTTTTTGTTTGGTATAATATCTTGAGAACATTATTGGACAAATATCAGGTAAATCTTTATCTTCATTGCGAATAGTAATAAATCGGAGTATATGATTAATCAAAAATATTCCAACAAATTCAGCATGATAACTATCTAAATTGCATGATAAATTTTTACCTGAAAAAGCGATGTCTAACCCTGTTTTGTCATCCCATATAATTTCAACACAAATTTTTGGGAAGAACTCTTTTTTTATTTTCCAACCAGATGTTGTTTTCCATACTTTCGCCCCTACAAACTCAGAAAGTGCTTGTTTATCAGCATCAATTAAAAATCTAAATGGTTCAGTTCTTTGGAGGAGAACTTTCTTCATCAAGTCGGTTTTAGAATCAAAATCCTTTTCAAAGGGAACTTTGTTTTTTAATTTTCTTTCTAAGAAATCCATGACAATATCGATATATGTAGCACTATCTTCTCCAGGTACCCAAAACACGCGTTCACCTGAGAGATAAAACTTGAATTCTGCCTCAACCTCGTCTCCAAATTCTTCACCATAATATGTGAACGCTAGATGTATATTTACTTGAGGAAACATCTCCAATGAAATAGACCAATCTTCATTGAAACCTAGATTCTCTATTTTCCCGCCTATTTCTTCATTGACAATGGATTTGAGGTTGTCCATATCAATGTCAATAAAGAGAGGATAATTCGCATTACTAATATTTTGTAGTTCCACCTCGTGAGGCCCTCGAATACCCGTGGCATCAATCTCGCCAATGGTCCAAAATTTTTTATTATGATTCATTTAACCCTTCCTACATTAATTTAGACATTGTGATTAATCATGGTGCTTTTTTTTTGAATTTTCCTATGAAAAATCCTTGAGACTGGTGAATAGCGGGAAATAAACGTCCTGTTCCTCTGATATAGATTCCATTAATCTTATAACTTTTCGAAAACCAATTAGGAAGGGTCATTGGAATTAAATCATCAATAAATTTTGTAAGTTGCAGCTCTCCTTCTTCTGGATAGAGACTGCATGTTGCATAAACTAATATGCCATTTGGTTTGAGATATTTCAATGTTGTCGCAAGTAACTTCTCTTGAATTGTGGTCGTAGTTTTAAGAAAATATCTTGATTGTTTCCACTTTAACTCCGGATTATTTCGAAACGTTCCGCTACCAGAGCAAGGAGCATCTATAAGTATCTTATCGAAAAAATTCATAAATCGAAAAGGAGGTTGAATACTATCCATCTGACATAGATTTATGTTATCAACCTTATATTTTAACAATAAATTTTTAGATTGGTATAATCGATTAACATCAAAATCTCCACCGATCATCTTAAATTTATCTTCAGAAGCTTTTGAAATTGCGATGCTCTTTACCCCAGGTGCAATACAAGCATCCCAATAAAAGTACGATTGTTCTAATGATAAGACATCAGCAATTGCTGCTGAAGATTTATCTTGGAAAAGAATTTTTCCTTCACGATACCATTTGCTTGATAAAATATATTTTTTATATTTCTGTTGAGAGAAAAAAAGTCGTGGAATGTTAGGATCTGGATATACTGGTATATTTTTGGACTTTAAATTTTCAATAATTTTATCTTGATCTTTAGAAGATAAGATTTGAAATGTAAAATCATCGTTTTCACCAATATTATTCATGTAGTCTATATTTGCACTAATTTCTTCAATTTTCATTACTTTTAGCAGTTTTTCGATAAAAAAGGATGGAATTGCTTTTTCTATGCTCAATCTTTCAGTTTTGGATTTATTTTTTAAAGCAGTATTCCAAGAAAACGTTTTTATTCTGTTCAGTATGAAAATTTTTTCTTTCTTTAGATCAAGTTCAACCAATACTTGATCTGGTAAAGCTTGTTCATTTATTATGCGATATATGGCATAAAAGAAATAGGAAGGATTAATATCAAGACTTTTTTTTCCTCCATCAAAAGATCTTAATGTTTTACTAAGTATAAAATTAAGCTGGTTCCAATATCGTATAATTTCGTAATAGTAATGGAGTGTTTTTTCATTTAGGGACAATAACTTTGACTTACTGATAATCTCACCGTCTTTATACGAAGATAATAAGGATAATAACCATTCTATTTCTTTATCCATATTATTATTCGCTCTCCAGATTTTGATTTATTTTATATTTTTTTTATTAGAGATTCTAACTCTACATCCATCAAAAATTTTTGTTCTTTTATTGGAAAATCCAGATTAAAAAAATCCTGTGTTATTAATAGGGTTACAGTAAGTTTTTAAAAACTTGATAGTAATGAAGTAACTATAATTCAATAAAATGAGTAGTGATTTACTTTATGTGGATAATCTTGATTATATGGATTGTTGTAATTTTTGTATCTACCGCGTTTATTAGTCAATACATAAAAATGCAAAAAAGAGAAGATGTTGCTATTGCGTTTTATATCCTCTTTTTAACAATGTCTCAAATATTAGCCGTAAAAATTGGAGATTTCACTGTTTTTGATTATCAAATAACTGCTCCAGTAGCCGTGCTAATATTTCCCTTTACTTTTCAGATTACCGATATGGTAAATGAAAATTTTGGTCAGAAAGCAACTCATAGAATGATTTTTATAGCATTTATAACGCAAATTTTAATGGCTGTTTTTATTTGGTTTAGCATTGAAGTTCCAGCGGCTTCTTTTTGGGGATTCGATTGGGCAAGTAACCCTGTCGAAGCTCAACAGTTTTGGTCAAATTTCTTGGGGTCCACAATTAGGATTACATTTGCATCTTGGATCTCTTTCATAATAACGGAAAACTTTGATGCAATCCTATATGCGAAAATAAAAAAATGGACGAAAAGCAAAAATCTTTGGATAAGAAATGTATTTAGCGATATTCCTTCTCTCGCCTTAGATAGTGTTTTGTTTGTCACTATTGCATTTGGTGGAACATTACCAATAGAGACTGTAGTAAATATTATCTGGGGTCAAATGCTAACAAAATGGTTCTTTGGTATAATTGATACGCCCTTTATGTATATTTCTCGAGGAGTAATAAACGGTAAAATAAACCTGCTAGGAAATCTATTTGCTATAAAACAACGAGAAATTGTAGAATAAAAACAAAAAAAAATTAAGAATTTAATTTTTATATTTCTTTTTTCTGATATAATTAATTATAGTGATTATATTAGCACCTTATAATACCGAGATTTCAAACCCAGGGATCATAGGGAGATTTAATTCAATAGAAAATTCCTAGATGGTACTGGTGTGGTTATAAAGAATTTTATAGCCATTTTTTAGGAGTAAAATAGTGTCTTTTTTAAATTTCTTAATATTAGTCTTAATTAATAAATTACTTAAAATTCAAAAGATCATCCAAAGGGGGAGAATAATTCCATCAAAAGAAGAACTTAGAAATTTCATAACACAATCAAAGCTTAACGAACGAGAATTAGAGGAATTCTTGAACGCTACTAAAAATATGAACCCTAAGTTAGACCACAGCTTAGCATATCGAACAATGATGAGTGAAATTCGAAGGGATCTTTTAAAATATATTGGGAATGAAATACGTGATATTAAAGAGATACAAGAGGAATTTCAGATAGGTAAAGACCAGCTTATATATCACTTATCGATGTTAAGGCAAGGTTTATACGTCATAGACTCTAACAGTAAGTGGAAAGCCACCCCAAGAGGTTTAGGATTCTTGGCTAATGCCGTATTAGGCTAAAAAAGAGATGGATACTATTCAGAATATCAAAATTAAAATAATTTATGATGATTTAAACGGAGTAGAACCGGGTTATTTAAAATCATTCGGTTTTGCTGCGCTTATTGAGGTTGAAGGTAAAAAAATTTTATTTGATGCGGGAACTAAGGAAGAAATATTAATTCATAATTTATCTATTGGAAAAATTTTACCTAGTGAAATTGATGCCGTTATCCTCAGTCATAATCATTATGACCATACAAATGGATTATCTAGTATTATAAAAGATAATAATGAAGTTCCCATTTATGTTCATAAATATTGGAATAACCCGGTTCGTCACATTGGAGATCCAGTTCCTCCAACGAATATAAAAGTAGTTCAGGAAGGTAGAAAACTAGATGAACTTGGAATAAATGCTTATATTACTAATTGCTTTCAATCTCAAGATTATGGGGGGATTTATGAGCAAGCTTGCTACATTGAAGCTCAAGATGCATTCATCTTATTATGTGGCTGTTCTCATCCAGGATTGAATGTTTTTTTAAATGATAGAGTAAACTTAGGTATTCCAGACGATAAACTCTTGCACATTATAGGAGGTTTTCACGGTTTTAAGTTTAACAATGAAAGAGTTAATCAATTAAATCCTTATATCAGATCGATACTGATCTTTCACTGTACGAAAAATATCAAAACCTTTCATTCTCAGTTCCAAGAAAAATGTTCGATTGGTATTGTGGGTAAACAATACCAGTTCTAAATTATTAGATCTTAAATTCTTGCTCTTCAATTTTCCAAGATTTTAAAATTAGTTCCACTTGATTCATTATATTTTCGACAAAATCCTTTAAAGGTAAAATCTCTTTTTGAAACGCTATTGCTGGGGAAGGAACACGCGTTCCTTTTAATGAGAAATGATAGAGTGCTTTATGGTACTGTTCATCTAATACATCCGTATTCAACCATTGTTCTTTCATTATGGGATGCAAAGGGCTTTCTTTTGTGATTAATAATGCAGTTCCCAAACAAACGGCATCAGCTCCCATTGCAATGGCTCCTAAAACTCCACGAGCATCGCCTATTCCTCCCGCGGCTATAATCGGAACTTTCAATAACTGTTTTGCTATTGTTATATTCATTAGAGTAGTGTGTTGATAAGGATTCTTAAATCCTGCCGCTTCCATTCCGATGATCGTGATCGCATCTACTCCTGATCGTTCTGCAGATAAAGCATGACGTATTAGCGCACATTTATGAAACCAATGGCATCCTGCTTCCCGAACTCTCTTACCAATAAAGTTAGCTTGAAAAGCTGAAGTTGTAATTACATTTATACCTTGATCAATTGCGGTTTCAACGTATTTCAAGTATTCTTCTTGCGAAATTTTATCATGAATACCAGATATACCAGGAGGAATAACTGTAATATTAATACCGAATGGTTTGTCTGTGAGCGTTTTCATTTTTATTAATTGTGATTTGAAATCCGCAAGATCATAATTCATTGCCGTAATTATGCCTAAACCTCCTGCATTAGAAAACGCAGCAGCGAATTCAATTGAATTTAACCTTGCAAATGCCGCCATTATTAGTGGATACTTTGTATTGATTAATCGAGTAATCTTTGTATTCCAAATCATCTACATACAATCTCTCTATTATAAATTAACTTATCATACTCCTAAGAATTTTTGAGCGTTAATTCCTAAAATTGCTTTTTTAAATCCATCAGATATAGGTAAATTTTTTACAGCCGGAATAATGCTATTCCAATGTATTAATGGATGATCTGAAGCAAACATGACTTTATGGGTAATATTATAGCTTACATACGCATCCCAAGGGAAATATTTATATAATTCATAATGAGCAGATACATCAATATAGACGTTTGGATGACGTAAGACTACTGAATATGCATCCCAAAACCAAGGTGTCCCCATATGTCCAATAATAATCTTTAAATCCTCATGACGCATTGCTATTTCGTCGATCAACATCGGATGTCCAAACTTAGCAATTGAACCCCCAGTGGATACTTGATGGCCTCCGTGAGTCCATAATGGAATATTGAGATCCACCATTTTTTTCCAAATTTTATTATATTTTTTATCAGAGATATCAATCTTTTGGACAGGTGGAACTAATTTTAACCCTTTTAATTCCAGTGAAGTGATCGCATGCTCTAATTGCTCTAAAGCATCAGCAGCTGGAATATCGATCCCCGCAAATCCAATAAATCTATTTGGATATAATTTAACAAAATTAGAGACATCTTCATTTGAAACAAGGATGAGATCCAGAGCTGTTTTTACATTAAAACTCACGATCACTGATTTATCAATTCCAAATTTATCCATTAACTCAACATAATCGTTAATAGAAACATTTTTTGTGAGATTCTTTAGCATCTTCAGCATGTATTTACGTTTTTGAGGATCTAATCCCCACATGGCATTAGCAATCTTATTTAAATCATCCCACGTAGCTTCTTTACAAAATGGATGTACGTGCATATCAATTATCATTACTATCAGACCTTCTTTAAAGATTATTTCATAGAATATTGAATAAAAGAATAAGAGGCTTTATAAATAATTATCTATGGTCCTTTGTGTTTTAATATAGTGAATGAGTTTGCTACTTTGTTTCCAGTGTTTAAAATCGACCATCATTCCTTCCGTCATCAGTTTTACAGAATCATCAAAATTATCGAGGTTTTTTGTGGGTCCTAATGACATGGCGTTCCTAACGGTTTCCCGAATGACCCAGACCCCTAGTGGGACTATATATCCTCCTCGAACTTCACGGAAAATTAATATTCGAGCTTGTCGTCTTATATTATATAAATATTCGCAAATCTCCTTACGAGCCGCGTAATAAGCACCGGTTATATTACTCGCATAATTTTTCCGACCCTTATAAAATTCATAATCTGTCATGATTTGTGGTTTAAGGTCCTGATTATTCCCAGAGAGTGAAATGTTCCATAACGTATTTGGGGCCCAGCATTCATTCATTTCATACATGAACTTCCCTGGAAAGAGTAGAATTTTAAAATGATTGTCAAGATAATCTGATTCAAACATCCTATAATCATCGATTTCTGGAAATTTTTTGATTTCTTTTATTAATGCCTTAGAAATAATATCATCTACTGCTGTAATGGTCCATCTTGTCGGAACCAACCGTCTATTATCTTTCTGCCCAAGAAGTCCCGCAGAAAACACTCTTTTTATGGTTGATTGAGGGACATGTCCTTTAAAATATAAATATTCAGAAACTGCTTGAGCCGCCTTCAGATCTGTATCTGCAACACAATAATCGACCTTTGGATGAACTTTCACGTTTTCAGTAATTCTAATTTTGTCAGTCATCCCAGTAGGACCAATAGGAGGAGCATGATTATCCATCATTATTCTAAGGTTCATCTTGGCTATTTTAGTTTCAGTATCAACGGGTCTTGCGGCCATCGATAATTCTTGAGATGTTTCTAATAAATGTTGAATTCGTAGTGGAGGTGTATTTTTTTTAGTTCGTTGGCCGACTCTAACATTAGTAACAAAATTACTTCTAACTAAGCTGCTTCGATACCTGACAATTTCCTCTATTTTTTTACCAAACCACAATTCTGGAGCA
>Ga0307380_10009282_pt1 | contig 12508 bp, 5 predicted proteins | sample UN3MG_FD_202239 | JGI IMG/M metagenome (GOLD analysis project Ga0307380, IMG submission 202239) | Soil microbial communities from Risofladan, Vaasa, Finland - UN-3 | ecosystem: Environmental > Terrestrial > Soil > Coastal area > Acid sulfate soil | place: Finland: Risofladan, Vaasa | collected... | reverse complement strand
GTGCACCATAGCAGTTGACACTTCCATATCCCAAATCATCAGCGAGGATGATAACAATATTCGGTGTTGATTGAGCCGAAAGGATGCCTGTCAGTATACTGGGCATCAGGAATGTAACAAATAATTTCAATGCTAGTTTCATTTTTCATCCTGTACTTGAACAAAGGCTGCTAAATTGCGGCCAATCTTGGTTTAAATCCGCGGCTTGAAATACTAATATTGATCAATCTATGGGATTAGCATTTTGAATTTATGTCGAACTCACGTTAATTTAGAAATCCAAATTTAATTTTATATTCCTTTCATTTTCAATACCATCACACTGCTACTTGAGAGACTGAACTTTCTGTCTATGCATCCATCATTGCAGTGACTTTATGGAGTTTGGTCATTTTACAAGTACTATTCAATCGCATGGACATAACCATCGGAAGACAGTACATATACCATTTTTCGATAGATACACGGGGTAGATTCTTCAACTCTATTCCCGAGTTTTACGATCCATTGTGGCTTTCCTGTTTTTTGATCGAGACAATGGAAGAAGGGGGAATTACCCGAAGCAATGTAAACACGACCACTGGCCAGCGCGGGCGCCGGCACACCACCTCCATCCGGAAACGTCCAATTGATCTTGGCGGTTACCGGATCAACACAATAGACTCTGCTTGACAAAGGAATACCCCCAAACCCCCTACCCACGCGTGCCGAGAAAAAAGCCCTTCCATCGACAAAAGCCGGACTCGCATTGAAGTCTGAATACAAACCTTTTTCTTCTTCATTCTTGTTGCCTTCATTTAAAAACTCACCGGTTTTTGCATCAAAATAGTTGAAGATATTGGCATGGTTAGGCAAATAGATCTTACCGTCTTCAGCAATCAAAGTACCTGAATCAAGAACAATCCCATTTTCTTTCCAGGCAATTTTGCCGGTCTTCTTGTGGAAAGCGTATAATGACTTGCTCCACGAACCAAAGTATACCAGGTCTCCATCAATGGCAGGTTCCGCCGGAACAGATTTCGCGGTAGGATACATCCAGACCATATGTCCTGTTTCGCCATCTAAACATACGGCATAGCCACTGACTGTGGGTATGTATACCAAACCATCATCTACTGCCGCTGAACCCCAGACCCATCCACCGGGAAGTGTTTGTTTCCAGACCAGCTCACCAGTATCGCCGTCGAGACAATAAAAGAAGCGTTCTCCTCCCTGTTGACCTGCATAGACCTTTCCGTCAGCAAGGGCCGGACCGACCGAGATGGCAGCTCCCATTTCAAACTTCCAAATCTCTTCTCCGGAATCCGCATCAACGGAAAACAAAAACCCACTTGGTGTCCCGAAATACAGTTTACCCGCTGCAGCGGTTGGTTTACTCTGGTAATAGGTACCACCAGATACTTGGTCGGTGAATATCCGTTCACCTTCTTGGTTTTCGAAAGCGCATAAAATGCTTTTTTTCCATAGCCTTTTTCCGTGACTCTCAAAACAATACAGCATCAGGTCACTGGAGGTAACCAATAATGTATCGCTACTGCCCGCCAAATCAGCATAAATGGGATGTTCGCTGATTTTTTCTTCCCGCTGAATCATTCCCTTGTGGTTTATACTGTATAGCCGGCCACTAAGAGTAGCTACATGAATACCTTTATCGTCTGCAACCGGGCTTGAACGGATCCAATCATCGATTTCAACTTTCCATTGCAATTTTCCGTTACTCGCATCGAGACAATACAGATACTTATCCGCTCCACCAATATAAAGCCGGTTGTTAAATAAAACGGGGGTTGAAAAGTGTTTTCGTGCTCCTTCCTCAGGATTTTGCACCTCGAATTTCCATACTGATGTACCATCCGATTCATCCAGACAATACACAATTCCGTCGTTCGCTCCAAAATAAACCTTCCCATCTTCTACTTTAACAGCCGTGTTTATCGAATCCTTTGCCTGATACTTCCAGGCTACACGGTTGTTCGCTATATCGCCTATATGAAGTCCGGTGCCCTCACCATTAGCCAGGTTCAGTGCGTAAATATAGCCTTCGGTGGTGCCCTGAAACACTTTATCACCCGATATAACCGGTTCTGCCAGGGCATCCATATCACCGACATTAAAGTCCCAAAGTTTCCGTTTGTTCTCTGCATCGGCACATATCAGCCTGTTCAGGTTCTGGCATAGCGCGGGAGCAGAATAGATATCATGCACGCCAAACGGGTATACCACAAAATCTTCATTCCCGGTTACGGCAGCATACCGCGCGCGATAATCGACGTGTCCGGCATAACGACATGCTATTGTTTTTCCGGTTTTTTTATCCAGATACATCAAATTTCGGGCCTGTCCATCATTACCGCCGTGTGAATTAATCTCTCTCAATACCACCTGGTCGTTTATCAATAATGGAGTCGACGCCATACCCGGATATTTGTACAGGTAATATACAGGATGTTCCTGAGAAGATCTCCAGACTTCGGTTCCCGTTTTTAGGTCTAGACAATATCCGGTCACACGCATACCCGGTGATGTGACATAGACTTTATCGCCCTCAATAACAGGTCGTGCATACCATCCCAGTCCTACTGGAAATTTCCATTTCTCCCGGCCATAACTCGGCCCGGGTGCTTTCGTCGCACCGGTGTTGTGTTTGTTGGCCTGGAACATGGGCCATTCGGCGCTCATGTCGCCCCCAGTCACCTCTGTTTTTCCCTCAAAAGCAGTAAACATCGGCCCATTGACTGCTAATTCCTTCTGAATCTGTCCCAGCAGTTCATAGCTTGCATCGATGGTCTGGCAAATTTGGGTCATGGCCTCCTGGTATTCGCGGCTTTCCTTGTGATTATAAATCGATTCCGGTTTTTCATGCCTCGTAACCCATGCACTGAAGGGAGGGGTGTTGGCAATTGTTGTTTCCAGTGTACGGTATTGTAAATCCAGGTCAAAAAACGGTCGTGTGTCGGCACCTTGCTGCTGCAATGCGCCCAGCCACGAATAGAGCAATTTTGTACGCTCAAAAAGAGTGGCCTCCGTCGTTTTTTGTTTCTCGACCTCGCGTCTTACCTTATCAATTTCTGCATCACCGCTTTTGTATTCCTGAGCGGAAAGGCTACATGAGGTAACCAGTATTAATAGCAATAATAATATCCAATCGTTTTGTTTCATTGTTTATCCCTTCATGTGGCAGTAGTGGCACATTTGTTGTTCATTTCTAGAACGGGTTTCAAGCGAGAAGCTATCGATTCAGTTATTCGATGGCATAAAAGTATCCTCCTCCACTGAGGATATAGGCTCTGCCCCGATAGAGTGCTGGTGTGGATTCTTCGACGCCGTTTGCCATCCTGACTCGGAACAAACAATCGGATGATCCATTACCATTTCCTTTTTCATGATATGCACAGAAATAAGGATTCCCACGTGCTCCAGAGTAGACGTAACCGTTGTTCCCAACAACAGGAGCAGTGATTCCTGACGCCCCGTCCAGGGACCAGTTCTTATTTCCGTTATTGGTATCCAATGCGACCAGTTCTCCTGACCACATCGAAACAAATATTTGCCCATCGTGGTATGCCGGAGTACCATTCGTGCTTCCTGACAACACAGGTTTCCAGAGTAATTTCGTCGTTTCGTCATCGATGCAGGTCATGCCAGCACCTGGCAATATAAGTTTACCGTCGAATCCGATGGTTACACCTGAGTCGGAACCGCCACCAGCGTATTTCCAAGCCAGCTTTCCGGTTCGCTTCTCAAATTTATACAAGAATGTATCCCAACTTCCGAAATACACATAATCCCCCATGACCATCGGTTCACTGCACACCGATTTATCTGTACGAAAACGCCAAATTATGTGGCCACTATTAGCGTCCAGACAGTTCACAAAACCGTCAATACCCGGAATGAATACGAATCCGTCACCCACTGCGGCGGATCCCCACACCCAGCCAATATTCTGTTTCCAGATCAGCTTGCCTGTTTGGGCATCAAGACAATAAAAATCATCTTCACCACCCTGCTGCCCAATGTAGATTTTGTTGTTGTCGTAAACTGGAGCTCCCGATATGGCCGCACCTATTTCATATTTCCAAATTTCTTCTCCGGTCTCAGCATCCAAGGAATAGATAAAACGTGAAGGCGTCCCAATGTATATCTGCCCATCGACTGCAATAGATTTGGACTGGTAGTATGTGCCGCCGGCCACCTGATCGGTTAATATTCTGTAGCCATCTTCTTGATGGAATGATTTTATGACACTGAATCTCCACAGAACGTCACCATTTGTTGTATCGACACAGTAGCTATACAGATCGGAATCATTCAACAGCAGTTTGTTTCCTGACAGTGCGAGGTCTGCATAAACCCAGTGGTCACCAATGCGTTTCTTCCATACCTGTTTAGGCTGCTTTCCACTATAATCTACATTGTAAAGATCACCATTCATGGAGGCAAAATAGACGTTGGTTTCAGTAGCAACCGGGCAGGCGCGAATCCAATCGCTGGATGCAAACTTAAATCTAAGTTTACCGCTGGCAGTATCTAAACAGTATAGATACTTGTCGGCTGAACCGATAAATACATGATTGCCCGATACCAATGGAGTAGAGAAGTGACGGAATGATTCCGGAACAGGATTTTCAACAGTATATTTCCAGATGAGGTTTCCCGTCTGCTTGTCGAGACAGTATATGGATCCATCATTAGCACCAAAGTAAACGTGTTCCTCATCGGCTGCCACTCTTCGGTTTACCGCAGCATCTGCTTTGAATTTCCACGTTACTTCCTGATCCCTGGCCATAACAACCCGAGAATATGGTCTATCGGATTCAGATGCATCAAAACCATAGACATAACCGTCATTGGTTCCAATATATACCATTTTGTCTTCTAGTAATGGCTCTGCAAAAGTTTGACCTACGTGGATATCCCTTATCTGTTTACCGGTTTTAACATCCTTACAAATGATATGGCTAAATGCTTGTACTTCGGGCGGAGTTTGTTCGAGTTCATGAATTGCAAAGGGATAAACCATATACTTTTCATTGGCAGCAAGGGGAGCATAACCGACTCTATAATCAACATGGCCGGAATGGACTTCTCTTTCCACCTGCCCCGTTTTCTTGTTGATATAGACAACTTCCTTTGCTGGTCCAGCGTTACCTCTACTGCCCATTTCGCGCAGCAATATGTAATCCTTGAGTAGGACAGGCGTCGAGGCAACGGCTGGATTGCTGTATACGCTGCCCGGAACTGGCAACTTTTTTGCAGAGTCGATAACATCTCCCGTGTTAATATCGAGAGTGAAAAGAATATTTCTTACCCCCGGAGAAGTTAGGTATACTTTGTCCCCTTCGACAACAGGTCTTGATTCCCATGCGAGACCGACAGGAAATTCCCAAGCAATTCGGCCATACACGGGTCCATCTGTTCCATTAAAACCTACATGCGTAAGCGTTCCCTGGTATTGTGGCCATGGTTTTTCAGTTTTAACAGGTTGTTTAACGCTCTTTGGATCCGGCTTCAGTGGAGATAACCCTTTCGAGGGATTTTCACTTATCTCATTTTGTATCGATTCGAGAACCCGATAGCCTTCATCAATCATTTTTCCATACCTGGCGATTAACTGCTTGCGCTCCTTTTCGTTCTGAATGGATGCAATGCGTTTTGTGTTTAGGTATACAGGGCTGAATCTTCCTCCAGTTACAGCTCCTTGATGCCCCAGTGCAGCTTCCCATAACCTTGCCATTGCTCCACGATAGACGTAGTTGCTTTCGTCCGTAGGATGCATTCTGATTTCTTTGCGTATCCGGTCGATTTCATCATCCCCACTGCTATGTTTCAGAACAACATTTGCCGGTAGATTGTCTCCAGCATATGCAAATCCATTGAATAGCAAGAATACCAGCAACGTCAGAAATGTATTATGAACGAGTTGGTTGAAGGTGTTTTGTGTTTTTGCGTTCATATTATCTCCTTTTCTTCTGGGATAAATTCATAACTTCCCTAGGGATTGATCTGAGCAAATGAGCAATGGGAAACCTGCTGTAAACCGGGATTTTGCGAGTAGACAGGAGACTTCCATGATTCCAGGACGAGGTTTGTTTTCTCTGTTTGCCGCCTGCTTTCACGGCGGTGCCACAATATTTCATCCATATCATAGTTGCGCTCCTATCCCTCTCAGAACCGGACAAGCAGCTTTCCCACATCCGGCTCCCCGATAAGCCATTTAGTACAATTCCGCCCTTCTATACGGATTTAAATTCTTCCGGATGCTCACACTGGGCCAGCCTACATAAGCTAAAGCATGTGAAAAGCCTTCCCAGGTGTATGCCTTGCGTTGGCTCTTGCGGTTGAGCCACTTAAACAGGATATGTTTTACGCGATGGACATAGTAGTTGCACCGGTCTAAATTATCCGTGATGGCGTAATAGTTCAGATACCCTTGAACGCGATAACGAGCTAATCTTAGCATCGAGCCTTTGCACATCGTTCTGCGGGCTTTCTTGGACCATTCGCTGAACTTGCGCAGGCTCTGGCCCAACTTCTTACGACTGGTTCGACGTTTCAACTTGAAATCGCCGTTACGTGTCTTACCGCAGTAATGGGTGAATCCCAGGAAGGTGAACTCCGCGGGTTTCTGTCCCCGTTGTCGGGCCTGTTTACGAGCGAAGCGGCCAAACGCTATACAACGCGTCTTTTCGGCCGCTACTTCTAAGCCAAATACTTCGAGACGGTTCGGAAGTTGCGTTTCAAAACGAGAGGCATCTGCTTGGTACTGAAAACAAGCTACAAAATCATCGGCAAAGCGAAAATAATACGCCTGCCCACGACATTGCTTAAGGAAGCGACGACTGAACCACAAATCCAGCACATAGTGCAAGTAGACATTGGACAATAACGGAGAAAGAATCGAGCCTTGCGGCACACCTTCTTCGCTGGCATGAACCAGTCCGTCTTCCATAAATCCGCTCTTGAACATACGCTGGATCAGCCTGATAATTCGTTCGTCTCCAATCCGATGACGCAGAAACTTGACCATCCATTTGTGGTTAACCCTATCGAAGAAGCTTCGAACATCGGATTCCACAATATAGTTGACACATTTCTGCTGGATCGTTCGTCCAAGCACATCCAAGCACTTGTGTGGACTGCTCCGAGGACGATAGCCATAGCTGCTGGCTTCAAACATGCTCTCGTAGATCGGTTCCAAGACGCGTTTAACCGCCTGTTCCACAATCTTGTCTTCAAGGTTACTGATACCAAGAGGACGACCTTTCGTTGTTCCGGGCTTCGGCACATAGCTACGCCTTTTAGCGCCGGGACGAAAACCCATCCCTTTGAGTCGGTTCGATAAGTCCTGGAGGTTCGCCTCCAGATTCTGACCGTACTCCTGCTTCGTAACGCCATCTAACCCAGTCGCTTTGTTCGCGTCCAGGCTATCGAAGCAGGCCCGCAGGTTGTCCACGTCGTAGACGTGGTGAAACAGGTTCGTGAAAACGAGTTTCGGTTCCTTACGAGCCTTTTGTCCTATCCGTGTCAGATCTGTTGCCACTGTTGTCTCACCTCTTGCATGATGTCAGTGTTTCTTCTTTCACGGGCGACCTAACGTGGGGACCTTCGCTCAGCGGTCGTTAATCGCTTCATCGCTAGGCCATTGCAGCACTCCGGTCCCCATCACTTGCGACGCGGCCATCCCTGAATCTCTTTTCACATTGATCCCGGTACTCGGGTACTTCCATTGCGGTCAATTTCCCCAAGAGCCCTTGCTCGTCGCTCGCCTGGTTACTTACCCATCGTTGTGCAGCTCGATGCTGTCTGAGACCCCGGGGTGTCGGCTTCGTACTCGTCTGTAGCGTACTCACCGCTTGGCCTGCGCCCTATGGGAGAGGATCGGCACTATCCCAAAATCCAATGTTCTCGGGGCTACGTGTCAGATTCAGGGCATCACCCTTCACCTCGCTGCACTTGTTGTTACTCCTTTCCGTAAATTCTCTTCAATTCGTTTCAACTACTGAGCGGTTGACTACACCTTACTCAGGATGGCTTGCCGTTGTTTACGGTTCCATCTCGACAGGTAACCATTGCCAGGTTACCCCCATATACACTTCACTAAAACTCTCCTACGATCTTCAAGTCTCATAATAACATAATATCTCTTCATTTTCAAAAATATTCTGGCGTAATCAGCGAATTTCCTTGCAAAAAACGCAAGTGAAGTTGAGCGAATAAGTCGAAAAGCCACTTTCTCTTACTATTTTGGCACACCGCAACCATTGCCCTCCATTCTGTGAGTTGGTTTTTTAGCGGTTCTACACATCATCCCGGCCTCGCAGGTATTGTCAAAAATCGCAGTTGTCGGATTCGGTTTAGAATTTCACGAAACAGGGTTCTCGGTACCGCCACTTCGGCCATCTGAAATATCACATAACGCGAATGGCTGATCACCTTGGCTCCGATCTTAATCAGCTTCTCTCGCAATGTTCGCAACGACCATCTCCTCACCGGTCTTGGCAAAACCAAACGCCTCAGAAAATTACCAAGGTTATAAGCCAAGGCAAATAGCTGAAGGCGAACCTGATTATCCACGAAATCATGACAAGAAAGCCGCGTCCAGTTTAAGGCGTACTTGCCTTCTTTGATCCACTGCTCAGCCGTGCCTCGCTTGTTATAGAACTTCACAACATTGCTCGATTTCCACCGAAGGTTCGTGACGATATAGTTGACTCGGGCAAAAAGCTCTCCAGCATGCCACTCTATCTTCGCAACAACCCTGCGCTGAATCTTCCAACTGGCGGCTTGATATCGAAAGCTATGATATATGACAATCGGCTTCTTCGGCGGACGTCCCACGGGCCGAGTCAGCAAATGCTTAACTTTATCGTCCAGAATCTGATTACCCTTCAAGCGGATGGCATAGAAGTAATGCTCTGCTTCGAGGTATCTGTAAATATTGGGATCAGCAAAGGCTGCATCGCCACGGAAAAATCTCAGGATGCCATAGGCTTGATAAAGATTGACAATTGGCTCCAATAGACTTCGCCAGTCGTCGGCACTGTGAACATTGCCATTCCGGAGAAGGGCTCGCTCCAAATCCCCAAATTGATTGAAGCAGAACAACGGATGATAACAGGCGCATCCAAAAAATCCATTGTAAGCAGAGCCTTCCTGGTTTCCGTAGGTCGGGCTAACAGAACTGTCCATATCAAGGATAATGTGCTTGAGTGATTTTAGCTGGTGTACTCGATTCACCCATTCACCTACGAGATTCATCAATAGCTCCAGGTTCTTCGGTTGAGTCAGTATCTCTGTCTCGAATCTGCTCATGACGCTGGTAGAGGCAGCCGAGCGTTTCACGGCCCTACCTCCGGCGACATGCCGCATGGCAGGATCAACAGCCAGCCGCTCAGCATCATTGGTATCGTCATAGCCCGCAAGCCTGCTGTAAATCGCCTGCCTGAGCAGAGCGGCAAGGCTGTGTCGCGTGTTTTTGCCAGTTCGCATGTCACGAAGTTCAGAATCAATCGCTGAGGTCAGGCCGAGTGCATCGTCAAGCTCCCGATAGGCAAGCAAACCTCCATCGCTGGTGACCTTGGTTCCATGAAATTCGAGCTTCAATTTCCGGTTAAAATCGAGCCTCAGAGCGTCCTTGCGTGCTTCACCCATTGGGTTCTCCTGTAAAGAATAGTCGAAAGTGGTTTGAGTGGTCTCCATAAGCTCTATACTATCAAAATCCTGTTCAATTGTCACGAAATAAATGGGAAATCCGGGGTAAAAGGATTTTATCCCGGTCCTTATGACATAAGCCCTTCAACTTCCGGTAAACAGCCTCCATCATGAGGAAGAAGGCCTGTCCCTCGGTCGTGGTGCCGGGCTTATTGAACCATGGAGATCCGGCGGCATTTTGAATGCATAACATGATCATCAATGAACTAACCATAGCATTACTATCATTCGTCCCTTTTGTTTTACAAAATTACCAGTATCAAAATCGATTCAGTCATTCACTTCCGGAGTGTAAAGATTTGCGAATCGGGTGGCAAAGGCTTCATCGCGATGTAGATGTTCGAAGGGCGACTGCAATGCCACGGCATGGTCTTCATCCCCGACACTCATGGCCAGAATACGAACAAATCGCGAGTCTGGCAACGTGAGATAAGTGGCCCCTTCCGGAATGTCCAATCGGTAGGCAAATAGGTAGCCGTATTGGTACAGGGTATCGGCTGCGTGGGTATGACGATGCGAGGCATACCAGGCCACGCGCTGGTGACGGATATAAGCGGGATCAATGCGTACCAAATCATTTTGCAGCGAATAGGAGAGTTCGGCCACTTCGCCTTCGAACACACGGTTATCCCACAATCCGATATATCCCGACCAGCCACCGATGGTCAGTGGGATGGGAGTGTCACCGGCATGGAAGATGACGTCCATATCTTTTTTCGCTGCCGCGAGCAGATGTACAACAGTAGCCCCTTCCGGCAAAGAAATCTTTTGGCCACGACAGGAAAGAGCGTTGTGGGTGTAGTCTTCGCGCGGACCGATATTAAAGGAGACGTTGCCCAACTGCACCGTGTTGCCAATCATTTCTGCCGGATACGTTTCACCTCTTCCGTCAAAACTTCCGGAGCCTGGTATATACTTCTTCTTTCGCTTTCTGTCAGGATCAAAATTGTTGTAGCGTTCGCGGTTGTGACCATCTTCTCGGTTAGTATTGTAAGTGAAAACGTCGGTGTCATACTCCAGATGTACCGGTTTTGTGCAGGTCATGGTTTCCGGTGGTTTGATATCAAGTAGAACGGTTTTCAATTCGTAAGGACTGAAGTCCATGCTCAATGAGCTGTTTTGTACTTTCAGTTTTTCTCCTAATGGACGTTCGGTGCCATCCAGTTCTTCCGCGGCCCTAATCGGCAGTGCTGCAGTTAACTTGACATGGTCTGCCGGCTGGCCTGAAAGCTCCTGCAAACGAACCACGACACCGGAACCATTTTCTGCCATTTTGACGGCCTGGATGTTGACGTGTGGATTATTGATATTCAGGAGTGAATAAGAGGGACCATTTTGGCCTTTGTAACGCGGTATCACGAAAGCGGCAGGACGCTGTTCAAAACGCAAGGCCTCGGAATAAATCTGTCCGTCGCGCCAATCCCCCCGGTGTCCGGTGATGGCATATTTAAATTCATAACGCCCCCAATCCTGCCAACGCATTTCTCTGAAGACTCCCCAGTCCAGCATCTCGTCATCACACTCTGCGGTGTCCGGGGAATGCATCAGAGTCAAACGCAGGGTGTTATCGTCCGGTTTGTCGCTGCCATATTTGTAACCGGTCAGGATTAAGGCGCCATAGGTGCCCGACTGATCGGTAAGATCGATCCATTCATGGGCGGATACTTCATACTGTTTTTCGTGCGAATTGCCGCGTTGAATGGTGCCAAGCCCCAGGTTGTATGTCGCTTCAGGATTGGAGGAAGTCAGATGGAAAGCGGCCTTGAGCAAGGTGCCACGACTCCTCCAGTCGAAGTGGTTGTCCACCTCTACCCGATTGCCGTCGTTGCCGGCATAGAGTTGAATCCGCTGGACCATTTTTGATCCTTCGTTGTAGCGCAGCACCTCGACGGCGATGCGCAACGGACCATTTTCCACTACGCGGATATGCACGGGATTGGCGGCTACACTGCGGGCCGGTTGTTGTATATCTTTCCAGTAAATTCGCCAGGCGGGTTTGATGGTCGGGAAGTTTTCGAGAAATTCCAACTGCGCTGGTTTCTCGAAGAGTTCCTTGTTGACCTGTTTGTCGAAAACAGAGGCGATGTCACCATTCTCGTCAATCTTCACCAATACGGGCCGAAAATTGAAATCTCGGCTTCGCCGAGACAAGGAATCCCCTATGAAGAGGGATTTTTCAGAGATCCCAGTTTTTATTTAAGCAATAGCAAAACTTTATCAAAGGCTTCGTAATCATTATTGTCAAAAGAATTAGAAGCGTCGATGACCTCCTGTGCTTCCCTGTTTGTAGAAAAGGCGACACTGTTATCGCCACGAAGAACATTCCATCCCTTTTTGTGAGGAATGCCAGCACCTGTGTCAGGATCTGTACTGGTCAAATGATCTACGACAAGCAGTGCGCTAGATTTGGTCTCTAGTAGTTTCGTGTATTTTCGTTTCCGGTTATCCAGAGAAATACACTCAGGGTTATAGCTATAGGGAACACGAACCCCATTAGAGCTAGTTGCACTAATTTTTATATTTGTAGGAAAACCTTCTTCAATGTAATCCCTGTACTTAAACTTTGAATTCGAGCCAGGACAAAAAAAGATTTTACCATCTTCAATCAGATGTGCTTTCCATAGCAGCCCAAGATTCCAGTAGCTAGTTTGCCCAGCGTTATTTTTTAACCTCCACCATCGAGGATGGAGGTTCCAAGTTTGTTCATTACTAACGGCCCCATTTTGCCCGACTCTCATGGGTGGTAAAAAGCCATCTTCCTGCTCACAATACATGTGGATAGATAAACCCAAAT
>Ga0307380_10009281_pt1 | contig 12508 bp, 6 predicted proteins | sample UN3MG_FD_202239 | JGI IMG/M metagenome (GOLD analysis project Ga0307380, IMG submission 202239) | Soil microbial communities from Risofladan, Vaasa, Finland - UN-3 | ecosystem: Environmental > Terrestrial > Soil > Coastal area > Acid sulfate soil | place: Finland: Risofladan, Vaasa | collected... | reverse complement strand
GCGTGGACGGCCGCGTGCGCTTTGAGGATGTGTCCTTCAGCTATCTGGCCGAGGACGGGTTGCCGGCGGAACCGCCAGCCGGGCCGGACCAAAATGGAGACGAGCCGGAAAAGGCGGTGGGCGTCATCACCACGCGGCGCTGGGCGCTGCAAGACCTGTCGTTCGAGATCTGCCCGGGGCGGTTGGCTGCGCTGGTGGGTCCCAGTGGCGCAGGCAAGACGACCGTGACCTATCTGCTGCCCCGCCTCTACGATCCCACCGCAGGCCGCATCACCCTCGACGGCCACGACCTGCGCGCCGTGAGCCAGGAGTCACTGGCGCAGCAGATCGGCATGGTGACCCAGGAGACCTACCTGTTCCACGACACGGTGCGGGCCAACCTGCTCTACGCCGACCCCGACGCCACCCAGGCTGAGCTCGAGACTGCCTGCCGGGCTGCCAACATACACGACTTCATTGCGGGGTTGCCCAACGGCTACGACACGGTGGTCGGCGAGCGAGGCTACCGGTTCAGCGGCGGCGAGAAGCAGCGGCTGGCCATCGCCCGCGTGATCCTCAAAGACCCCTGCCTGCTCATACTGGACGAGGCGACCTCGCACCTGGATTCGCACAGCGAGGCGCTGATCCAGGCGGCGCTAGAGCCGCTGCTGGCGGGCCGCACCAGCCTGGTCATCGCTCACCGGCTGTCCACCATCCTGGCCGCCGACCAGATCCTGGTGCTGGACGAAGGCCGCCTGGTGGAGCAGGGCACGCACGTCGAGTTGCTGGCCAAGGGCGGCCTCTACGCCCACCTATACGAGACGCAGTTCGGCCAGAAGCCGGAATCGCCTACATCTGACCCGTCCTGATAACCAGAGAACGAGGAACCGGCCCCATCACCCAGTACCTGGTTGGCAACGACTATACTACATGTGGTAGAGGTGTCTCCAAGGGCCCCTTGGGGGCATCCAACGGTTCCCTCTGGATTCAACTTGCTCTCTCGGATATGGCCCTTTCCAGCACAAAGCCGCAGCGGCTGTAGGCCATCGGTGGTGAGACGTTTTCTGGCCGCTGCGCATTCTGTGTTGACACGGTGTGTCAGCTGTGCTATAGTCCAGCACAGGGGTGCGGGGCGGCGGCATTACATGATCTCCTCTTCGCTTGAGCCGGCCTTGCACCACGAAGCAGCCTTCTCCATTGTTGAGGTAGCCGATGGCCGCACGCCACAGAGGTCGCCACATTCATATCTGAGCCACCATTGTGCAGGGTATAGCTAGATGGGCCGGAATAGCCGGGGCTACGCGGTAGCTGGAGCGCCGTTCCGGTGAGTTTTGGGGGCCGCACAATGACCGAAGCTGAGCAGTTCCGTGTCACAAGGTGGGGGATCCCTGGCTGGACAGCCATACTGTCGGCATGGGCCTTTGCCATCATTGACATAGCCCTGACTTCCCCACACGCGCCGAATCCGCTGCAGGTTCCGGTGGTAGAGCTGCTCAAGAGCACCACCGCAGTGTCCGCTGCGGTTGCGGCTGTACTAGCTGCGGCAGCTGGCGTGCCCCTTGGTTTTTGCATCTACCAGGCGTACTTCTGGCTGCGGTGGAACTCTCCGGTTTCCAGGGACGGTTTTTTGCCTCCGTTTGTTGTGGGGCGACAAGACGACCTGGATCGGACAATGCGTGACATCACCCCAACAGAGATAGCCAGCGCAGATCCATGGAGGGAGCGGTGGGTGAGCCATCCGCTCTTTCGGCTGGACCACGGGTGGAAGTGGCGTTACATAGACAACCTCTTCACAGAAGCCGCGCAGCACATCGACGCCAAGCTGCGGGGGGTGAGCGTATTCGATCGGCACCGGGCCCTTCTGGACCATATGCACACGCTAGGGGCTAGCCTGGCTGGGATATATCTCGGCTACCTGGCATACCTACTGGCCAAGGCAAGGCTCCAATCAGCACCCTTTACTCTGAACCTTGTCTTCACGGTCGCAGCGCTGGCAGTGCTTGTTCTTCTTCTCGACTGGGAGGATCGGGCAAAGAAGGCGCTTGAGCGGGCCGCGGGCGCAGATCTGCAGACCCATGATGATCGTCTCGCGAACGAAATCCTCCCCTCCCGATTGCGCCGGCGCCTCCACATCAGCCTTCGGGTTTCTCATCCGTCCGTCATGTTCCTCATCGTCGTGTTCTCGTTCCTTTATGCAGGAAGCCCATCGCCATACAACCTTGTTTCCGCGAACCCACTTTCTCTCCGCTTGCTTGTTCCCGCGGCGCTAGTGGTAGCGTGGTGTTTCGCGAAGGCAAATGGCCCGAGAGACATCGTCATAACGGAGACAGTTCTGCTTGCTCTATTCATTGTTGGAGCGTACGTCGCGGCCGTGTCCGGATGGGTCGCAGCTTTATCACCCGACTGGCCGTTCTTGTGGTCGATCCTGGCGTTCACGCTGGCGAATCTGGCCTTCCTGAAGAACCGACAGAACGCTAGAGACGACCTCATTGCGCTTGAGCACTATACGCTGCGGCGTTTCCTGGGGGAGGGTCAAAGCGAAGGCCAGGCGAAGTCCAGCACAGGTGGTGTCAATGACGGCAGCCCAGCAAGTGGGTGCAGTTGACCAGGCTGGCCCACGGGCACCGCGGGCTTGGGTTGCCATCCCAGTTGTCGCAGGGTGGGGGCGCGATGCGCGAGCCGCCGGCCAGCCTAGCTCGAGGCGGTTGGCTGTGCAACAGGCTCGACTCAGTGAGGTTATGGAATGAGTGAATATCAAGCCAAGTTCCAACAATTGTTGCGCGAGTTGTTTCAATTCGACTGCGCCGACCTGGACTTTGGTATCTACCGCATCATGAACCACAAGCGGGACGTGATCGAGAAGTTCATTACGAAGGATCTCCCGCAGGCCGTCGGCGAAGAGTTAGACCGCGGCGCGCTGGCCGAACAATCCCAGGCCGTCGCCGAAGCCAAGGACGTTGTCGCGCAGATCAAGGAGACGCTGGGCCCGGACGCCCTCGATGCCGAGGGGGATCTGGCGGAGGCGTATCACAGCACGTTGCTGGGCAAGAAGTATCTTTCGCTCAAGGCCAAGGCCAGAGGCGCGCGCAGCCGCCAGGCCCTGGAGGCGACCATCTACAACCATCTCTACGCCTTCTTCCGCCGCTACTACCAGGATGGCGACTTCATCTCCAAGCGGCGGTCCTCCAAACGCGAGCGCTACGCCATCCCCTACAACGGCGAGGAGGTCTATCTCTACTGGGCGAATCACGACCAGTACTACATCAAAACCGCCCAATACTTCACCGACTACTCGTTCAAGGCCCCCAATGGTGTTACTGTGCACTTTCAACTGACCGCCGCCGAGGTGGAGCAGGACAACGTCAAGGGCGACAAGCGCTTCTTCCTGCCCCGTCTCGCGGAGATGACGTGGGATGAAGCGGCCGACCAATTGCTCATCCTCTTCGAGTACCGGGCCCTGAGCGCCCAGGAGGCCATCACCTACGGGTCCAGGAACCAGCAGGAGGCGATCCTCGCCCACGCGGTGGCCGAGATTCCCAGGCAGCTGGCCACCGCGTCCCGGGCGCTGGCGGCGGTACACGGCGAGCGACGCCGGGACACCCACGACAACCCCGTCTCCCATCTAGAGCACCACCTGCGCCAGTACACGCGGCGTAACACCAGCGACTTCTTCATCCACAAGGACCTGGCGGGGTTTCTCTCCCGCGAGCTGGACTTCTACCTGAAGAACGAGGTGCTGAACCTGGAGGAAATGGAGGCCGCCGGCGAGGGGCTGGCCGAGGGGTGGTTTCAGGTGCTGCGCCTGATCAAGGCGGTGGGCAACCGCATCATTGCGTTTCTGGCGCAGATCGAGAATTTCCAGAAGACGCTCTGGGAGAAGCGCAAACTCATCACCGAAACCTTCTACTGCATCACCCTGGGGCAAATCGACAAAGCCTTCTTTCCCGAAATCGCTGATTCTGAGGCGCAATGGCACGAGTGGAAAGAACTGTTCCATACTGACGAAGAGCAGACCGATCTGTTCACGGCCGGCAAGCGCTACAAGGGTAGGCGCGTCGCGTTCCTGAAGGCCCACCCCACGTTGGTGCTGGATACCCGCCACTTCGCCCGCGACTTTGTGGACCGCCTGCTGGCGAGTTTCGATGACATGGACGCGATGACCGACGGGCTGTTGGTCCACAGCGAGAATTGGCAGGCGCTCAACTTGCTGGCGGGGAAGTATCGGGCCGGGGTGAAGTGCATTCACATTGATCCGCCTTACAACACCCAGACAAGCGGCTTTCTGTACAAGAACAATTACCAGCATTCTAGTTGGGTTGCCATGATGCAGGGGCGCGTTACTCCTGGACTCCGGGTGATGTCGACTGATGGTGCATTCTTGTGCCACATTGACGAAAACGAATACGAACACCTCCACCTGCTCTTCACGCATTTGGGCATCCCCGACGCCGGCACCATTGTGTGGGACAAGAAGAACCCGATGCTCGGGAGAAAAGGAATTGCCACTCAGCACGAGTACGTCATGTGGAGAACGCGGATGGACTCATCGGTGTATTTGCAGCCGACGAGCATTCGTATGATATTGGAGCAGGCGCAGTCACTGGTTGATAAGCAAGGGGGCGTGAATGATGCGGTCCGAGTGGAGTTTGCGGAATGGATAAGGAATTCGGATGAATTAACCGGAGGTGAGCGCGCCTACCGCCTGATTGACAATGATGGCAGGGTTTTTCAAAGCGTAGCCATGGGTGCACCTGAGCCACGAACGGATCCCAAATTCCACATTCCGCTTGTCCACCCCGTAACGAAGAAGCCGTGTCCTGTTCCACCGAACGGTTGGTCACGTGCTCCTGAGACGCTTCAAGAGCTGATACGTAAGGGCGAAGTTCTCTTCGGCGAGGGCGAGACAGTCCAGCCCAGAAGGAAGGTGTTTCTCACAGAAGACTCAAGGCGTCAGGTATCATCGGTAATCCGTGACTCCGGCAGAGGGAAGAACGATGTTGACAAGCTTGGTTTGGAATTCCCCTACTGCCATCCGCTTTCCCTATATGAAACACTCATAGGAGCGGCGGCCCCCGACAGTTCCGACATAGTCCTCGACTACTTCGCCGGCTCCGGGACCACCGGCCACGCGGTCATCAGCCTAAACCGCGAGGACGGCCGTCGGCGCAGGTTCATCCTTGTCGAGATGGCCGACTACTTCGACACCGTCCTCCTGCCGCGCCTGAAGAAAGTGACCTTCTCGCCCGAGTGGAAGGGCGGCAGGCCCAAGCGCCCTGCCACGGCGGAAGAGGTCGAGCGCGGCCCGCGCATCATGAAGGTCATCCGCCTGGAGGCCTACGAGGACGCGCTGAACAACATCGCCTTTGATGACTCTTCGGGCCAGCAGGCCTTGCCGTTTGAGGACTATCTGCTCCAGTACATGCTCCGCTGGGAGACCCGCCACAGCGAAACCCTGCTCAACGTGGAGAAACTCTCGCGGCCCTTCGCCTACCAGCTCCACCTCCACCGCGACGGCGAAACCCGCGTGCAGGCGGTGGATCTCCCCGAAACCTTCAATTATCTGCTGGGCCTGTACGTCCAGAGGCGGCGCGTTTACGATGACAACGGCCGGCGCTATCTGGTCTATCGCGGTCGGGTGGACGGCCGGCGGGTCGCCGTCGTCTGGCGCGAGACCGAGGGTTGGGAACAGGCAGACTATGAACGGGACAAGCAGTTCGTCGCCGAGCACGGGCTGGCCGAGGGCGCGGATGAGGTCTATGTCAACGGTGATTCGTTCATCCCCGGCGCCCGGGCGCTGGAAGGGCTGTTCAAGGCCCGAATGTTTGCGGGGGTGGAGGGGTAGCCCGTGGCCCAGGCGAAAAACGGCGGCACGCAATACCTCGAACTCGAACAGCGGTTGGTCCTGCTGACCTGGCTGAACGAACTGCTGGGCTACCGGAGCAACCGCGACTTGCTGGCCGATATGAAAGAGACGGCCGAGGGCTTTGACGCCTCGGGCCAGAGCAGCATCTACCACCACCTTTTGTCGCGCGGCGGCAAAGTCAAAATCTCTGTCGACGACCTGGCGCGCTACGATGACAACATCCGCGCCCACCTGGCGGCCATCAACCGCGGTCGGCCGGAGCCGATCACCCTGCGCTACTTCCAGTGTCTGGCCGCGTTGTATACGGAAATCTTCCTCGACCGCTACTTTGGCCGGCGTCAGCAGATGCTGGCCCACCTGAACGAGTTCGTGCGGCAGCGCAACACCGCAAAACTGCCAGGCGAACTGCCGGACGAGCCGTTCGCCGCAGCCGACTTGACAAAACTGGCCTACTGGATGGCCACCGGCAGCGGCAAGACGCTCATCATGCACCTCAACGTCCACCAGTTCCGGCACTATAACCGCGAGCCGCTGGACAACATCCTGCTCATCACGCCCAACGAAGGGCTGAGCCAACAGCATCTGGAAGAACTGGCCGCCTCCGGCATCCCAGCCCGGCGCTTCGACCTGAACCACAGCGGCCTGTGGACCGCTGGGAAAGACGTGGTACAGGTCATCGAGATCACCAAGCTGGTGGAGGAAAAGCGCGGCGGCGGGGTGAGCGTGCCCGTAGAGGCCTTTGAGGGCCACAACCTCATCTTTGTGGACGAGGGCCACAAGGGGTCCGGCGGCGAGGCCTGGCGCAAGTATCGCGACGCCCTGGGCGCAACAGGCTTCACCTTTGAGTACAGCGCCACCTTCGGGCAGGCCCTGAGCGCGGCGCGCAACGACCCGCTCACCGCCGAATACGGCAAAGCCATTCTCTTCGACTACTCCTACCGCTACTTCTACGGCGACGGCTACGGCAAAGATTTTCGCATCCTCAACCTGAAAGAGGAAACCACCCAGGACCAGACCGAGACGCTTCTCCTGGGCAACCTGCTTTCGTTCTACGAGCAGCAACGCATCTTTGAAGAACAGGCGGACGCTCTGCGGCCCTACAACCTCGAGAAGCCACTGTGGGTTTTTGTTGGCAGCACTGTGAACGCGGTGTACACCGAAGATAAGCAGAAGCGAAGCGACGTCCTCACTGTGGTTCGCTTCTTGCATCACGTCCTGGAGAACAAGCGCGGCTGGGTGGTCAGGACGATCAAAAAACTTGTCGAAGGCAAAACCGGCTTGGTCACGCAGGAGGGTCAGGATGTCTTCGCCGGCAGGTTCAAGCACCTGCACGAAAGCGACCTCTCGGCCCGGGCTGTGTATGAGGACATTCTGGCCCGGCTGTTTCACGCCCCGGCCGGCGGCGCGCTGCACCTATGCGATATGCGCGGCAGCGCGGGCGAACTGGGGCTGAAAGCGGGCGGCGCGGAACACTATTTTGGCCTGATCTACATCGGCGACACCGCCGCTTTCAAGAAACTCGTTGAGGCAGACACGGGGGGGATCGCGCTGGAGCAGGATGCCCTGTCCGGGTCCCTCTTCGAGGACATCAACCGGCCTGATTCCAAGATTCACATCCTCATCGGCGCCAAGAAGTTCATGGAAGGCTGGAATTCCTGGCGCGTTTCGAACATGGGCCTGCTTAACATCGGCCGCCAGGAAGGCGCTCAGATCATCCAGCTCTTTGGCCGCGGCGTGCGACTGCGCGGGAAGGGGTTCAGTCTCAAGCGCAGCGCGGCGCTGGACGGCTCACACCCGGCGCATTTGCGTCTCTTGGAAACGCTGAACATCTTTGCCGTGCGCGCCAATTACATGGCCCAGTTCCGCGACTACCTGGAACGAGAGGGGGTAGAGACCGCCTTAGAAGCAGAGTTGCCCCTGTTCATCTGGGCCAATGACCAGTTTCTGAAAAGGGGCCTGGTCGTGCCGCGCACGCAAGAGGGTCGCGACTTTGCGGCGGAAACGAACCTTCTGCTGGAGCCTGACGGGGCCATCCACGTACGGGTGGACATGTCGCTCAAGTTGCAGGCCATGGAAAGCAGCACCATGGGCGTCAAGACGGCAGATGCACGGGCCGGTCATCAGCAGACGATCCCACCCACAAGCCTGGATTGGGTCGATTGGGAGCAGGTCTATCTCGATCTGCTGGCCTACAAGGAGCGCAAAGGCTTGGCCAACCTGCTGATCCGTGCGGATATCCCTAGGAGAATCATCGAGGAATCGCACTACACCCTCGTGGCGGAGGAGGCCGTCGTCAGGCCACGGACTTTCGCCGAGCGCGCCTTGCTCCAGGCGGCGGTAACGAACATCCTGCGGAAATATGTGGACGCCTTCTATCGCGCTAGGCGGGAACGATGGGAGACGCAGAGCATGATCTACCGCGTCCTCGACGAAAGCGACGCGAACCTAGGCTTCAACCGAGGGCTGGTGCAGGAGCGCCCAGTGGGGACCTACGTGGTCAAGGTCCGCGAATGCGAACGCGATCTGATCGCGGAGATTCAAAGACTACTCGACGACGCCGAGCGCCTGTACCGGCAGGAGACGCCAGACCTGCCGCGCATCTATTTCGACCGCCACCTGTATCAGCCGTTGCTGTTGGAGCGAGAGGACAAGGTGCGCATGATTCCGCCAGGGCTGAAGCCGAGCGAGGCCCAGTTTGTGCGGGACCTCAAGGACTACTGGGCCGCTGAGAAGGACACAACCTTGGCGGGCAAAGAAGTGTTCCTGCTGCGCAACCTGACCCGTGGCGGCGGCATTGGCTTCTTTGAGGAGCGGGGCTTCTACCCCGACTTCATTCTATGGGTGGTACATGCGCGAAGCCAGCGCATCGTCTTTGTGGAGCCCCATGGCATGCTGCATGAAAAAGCCTACATCCACGACGAGAAGGCGCGGCTCCACGAGGTCTTGCCAGCCCTTGGGACCAAGATCGGGCGGAGAAGCAGGCGACGGGGCGTCACCTTGGATTCGTACATTATCTCCGCCACAGCCTACGACGATTTATGCGAACGCTATGACGACGGTACGTGGGACAGGGGGCGATTTGCCGAGAAGCATATCCTCTTCCAGGAACGCACTGAGGCTTACGACTACATGGAGGGGCTGTTTGCAGGCCAGCTGACAGGGGCCTCTACCTGACGGCTCGCTCACGGCTCTGCTTCTTGGCCGAGTCCAGCCAAGAACGGGCGACGTATCGACGTAACCGCGCGGACGAGGCCAATGGGCACTAGGCGCAGCACGCGCAGCGCGCCAGCAAAGGGGGAAGCATAGCCTCATGGCGCTAACAAGAATCACTGACGTGCACGAGGAAGCCAAGTCCTGGCCTGTTTACGACAACCGCTACCGCTTCGGGCCAGGTGCGTCCCAGACGGCGCCGAGAACCTCGCCGTGGCTTTCGGAGAAGCAGTACCACGAGGCGGAGAAGCTTCAGTCTTCCACGCCCGTCTGCGTAGGTACCATCCTTAGCGGCAGGCATATGTGGCGCAACGTGCCGGTCAGGGGCAGGGCCCTGTGGTGGTACAAAGACCAGTTCTACGTCCAGGAGCAACAACGCCGTCTCGCGGGCGCGACCGGAGAAACCGTCGACGGATTGAAACGACTGGCAGGCGTGACTGTACGATGCGAGGAACTTCCGTCTGCGGCCGAGCCAAAGAAGAGTGTGCCATGGTGGACCAAGATCACGGGCGCTCGTGAACAGAGTTCTGAGGATTCGCTGGCCTACGGCGAACGCCGGTACTTCTTCGCAATCGGGGCCTCAAAGAGGGCGGCACCTAGGACACCGTCGATCTCCGAGGCTGAGTACCAAGGAGCCAAGACGCTGCAGTCCTCATTCCCCGTCCCTGTTGGGACGATCGTCAGCGGCAGGACCAACTGGAGGAGAATTCCTGTGCGAGACAAGCAGTTGTGGTGGTACAAGGACCAGTTCTATCTTGAGGAGTGCCATGCACTCTCGCAGGGAACGAGCGCTGACACTGCCGCGTGGACCAAGATCCCAGGGGTGCACGTCCAATCCGAAGAGGCCTCGGTGTCCTACTACGAGGAACGATACTCCTTCGCCATCGGCCGCGGTCGGCGTGCGCCCGTCACCTGGCCACCCGTGCCAAAGAAAGAGTACGCCAGAGCGAAGCACCCGAAGTCGCCAGAGCCTGTCTGCGTCGGCACCATCCCGCACGGTGCGCACGCGGGCAAGAGCCTGTGGTGCTACAAGGACGAGTTCTATGTAGAGAGGGATGACTACAGTTCCGAGCAGGTACAGCTGCTCCTGTGGGAGAGGGAGCGGAAGAGCAAGAGGAAGTTCGACAGGCTCCGAAAGGAGATGCTCTCCGACCACGCGATCGAGCAGGCCCGTCGAGAGAGGATACCAGAAGATGTGAGGATTTTCGTGTGGAAAAGGGACGAGGGTCGATGCGTCCAGTGCGGGAGCCAGGAGAACCTCGAATTCGACCACATTGTCCCGGTGTCAAGGGGAGGCAGCAACACCGCGCGGAACATCCAGCTGCTCTGTGAGACCTGCAACCGACGCAAATCGGACAGGATCTAGCCGACAACATTACCCAGGCCACGCATCACTGTTCCGAAGAACGTGCGGCGTATCCACAGCGCCACGGCGCTTTTGGAGGGCTTCGCTCAGCAGCCGCGCGCGGATTGAGGGCAGTGGAGTGCGCCACCGCAACGTGGCGTACCCGCCGAGGCCAGCGAGGCCGGTCCCTAGCAAGGCGATGCTCCCGGGCTCGGGGACGAACTCCTAGGGGGTCGGATCTGCCGGCGTATCCACAGCGCAGCAGACTTGCCTGGAAAGGGGGAGTTCCAAATGAAGAACGCTAAACGGCTTGGTTTCATACTTGCGTTACCCCTTGTCTTGACCTTGGTGGCGTCCAGTGCGGGCTGCGCGGCGGCGCACCTCCCGACACCTACTCCCAGGGGCTTGGTGATCGACCTTGCAGAGGCAGAGGAGAAAGGGCTGGTAGAAGCCGACATAGTTGGCAGAGATCTTGACTGGATCGACCTCGTGCTGGAATCACTTACTCCTGACCCTCTGGAGGTAACCATACCCATCGGCACGCTCTTGGAAGCTCAGTCTCGGGGCACGCAGAACATGGTGGTCCTAGAAGACAGCAGCGTATTCCTGGAGATGGAAGGGAGCAGGGAACCTGTTGTCCTTCGTGTAGCTTGCGCCAACATGGAGCTTCACATACCCGATGAGGAGGATCAGTTCACCATCAGCAGGGAACCTGTGGCCGCTGATCTCCTCCAGCTACTGAATCTCCCCGCGTTTCAGGAAGCAGGCAGTTTCGTCAAGCAATTCGCGATCTGGACCATCACCGACAACCCGCCTCGTGACGGCTATCGTGGTCTTGGCTACTTCGGGGTGGGCTATCCCCCAGATGAGGATGACCTAGAGGCTATACGGACTCTGTTTGAAGAGGCTGGGATCACCACGGAGAACTATCAGGCCCTGCGGTGAGGGAAGAGTCCCTGATGTGGACCTGGGCGTCGTATTCCCCACGCGCGTGGCGGTGAACCGCATCACGTGTAGGCAGAATCTCTTTTGCAGTAGCGTCCAGGTGGTGGTATACTTATCCAACCGGCGACTGCGGAGGTTGTCTTATGAGCATTGATGGACGCCGGCAGACGAAAGGCAATGAAGGTTCGTGAGGTCATCAAGCTGATTGAGAAAGATGGTTGGTACCTGGTTGCCACGACAGGTGGTCACCGCCAATACAAGCACCCATCCAAGCCAGGCCGTGTCACGATTGCAGGTCGTCCCGGTCACGATTTGGCTCCTGGGACGCTGAACAGCATCTTCAAGCAGGCGCAGTTGCAGAGGCCAGGGGAGTGAAAGGGCAGGTAGAAGAGATGTATCGTTTTCTAATCGTTATCGAAAAAGCGAACGGCAACTACTCCGCGTATTCACCGGATTTGCCGGGATGCGTAGCTACAGGCGAGAGCCACGATCAGGTCACGCGCAACATGTACGAGGCCATCGAAATGCACGTTCGTGGCTTGATCGAAGACAAGTTGCCGGTCCCCGAGTCCCGTTCCTTCGCAGAGTATGTTGCTGTCCCCTCGGAGGCGCCGTAACGGCAGAAGCCTTGGGGCACAGGGCCGTCGTCCAACCGGCTTCAGCCGGTTTCCCCCTCGTAGCGCTGGACGCATCCTGAGCCGCGTGCTGAGCATAGTCGAAGCATGGACCGAAGGTCGTATCGAAGGGGGTCAGTCCAGCGCGCTGCCCAGGCCTTCTGGCGCACTCTCCTCTCCATCCGACCGCAACGCCCCCTAGAATGCCATACGCCTGGCCCCACCGCCATTCCTGCGCTGAAGAAGGTGCGGCGTATCCACAGCGCCACGTATACCAGGGCGATGACCAGCGGCACCTCGATTTGCGGCCCTATGACCGTGACCAAGGCCTCCGGAGCCCCTCACCAGGCGGATTCCTCCTCCACAAGTTCGGCCGCCTGAGCCAGCCGGATCCCTTCCGAGGCCGCCAGGGCCTCCAGATCGGAGGTGAACCCTACTTTGGAAAAGAGGATATAGGACACCTTCGGCCACCTGCCCGAGGCCCCCAGCACCTGCGCCTTGCGCTTCAGATCCACGAGCACATCCAGCCCCACGGGCTTCGCCGACCACTTG
>Ga0307380_10009280_pt1 | contig 12509 bp, 14 predicted proteins | sample UN3MG_FD_202239 | JGI IMG/M metagenome (GOLD analysis project Ga0307380, IMG submission 202239) | Soil microbial communities from Risofladan, Vaasa, Finland - UN-3 | ecosystem: Environmental > Terrestrial > Soil > Coastal area > Acid sulfate soil | place: Finland: Risofladan, Vaasa | collected... | reverse complement strand
ACCGGATGTTCCTGTTACACCCGAAGTTCCACTTGTTCCTCCTGTACCGGATGTTCCTGTTAAACCCGAAGTTCCACTAGATCCTGAACTACCTGATGTACCTGCACTTCCTGAACTACCAGATGTGCCAGAGGTTCCTGACGTTCCAACAATTTGTATATAACCACCTGCACCTTCTGTGGTTGTATGGAAATGTTCTCCAATGTTTCCTGAGGTACCACCCTTAACAGACCCCACTAATGATGAAGATAGATTGCTGGTTAGAGCATCACTTGTACCAGATAATGTAACAGTTGTGAGACTTGCACCGACTGAATAAGATGACGCATCAACAGTTCCATATTTATAACCATCGACTCCACAGTAGCACCGAGTACGTCTTCCCTCGTTAAAGAAATTTTGTTGCTCACCGATTACAGTAAAACTTGTTGAGTCTATAAAAGTTGCTGCAATGCTCATTATATTATCTCCGTTAAGAAGTCTTTGGCCATCTATTCTTTATAACTTCAATCTTGTTTATTGTTTGTTCCAGTTCTTTTCCTATACCTGGTTTTGTTTTCAAGTAATCCATTATCAAAGCTACTTGATCGCCTATGGATGGATACTCTTTTTTACGCCTTGCTATATACTCATCACGCTTTGGTTTATTAATTTCATCTTGAGTTTTTAACCTAATTTTGTGACCATCAAAGAAAAGATACTTTCTATCTTGATATTGCATTTTAACAAGGTCTCTATTTGAAGCTGGTTTGATGTGCAGTTTGAATGTATTTCTACTTACATAATATTCATCTAAATCAATAAGGTCAATCATTTCAAATCCATTCCAACGCAAGCGTTCAAATCCAACACCCTTAGGAATCAAACCGACCTCACGTCCAAGATTGGGATCTACTGTTATTTTGACTATACAATCATCATTAAGAATTGCTCTCGCCATCTTCTATTTCCTCAATCAATTGAATTTCTTCTGTTGGTTCGAAACCAAGAGATTTGATATGATCTGACATTGCTGCAATACAACGTAAACTGTTTTCTGTTTGAATTAATATATTACCAACCGAACTTAATTTATTATCCATGTCATTGATTTTATTATTATTTTTATTTAAGTCTTCTTGCATACCTCGTAATGCACCTTCGTGATATGGAAGCATTTGAAGAAACACAGAAGGTATAAATACTTCCTCTGTTTTCTTTTCGGTAACTGCTAGTGGTTGACCTGTCTTTTCATCCCTGACCTTTTCAACAGTCCACTCAACAGTCAATGCTCCAATTACTGCTTCTCTTATAGCTGCTGTAATCCATTTTTTATCTTTGTTAGATAGCATTTATTCATGCTCCTTTCTAATTATATATCCATATATTGTAGTGTTCCGACAGATGCAGAAGGTCTCCAAGTAGCTGCTGTTGCTGATCCACCTGTAGCAGCTGTTCCATCAGCATCAGTTGTTCCTGAAGATGTTGAATTAGATGTCCAAGAATCTTCTGGTCCTTGATTCTGCCCGTCCTGAAGCAACAGATATGTGACGTCGGTCGTATGGCCTTGTAATTGGAACAGGACTGAATTTCCATTAGTATCCCAAGTTTTATCATCACTACTAGATCCCTGACTATCATACCATTTATGATTATGTGATCCCATTGCAGTAACACCATGTGTATGAGATGGTCCTGTATGTGTATGATTTGGTTGTGTCCATGTTCCACCTGCTGAAGCTCCAGCTACATTATAAGCTGCGGTTCCACCCTTGATTGCAAGGACTTTGTCTGTTACAGATGAGTCAACGACCCATCCATCACCTGCGGCATTTACATATACCCACATTTTATAAGTTGCATCACCACACATAACACCTAACCAAGAAGCATTTGCTTGATCACGAACCTTCAATAATTTTTTTGTAGTATCAAAGAAAAGTTGTCCAGCTATAGATGCAGGTGCACTCGCTCCTGAAAATGTGCTTTTAAGAGCTGCAAAATTATTCTCTATGTTTTGCAGATCATCTGTTCCTACATGGGTTAAAGCATATGTATCGTCTACCCAAACTTGACTCATTGTTTTATTACTCCTTTTAGTTATATAAATTTAATGTATAGTTTTTAACATACGCATGCACATTATCTGCAGGATCTGTTACATTAATTTCAACTCTATAATATCTTGCTATTACAACACTGGCAAGGATCTGTGCATTTTCAATATAAGACCATGCATCTCCTAAAGTAGCTTTATACCAAATACGAATAGTTACTTGTGGTGCCTCACCTACCTCAAACATATCCTGCCACGTTCTAGTATTTGCATTGACATCTGCCCAAGTTGAAGATGTTGAATCTAAAAACAAATCATCCCAAGTTGAACCTGCACCAACAGTCACAATTTCAGTATCTACAAATGTGTAATATAAGTCAGCTGCTATTCCATTATCAAATTGCTCTGAAATATAATAACCATTCAAGTATGATGTTACTGCTGTTGAATCAATATAAGCTGGGTCATGTGAACATTCTAAATAATCATCTACAGCATAAGTTAGATGTTCAGTATTAACAAACACTTGTCCGCTTGTAGAATCAAGATAGTCATCTACAAATGATGTATATGATGACCAACCTTTAGGAACTGCAACAGTAACGGTAGCAGTTTGTGGGGTCGTGCCATAAAGTCCATTGGTTCCTTTTGTGTTACACCAAAATACATGTGTGCCAGGTGTAACCAAACTTAACTCCTCATGTGGACTACGTTTTGCAGATAAGAATATTCCACCAGACCATTGATCCCCAACTCTAAATTCATAAATTTCAATATCTGGATCTAATAGTTTTGTTGAACGTAAACTAACTGAACCATCTCCAGCAATTGCATTTAGATATGTTAAACTATCAGGTGGTGTTTGTGATTGCCCGATAACAGTCTTGGTTAATTTATTTCCAAGAGCAAATGTTTGTTTTGTGCCCCAGATATTAACAGCTCTTAAAACAATCCAATAGGTTGCATTTTCTTCCACAGGATCTATAGTAAATGAATCTGTTACTGTCATTTGATGAGTATAGTTAGCATCTACATCTCCATCAGTTGAAATCCAAACTTCAGCTTCTTTAAACCAAGTATCTGCTGGAATATCAAAATCTATTTCAAACTTACTAAAGGTTCTTAATCGTTGAGTATATGATACTTCTGTTATTGTAGCAAATTCAATTGTTGATGGAAGAGATGGGTCTGGTAGTGTTGTGTTATAAACTGAATCAGCACTTCCATTGTAAATATCATCGTATAAAGATAATGCTTCATACTGTAATATTAAATCAACAAATCCTGAGTTTGTATAAACAGCACTTACAACTCGCATGTCTTGATCTGCTATACTTAATGCTGTGCTATTGAATTTTACAAGATCATTTGGTTCAAGTGTGATAGCATCGTCTCTGAACCTACCTGATATACTTCTGCTTAATTGTGAACGCTCAAGTATATATGTTGCCATTATACTTGCTTGCTCTTTATTTGTAATACCGATTGCGTTGTATTTTTTTAATACTCCATCTTCCTCACCTATAACAAATGAATCATCAACATATAAATTATCATACGCATTGATAAACGATACACTTATACCATTTGGGATTTCATAGTAACCAGGATCTGAAACAGTTACCATTGCTTTTCCATCGTCTGTTTGATAAATATGTTCATCTTCAATTGTGAACACACTTGATTCTTCGTACATATCACTAAATCTTAAGTAGTATTTACCATCCCAATAATTCAATGATCCTCTGAATATACTTAATATATCAGTTACTATCTTCCATATATTTGAACCTGTAGGATCTGCCGCCATGCTAATTTCAAATCCTTTTGATGCGCAATAATCTATAGCTTCTATGAAACTATCTTCATCTATAAGTGAAGTTGATAATCCAACACCGTATCTATTATTTGTTAAAAAATCATACAGTGCTATAGCAGGGTTGTTACTCCAAACTCTGTCAGACGAGGTTGAGTCGGATATATCAACCATCTTCATACCATCAATCAAATATTGTATTTCAGGGATGCCACGATACAAATCCTCGTCATATCTTAAATGCCAAGCAACGTATGCTGTATTGTGCATTGGATCTGTGAACCCTGGAATAGCTGTAGTTATAAGTGTGTCGGCAGCTTGAGTTGCTGTTCCATGTTTTTCATCATATTCATATTTACCATTATATTTAGGTTCGACTAGATCACCATCAAACCAAATATAAGGATCACCTGCTCCATCTAATTTAATACCTTCTATTGGACCTTCGCATAATGTATGAGCATAATATAACTGCTTGTTTTTATTCCCAAGTGTTGAGACATACACATTGTTCCCACCAACTCGCATTGTTCCATATATAATTTTAAGAGGAGCATCTGAACCACGTGTATTTGATTTTATACTAGTTCCGCTTTGTTCAGTATCCTGCCTAAGACTGTCTTCTAATCTTTTCATCTGTTGATGCTTCATATACATAGAAGCTGCCACAACAGCTGCATAAAAAATATACCCTGCTGATATTTCTATACCCATCTGTATATCTCCATTATGTTGAAGGTTCTTAATTTAATCTTTTTAATGCCATAAGTTTCAAAACAACACATGACTAATCCGGCACCAAGATAAACTCCTAAGAGGATATCTTTTCTGTAATTGAAAAATACTATATCACCTTTCTTCATTCTATCAACTTTATTACAATGTTGTTTTATAAATAATTTCAATGCCTTATTTATTTCAACTTTATCATTAACGTAATCTAAAAACGTAGTTGCTGTTAGAATGTTTCCTTTATATTCAAAACCTTTTGAACCATCAATTAGATCATCAACATCTTTACCTATATCTTTCATAAATAAAACAATCATTGAGATACAATCTAAACCTTCGTCGATATCCCAGCTGCCTTGCTTATATTTTATAGCATTATATTTTTCAGTTATTTCATACCAACTCATTATTCATTTTCCTTCGGTGTAGGACCCCACCAAACTTTGTCATCTTCAATTGGCGGTAACCATCTAAATCCTCCAAAGTTATCTGTGTTTGATAATGCATCACATCTTGTATAACCTCTATCACATAGTGTTTCTGCCCCAACATAACCACACTCTGTTCCTTTGAAAACTTTCCATCTGCATTGTGTTGGGTGTTTACTTCCAGATGTTTGATTCCATTTTGTGAATATAGAAGTTACTGTCATTTTTAATTCAGATTCATCAAGAGTAAAATCATTAATCATACCGTTGAATATTTGCTGAACTCCAAGAATACTATTATCATCATTGAATAAAATCATATATAAAATACATTCTTCTTCAGCGATAACATTGTCAAGAAACAATGAAGTTAAAACACTATCCAAATTATCTACACGAAGAGATACACTATCAACTATATCGTTGTTAGAATAACTTATATTTTCAAATGTGAAAGTGCGTGGTTGGAATGTGACTTCAGCTGTTCCATCAACTGCATATGCTATTGGAACTTCACAGTCAGTATATCTATAGGTAGTTGAATTTATAGTATATTGTAGTAAATAAAACGATGTGATTTCATTCGTTTCTAATTTATCTAATATAACCTGTGATATAGTCCTTGACATTATATCTCCTTATTCATCCATTAAAAGTCCCTTTAATGAGACTGATATATCATTTAAACTTATATTTCTGTTGCTTCGACTGTAGCTAATGGTATCTTCAAATCTACATCTGATTGCTAATCGTCCTGTGAAATTAGTTATGATTCTTGTTCCTGCTGGTGGTGTAACATGACATACTAATGAATCAACTCCATCTTGTCCACCATCTTCAATAATATAACAATCCCCAGCATCGGTTGAATCTTGTCCTATAACATATGGAGATCCATCAACAGTTATTGAAATAGATGTTGCTGATTTGAATGGTAAATTATATACAGTTGTTGAACCATCTCCTGTCCCAACATACTCACCTTCGTATATTGATATTTCAGTTGATGGCATAATAAAAGTAAATGCTAGAAACCCACCATACCTATCTATGTAGAATTGTTCCAACTCCCTCAAATCTGCATTAACAATATTTGAATACGAAAGTCCTACACTACGTTTGGGATACAACCATTTACGTTTCACTTGTTCCTTACCAAGTTTATCAAAATTAGATTTCAATACTCTCTGTTCTATGCCTTGGTTGATTGAAACAAATGGTGTCGCTTCTAATGTTGGATATAGTGCCATGTTATTACCTCACCGCCTTTTTAATTGCACTTGTAAATGATGAATTTCCTTTGTTAGACATATCAGACATAACAGCAGCAAATGCTCCTGGATTTCTTCTGGCAAATTCTGTGAATGATTGTGAATCCATAGCATAAATATTAAGATTGTTTACACTGCCACCACCCTCTGATGCTATTCCTAAACTTCCATCTGATGTTCTTTTAAGAGGAACAACTGCTTCTGGTCCTGCTTCACCCATAAGTCCAGTACCGTTTGCCATTGGGAATACAGTTGGTGAATTTACAACTCCACCTCTAGCAAATGGGATTACATTTCCACTATTGAAGACTCCGCCTTTAGCAGCAAAGATTTCAGTTCCTGTTCCACCCATAGCTGGGGCAGGTGTTGGGGAGAATGCTCCACCCAATAAACCAATGAATTTTGAAATGATTTCTGAAGTAAGCATCTTTGAAATTGATGTAAGAATATTTGTTACCATATCTGCGAATGATTCTTGAACCATGAATGTTCCATCCACAATTGTGCTAAACATCCCATTTAATTCTCCTTCCGTTGTTGACAGAGCTGAAGATAATGACTTACCTGAAACATCTTCAAAAGCTACTTTAACTTTTGGATCTGAATTATTAACATTAGTTTCAAAACCCTTAAGAACTTCAGTCATCTCTGCTGTTTTTTCTGTTAGAGGTTTTACAGTTGAACCCTGACCTGTAAATTGTGTATTAAGAGTCACACCCTGTTCTGCAAGTTCCTTAAATTTTTCAAGAGCTTTATTAACTTTCTTTAATGTATCTTCAACATCAATTGTATGATTCAAAAATGCAGTATCAACATCAATATCAAAACCTAACTCATCTAAAGCATCTTGAAGATCATTAACCCGTTTCTTGGAACCTTCTGCCCATTTGTCCATATCATCGCCAGCTTCTTCATCAAATAATTGATCCCATCCAGTTTGAGCAGTTACAGCATCATTAACCATCTGTATTATCTTTTGGAGATTTGCTGCTTGATCATCATAAGATCCAGTAATATCATTTGCATAATCATATGCCTTCTGCATTTGTTTTGCATAATTCTCTGCTTCTTTTCCTGCTTCTTTAATTTGTTTGGCAGCTTCTTTAGCAGCTTTCTCTGATTCTTTTGTGGTTTGTTTTATAGCATCAGCAGCTTCTTTAGCAGCTTTTTCTTCTTCAGTTTGTCCAAACCCAGGAATCAGTTTTATCCATTTCTTAAGCGTTTCGATTACATCTTTTAAAGCATCAATAACAAATTCAAATGGAGCTGCCATAAGCTGCCCAAACTTTTCGAACTCTTCCTTGATTCCTTTAATTGAAGTTAAGTTACTAAAATCTATATTTTCTATTGCGACGGATAAATTAGCCAGGATTTCAAGCCAAAATTTAAAATATTCCCATACGTTCTTAACAAGTTGTGCTATTGCTTTAAATGGATCAACAAGAGCTAATAGACTAAATCTAAATGGACCAAGTGTCACTGCAAACTGATCTAAATATTCTCTTCCTTTTTGAACCCACTTAATAAAATCGCCACCCACTTCAGCAGTTTTTGTAAATCCTTCTACTACCAAAGTAAGACCATCAACAACTGCCTTTACTGCTGGCGCAAGAACCTCACCAACTACTACACCAAGTTTATTCATTGAATTGTCTAGTTTATCAAACGATGCTGATAATGTGTTATCCATTTTCCCAAACGCTGTTTCTGTTTCACCTGCCGAAGCACCCATCGCTTCATTGATTTCAGCAAACTTATTAGCACCTTTTCCTGTTAAGAATAATATACTATTCAATGCTTCAGTTGAACCAAACATCTTTGCCATGGTTTCTACATTACCATCAGTTGCTACAGAAAGATCTTCCATGAATTTTTGAAGACCTTTAGCTTTTAATCCTGCCGCAGTGAACTCAAGTCCTGTATCTGCCATTATTTTTTCAGCTTCAGAAGTAGGTTTGAGAATGTTTGCAAAGGCAGCTTTTAATGAAGTTACTGCTTCGGAAGTCTTTTGACCTGTAGTTGTTAATGCAGAAACAGCAGCAAGAGTTTCACCAACACCTAATCCCATTTGTGCAGCAAGAGGTGCTACCTTACCGATTGAAGATGCCAGTTGTTCAAATGTAGTCTTGCCTGCTTTTACAGCTACAAACATTTTATCGAACACTTCCATTGCGGTTCCAGCTTCTTCACCAAATGAGTTCAATATAGTTGTGCCTGCATCAACAGCTACAAATGCATTTGACATACCTGCTTTAGCTGCTTTGGCAGCGTCTGCTACAAATGCAACAGCTTTAGATGCTTCTTGTCCACCTGACATTGCTTGATAAAGAGCTTGGGTCATTTCAGTTGCAGTTCCTAACTCATTAGGAAGCGACATGATTTCTTCTTTCAATCTCTCCATGTCAACAATACTAGTATCGACTAATGTTGAAACGCCTGCCATTTCTTTTTCATATTTAGCGTATTCTTTTACCGATGCTTGAATACCTTTACCTAATGCGGCAAGTCCAAGAGTCGCTCCTGCAATTGCTAATGTGACAGGGTTGATGGCAGCTAACATACCGCCAAACGCAGAAGTCGCACCTTTCGCAAGTCCTTTCATTCCACCTTCAGATGATTTGAGATCTCTATTAATATTAGAAGTAGCTTTCGCTATTGTTGCTGATCCCTCGTCCTTTACTCTGTACACTTGTTTGATGTCTGCCATTCTTTTCCCGCTCCTTGCTTTTAACACTTAAAGCAGTGGCTAAATATACTAACATTTTTTGTGATTCTGCTTGTTTATTTTTTATTCCATTCCACTCAAGAACTGTATCAATACCTTGAGCACTTATACCACCATTACCATCAATCATCACACTCGCATATCTATTAAGTAAATTCATTGTGATAAAATTTTCAGGTATTACTGTTACAAATCCTGACGGTGGGCACTTACTACAATCAGGAAGCTTGCCAGATGATTCTTGTTTCCAATATATACAATCCTCGCAGCTAATCTTTCGTTCTTTTGCATGTGCCCAAGCTGCGAGGTCTATTAGTTTTTTAGTTCTATTTCAGTAACTACTTCCCCTCTCATAACTGATGATTCTTTTATTACAAAAAGAGCAAATTCCTGATCGTAATCAAAAACAAACCTTTTATTTTCCTCATCGCAAGGCAAATCTTTTTCATCGGACTGTAGTCCTTTCCATTCTATTACAACAAAATTGAATATTGTCCAGAATGAATCTGCATTGTATGCTTCGTCACTTGGAAGTTTTATCATTGAGAACAGCGAGAAGGGTTTTATTTTGACTTGAACTTCTTCGTCTTTGGGAAAGGTGATCCATCTACCATCTATTACTTTTTTATTAAATTTTCTCATTACGGCGTCTCCTTATTGAAATGTTTTTTCAGGAGGCGTGCAGTCGGTAGACCGCATTTATCGCAGTTAGGTTTGATACCACTCTGCATTGCTCTTGTTTCGATACAATCCACACATGTTATACCATCCCTCTTAACATACCAAACAGTGAATGCTAATAGGTCGTATAGATTACTATCTAACAAACCATTGATTAATTGACGTGGGGACATAATTCTATTATCCCCACGCCTATTATTTAGTTTAGTCATTATGCTGACCTCCTGTTACTGCGTTATATTATGCTGGATATCGTTTCAGTGGTCCATTTCCAGTTACACTCATTGTAAATGAAACAACAGAGTTATTATCTGCTGTAAAGTTATAACTGTCAATATATAGACCTGCTTCATCATCTGTAACAATATCACTTGCAAAATAATTTGTTGAATCAATATAGAATCTTAAATTTGTTACTAATGTTCCATCTTCTGCGGCATCGACAAGAGTTGATTGTGAAGCATCGTCAAGGTCTAGATGACCATTGATTGTTGCAGTCCACGATTGCATGCCACGACAGAACTTTGCCCAACCATCACCGAATGACGTTATATCAATTGTTTCATTTGCAATTGTAACGTCCATAGATGTCATCCTTGCTATGGTTGTAGTATCAAGTTTAATTCTTGCGTTTCTTCCTAAATTTACTGGGCAAGTCATTTTATTATCTCCTATTTAATCTTCGCAACCTTGATAGTATGCGACTTTCATTATCAAGTCGAACATTGCTCGACCTTCTTCAACTCCACCAACGGTCACAATTAAGTCTCCGAGTAAAGTATTATTTGTATAAGTCCAATCTGAACTCATTATAAAATCTTCTAGGTCATCTGCAAAATCATATATCTTTTCATAGTTGGTCATGTTCTCACCATCTGTATAACCATATAGATAAAAGTTCAACCATCGTAATCGAGTTGTGTTATAATTCTCTTCATCCTTTTCATCAAGGTACATCCAGTAACCAAGAGCAGGACGTTGAGCAAATTGATCGAATGAAACTATACCAAGAACAACTTCAACAAGGTCAGTATTATAACCATTGGCAATACTAAACTTTTCATCAAGATCAGTTTTGAATTGTATGATTATATCTTTTCTTTGGTTTGCCATTACTTGTTTAACTCCTGTGCTATACGATCATTAATAAATTTTTCAAGTTTAGTTTCATTTCTTGTGATGGTTGGTCGTAAGAATGGATATGGTTTCATTCTACGAGTTCCTTCCTCCAAGAATTTTCCATACACAACATTAGTTCCAATCATACCTATAACATCGCTAGCACGTTCATATGCTTTGTTATATATAGATCGTCTTAAGTTTCCTGTTCTAACTCTTGGATAACCAAACTTACCAAACGATTTTTTAGTTTCAGCTTCAAGAAAGAAAGAAGCTTGTACCATTGCATCTACAAGAGCTTTCCTTGTTCTTGCTGGAAACTTCTCAAGCATTATTTTTGTTTCAAGTGTTGTTGTGAGTTCGATCTTAAGCATTTATAATACCCAGTTGTTTCTATATTTGTTTAATACTTGTTTGGTTCCGGTTAACAAACCTTTTTCAGTATAAGTAACATTTCCATCCTCTAATGATTTTGCAATAACATCGAAATCTTTTCGATGTTTATATCTCCTTACTATTTCCTCTATAGCGACCTGTTTAAGGTCGAGTGGTATTATAGCATAACCAGCATTGTATTTAACTTTGAGATTCTGGTCTCCTGCATCAAACCTACCCTCTTTAATAACTAAATATTTTTTATCTATAATTCTATAAGTGTCAACTGCAATAGTAGTATCAACTGCCCACACCCAATCAGAATCCTCGTTCACTTCTGAAACAGAATTGATAGGAATATTATTCAAGAACAGATACTTACTACCACACCCATCTTGATATTCCGTATAATCTGTAGCATAGAATTGAGTTACATTACAGTGAGTTTGAAATAAAACTGTAACTCTATCAGACAAGTCTTCTAGCAGATCATCATCAATCTGTTTTGTAGAACCAAATTGATAGTAATCCTTAATTTCATCGAGTGTAGCTAAAGCGTTAGCTGATACTGCCATTTGTTGTCTCCTTATATATGAAGTGGGGAACCTGTCCAAGCATTCCCCACGTTACATAGGTAGTTAAACTACTATATCGTCATTTGGCAGAAACCTGAGGCACCTGTTGGCGCTCCGTCCCATCTGGTGACTGAACGGAATCTTGTCTGATACTCAAGAAATTTTCCGTATGGGTCAACATCTAGAGCCATAACACCCAAACGTCTTGCGATTGCATAATACTTCAAATTACCAAATACAGCTACCACTGATCCACCTGTTGAATCTGTAGGCATTGCCTCGACCAACTGAATTGGATAACCATAAAGAGTAAATCCACCATCCCTTACATCAAGAATAGGCATTTTATCAGTATCTGTTTTCGCTCTAAAATAATGTAGGAATGTTCTATGCATATAGAACTTTGCACCCAACACTTTATTTGAAGGAATTTGAGCAATAGCATTTGAAGCTAGAGCGAAGGTGATATCTGAAGGTCCAGTTCCACCTGCGTCTACTGTATTGATACCTGAAGCTCCAATTAGTGCAGTAAACTCTGTTCCATTAAATGTTTGGTTGTCAATTTCTTGACCAATAGCTTCACCATATTGCTGTGTTAAGCGAGATACGATATCGTATTTGCTGTCCATTAGCAATTCATTTGAAGCTGTTGAATAGGCACCAAGTTTCGTTGGTGTCAAATTAACATTACTGAATGTTGGATCTGAAGCTGCCATTGCTGTAGTTTCTGACTTCCATGATACAGTAATTCC
>Ga0307380_10009278_pt1 | contig 12511 bp, 8 predicted proteins | sample UN3MG_FD_202239 | JGI IMG/M metagenome (GOLD analysis project Ga0307380, IMG submission 202239) | Soil microbial communities from Risofladan, Vaasa, Finland - UN-3 | ecosystem: Environmental > Terrestrial > Soil > Coastal area > Acid sulfate soil | place: Finland: Risofladan, Vaasa | collected... | reverse complement strand
CACCGGACGCAGAGAATGGCACGAACCACGGTACTACTGGCCGACGATGAGGACACCCTCCGGAAGAACCTAGCCCAGGTGCTGCAGGAGGAAGGCTTCGAGGTCATCGCGTGCGCCGATGGGACGGAGGCTTTGCGGGCCCTGAGGAACAACGGCGTGGAGGTGATCATCACGGATCTGCGCATGCCGGGCGTGTCGGGAATGGACCTGATCGATCACGCGGCCAAGCTGGCCCCCGACGCGGCCATCATCGTGATCACGGCTTTCGGGGAAGTGGAGACGGCCGTCGAGGCGATGAAGAAGGGCGCCAAGGAGTACATCTGCAAACCGCTGATCTTCGACGAGGTGATCTTCAAGCTGAAGCGTCTGATCGCCCAGGACGATCTGGTCAGAGAGAACCGGCAGCTCCGCGAACGGATCCGGCATTCTCGGGTCCAGACCGAGTTCGTGGGCAGGTCTGCGGCGATTGGCGCGATCCGGGAGACGCTCCAGCGGATCGCGCACACCAACAGCAACGTGCTGATCTGCGGCGAAAGCGGGACGGGCAAAGAGGTGGTGGCCCGGGCCCTGCACGCCAGCGACACGACCCAGGACCGCCCGTTCGTGGCGGTCAACTGCGGCGGTCTGGCCGAATCGCTGGTGGAGAGCGAGCTGTTCGGGTACCGTCGCGGGGCCTTCACCGGAGCGGAAACGGACCGGGCCGGCTACTTCGATGCCGCCAACGGCGGGACGCTGTTCCTGGACGAGATCGGCAACCTGCCGTTGCTCTCGCAGGCGGTGCTGCTGCGGGCCATCGAGCAGAAAGCGATCACCCGCGTGGGCGACAGCAGGCCCCGCCCGGTCAACATCCGTCTGGTGGCGGCCACCAACCGAGACCTGGAACGGAACATCGAATCGGGCGAGTTCCGCGAGGACCTGTACTTCCGGCTGAACGTGATCCGCATCACCGTGCCCCCGCTCCGCGAACGTCGGGAGGACGTGCCACTGCTGATCGAGCATTTTGTGCGGAAGTACAACGCCGAACTGAAATGCAGTTGTCCCGGCTTCACCACCCGGGCGATGGAGGCCCTGTCCGGGCAACATTGGCGCGGAAACGTCCGCGAGCTGGAGAACGTGATCGAGCGGGCCCTGATCTTCGTGGACGGCAAGGAGATCGACCTGGACGACGTGTCGTTCGTCCTGGGCACTCGGGTAAACACCCGGACGCATTCGGTGGACCTGCGGGTCGCGACCCGTGAGTTCGAGCGGCAGCACATCGTCAAGGTGCTGGCCTCGTTTGTGGGAAACAAGGCGTCGACTGCGGAGGCGCTGGGGATCGGCCTTTCCAGCCTGTACCGAAAAATGGAAGAGCTGGGGATCTCGAAGGCGATGGCTGAGGCCGCCAGTTCCGAATGGCCCCCCTTTTAACCCTCGCCCGGCGTCCGCGCCGCTTCTCACGGAGTTAATCGCCATGCGCTTGCTCGGTTCGCCGCTCCGTCCGGTGTTCGCGGGGCTGATCGCCGTAGTGCCCGCGGCCGCCCAACCTCCGGGGCACGGACAGCATCCTCCCATGCCCGACCAGAAGCTGTATCTCCATTGCCGCCTGGGCAGCGGCGACGACGCGACCTCGATCGAGGTGCCGGTGGAACTCCGGTCGGCGGCCATGCCCGCTGAACTGGACCAACTGGTCAAGCTCCCGGCCCCTTTGCCGCCGATCCACCTGGAGCGATACCTGCCGCAGGCGCGGCTGGAGCAGAACGTGGTTCCGGACGGGAGCGGCGCCGGCCCGCCAGCAGTGCTGGTTTCCATCGAGGGGCCGACCCAGTCGTACCAGCGCTGGTTGATCGCCGACGATCCGCTGCGCAATCGGCTGGTCAGCTACGTCGGGACCTGGCGCTACATGACGGTGAAAGATCAGCGGCAGCGCGAGGAGCTGTTCGCCCAGTTCGAGCACGAGCTGACCCGCGAACCCCGACTCGTGATCACTTCTGCTGAAGACCATGCGTCGGTGGAAGTGCCGGCCCACCCGGGCACGCCGCACGCCCTGGAGCAGTCCGGGTGCTCGGTCCGCGTCCTGAAGTTCTATCCCCATTTCGGCCTGGACAGCAAGACCAAGCAGGCCGTCAACCGGTCGGACCAGCGGGTCAACCCGGCCGCACTGGTGGAAGTCGACTGCCAGGGGCGTCGGCAAGAGGAGTGGGTGTTCGCCAAGTTCCCGGGCTTCTCCATGGGCGAGAAGTCGGCCCTTCCGATCCGGATCGCTCTGGACTGTCCGCAGGAGAGCAGCGGTGCGACCCCCGGGTTCACCCTGGTGACCATCGGTCGCGCCCGGCACGAAGTCTGGACTCGCCAGGCGGGGGAAGCCCGGGCCAGACCGCTGAGCCAGGATGATCGCATCGAGATCACCGGCTCGCAGTACGCGTTTCGCGCGGCCGGTTACGTCCCGTCGGGCCTACTGGAGGAAGCCTATCACCCCACGACCGGCAGGGCCGGCGTCAGCGCGCTCCAGGCTCGGACCCTCAGCGCGTCCGGGGAACAGGAGACCCTGTGGCTCGAGCTGGGCAAAGCCCGGCTGGTCGGGACCGCTTCGGGGCCGATAATGGTGGTCTTCGGTCCCCGCCAGAGCGGTGCCATGGGAGGACATCAATGATCCGGTTGGGTACAGGGATCATCGGGGTGGTCGGCCTGACGATCTTGGTTGGACAGGCCCAGGGGCAGCCGCCGCCCGGATACCGGGGGAGTTGCACAACGTCGCATTGTCACGGCGACTTCGGCAAGAAGTCCGTGGTGCACGACCCGGTGAGTGAGGGCTCCTGCGACATCTGTCACGAGCAGACGAACGAGAAAGACCACAAGTTCAAACTGACCGCCGAAGGCGGCGAGCTGTGCACCGAGTGTCACGATCCGTTCGAGGGGAAGAACCGGCACGATCCGGTGACCGAGGGAGAGTGCACCCTGTGCCACGATCCCCACGCCAGCAACGTCGGGAAGCTGTTGACCAAGCCGAAGGTGGCCGATCTCTGCCTGGACTGTCACGACTCGGTCACCGAAGACCGGCCACACCTGCACGGGCCGGTGGCGGCGGGCGCCTGCACGGCCTGCCATGATGCCCACGCGTCGGACCACAAGAGTCTGCTGTCCGCTCCCGATCCCAAGGTGTGCGCCAAGTGCCATGCCGTGATGGCGACACGCATCGCCGACAGCCCGTACAAGCATGAGCCGGCCGGCGAGGAGTGCGGCACCTGCCACGACCCGCACGGAGCGAAGAACCGCATGATTCTGCGGTCAACGCCCCCGGGGCTGTGCCTGGATTGCCACGACTCGATCGCCGAAGCCGTCGAGAAGGCGACCGCGGCGCACGACGTTGTGACCAAAGGAAGAGCCTGCTCGGCCTGTCACGACCCCCACGCATCGGCGTTTGCGGGCATTCTGCTCAAGGCGTCGATGGACCTGTGCCTGACCTGCCACAACGCGGCCGTCGGGGCGGAGCAAGGGCGAATGGCCAATATCGGCGAGGTACTGGAGAAGAACCCTCAGCACCACGGTCCGATCCAGGACAAGGACTGTGGAGCGTGCCATGATGCGCACGGCGGGTCCAACTTCCGTCTGCTCACCGGCGGCTACCCGTCGGAGTTCTACGCCGCCTATGCCGAGGAGCAGTACGCGCTGTGCTTCGGGTGCCACGAGTCCGATGCCATGTCGGAGGAGCGGACCGACAAGCTCACCGGTTTTCGCAACGGGAAGCTGAACCTGCACCACCTGCACGTGAACCGCCCGGTCAAGGGGCGCACCTGCCGGGCCTGCCACGAAACCCACGCTTCCAAGGGGCCGAAACACGTGACGGAGTCGGTGCCCTTCGGCGAGTGGCGGATCCCGATCGCCTTCGCCAAGACGGCCACCGGCGGGTCCTGCTCGCCGGGATGCCACCGCCCGTACGCCTACGACCGCGACACGCCGGTGGAGTATTCTCGCTGACCGCTGGCACGGAACACGGCCGGGGGTGCTCGCGGGGCATGCTCGGCGAACCGATGGACCCGATGGTCGGCTCGGGCACTGTCCAGTGAGTCCCGGCAGAATCGGGCCGGCACCTTCCCATAAACCGGAACACCGGCATATCCCATTCGCGTTTATGGGAATCGAATCGAACCCGAGCATCGCGGCCCGGGCGGACTGCATAGCCGGACCCGGGCCATAACTCATTCTGTGACAATAGATAATCCGGACGACGCCCGGGGTGGACCGCGGCTCCGTTGGGACGACATGCCGTCTGGCATGCCGGGTGTCACTTGTCCCAGCCATAGACCCTCTGCATCTGCGCCCGTGCGGACGGGTGGCGGGAGGTCTGCTCAGCGTGAATCAATCGCGGCCGTGTCGGTTGCGTTCCACGCGGGAACGTGCAGAGAAACTGGAGGAGGTAAGAGATGAAACTTGCGGTTCGGTGTCTGCCGGTGGTGCTGATTGTGGTGCTGGCGACGACGGCTTTCGGGCAGATCGTCCCCGGTGATCCAGGCTCGTATCCCTCGGTCAGCGTGGTCAACACGCCTCACAATCTGAACAACTTCCCCGGCGTCTCCATCCCGGGCAATCAGGTGTGCCTGCCGTGCCACACCCCGCACAACGCTCTTCTGTCCGGGGAGGAAAACGTGCTGTGGAACCACGCCGAGACGGGCGAGACGTTCGTGATGTACTCCTCGAGTGCGCTCGACCAACCGGAAGGCCCCAGCAAGATGTGCCTGAGCTGTCATGACGGCGTGACGGCCGTGGACAACTACGGCGGTAACGGCGGCACAGGGAAAACGATCACGGGTTCGGCCAACCTGGGCACGGACCTGTCGAACGATCACCCGATCGGGATCGAGTACCCGAACGATCCGCCCAACTACCAGGATCCGGCCACTTTCGACCCGGGGATCAACAGCGGACCGGGCGTGCAGTTGGTGGAGATCAGCGGCGTGGATCGGGTGGAGTGCAGCTCCTGCCACGAGCCTCACAACAACGGCCTGGGCAACTTCCTGCGTGTGCCGATCCAGGAGAGCTATCTCTGCCTCCAGTGCCACATCAAGTAGCACGGGCGGAGCCGGACACCGGCTGCCTGGCTCGTTCAGCGGACCGCCGACTGACCCTCGAGCGCCGCTGACGCCGAGATAATCCGAGCGCACATTCCCAAGAGGGGATGTGCGCTTGGTCCTTAGTGGGCGGTGCCGCCCGCTCCCCAGGGCCTTGCCCGGAACCGTTGTGGCCCGCAGTGGGATTGGTTAGCATCCGCACGGATTGCCATGTTGACGCACAGAATTCAGGTTCTTGTGGCCGGCATCGGGTCGGTTCTGTCAGGGCTGCTGGTGGGCTGTCAGTCCGGTCCCAGGGCCGGCGGGCCCATGCTGTTCTTCCCGGCGCCGCCGTCCCGGCCCCGGGTGCAGTTCCTCACCTGGGCGAGCGGTGCGGACCAGGTCGAGCCGTCCAGGGGATCGTTCGAGAAGTTCATCCTGGGTGAGGAGCCCGTCATCCACCGGGCGATCAACAAGCCCTACGGCGTCGCCGCCCGCGACGGCGTGGTCTACGTGTGCGACACCAAGGGACTGTGCCTCAGCCGCCTCGACTTCAAGAACCAGACCTACTCGATCATCGGCGTTCGCGGGCCGGGGCGGCTGCGCAAACCCATCAACGTCGCGCTCGACTCGCTGGGCTACAAGTTCGTGGTCGACCCCGAACGCAAGCAGGTCGTCGTCTTCGGTCCCGAGGACAAGTACGTCACCGCCTTCGACGTCCCTGAGCCTTGCCATCCGGTGGACCTGGCGCTCCACGAGGACGAGCTTTACGTCCTGGACAACGACGAGACCTGCCAGATCGTCGTCATGAACCGGAAGAACGGTCAGGTGCTCCGAACCTTCGGTGGGCCGGGAGGCGAACCGGGACAGTTCCGCATCCCCAACAGCATCGCCGTCGGGCCGGACGGGGCCGTCTACGTCAGCGACACCCACAACTGGCGGATCCAGAAGCTCACCGCCGAGGGAGTCCCGGTGTGGGCCAAAGGCACCCCGGGCTACATGTTGGGCCAGTTCGGGCGCCCGCGAGGCATCCGGGTCGGCCCCGAAGGCCTGCTCTACGTCGTGGACGGTGCCACCGAGATCGTCCAGATGTTCGACGCCGAAGGCAACACGCTGATGCGCTTCGGCGGACCGGGGGACATGCCCGGCGCGCTCGGCCTGCCCTCCAGCCTGGCCATCGACGCAACCTCGATCCCGTACTTCGAGCGGTACATCCACAGGGATTTCAACGTCGAGTACCTGCTCTTCGTTGCCAGCCAGTACGGCCCTCATCTGATCAACGTGTACGCGTTCGGCTCCTTCCCCGAAGGCTATGATCTGGCCGATTCGCAGATCGCCACGCTGCCGGAGATCGACATGGACGAGGGCATCGGGCCGGTGGAGGGGCTGGAGGAGGCGCCGGAGGAGGCCATCGAAAGTGACCCGGACGAGCAAGAGCCTGAGGGCGAAAGCCCGGGATGACCCGACGATGACGGGGGACGAGTCCTTTGGCCAACCGGCGCGCGGTTTTTGTCCTGACGCTGTCTGTGGCAGCGCTTTGCGGAGCAGCGGCCTGCTCGGAAACGGCCCGGCACCGTGTTCTGAGCTTCTTCCTTGACGGCGTCCCCGAGCCCGGTGCGGTAGAAACGCCCGGGTATCCGGCCCCGGATGCGGGCGCCCCCTACGATACGGCCGGCCCAACCGACGGGCGGCGCGTGGCGCCCCGGCCGATCTTCGCACACGCGCCCTACCGCGAGAACAAGTGCGGCGCCTGCCACAACCCGGAGACCGGGCAGTTGTTCCAGAGCCCCCAGGAAGGGCTCTGCCGGGGATGTCATCCCGAGGTGCCCGGCGCGGTCCGGTTCGTCCATGGGCCGGTCGCGGTGCAGGACTGTTTCTTCTGTCATCATTACCACGGATCGCCCCTGCCGCATCTGCTGCTGGTCGAGGCGGAGGAGACGTGCTACCGCTGCCATGACCGCGCTCGGGTGACGGCGGGAGCGCATCATGCCGCCGTCGAGGGCCGGACGTGTCTCGAGTGTCACCACGCCCACGGCGGGGAAAACCGGTTCTTCCTGAAGCGTGACGAACCTTGAACGGGGACAGCGGACAGACTCATGATGGCACCCGCGGGCCGGCCCCCGCCCGCGTGCGGCATCCGGGCGGGCGCCGGCGCCTTGTGCGATTGGCGCTGGCCCTGAGCGCGGTGGCGCCGGCCGTCGGCTGCCGCAGCCAGGCGACTCGCCGGGCGGACGTGCAGGCGATTCAACTGACCGACATGGGCGGCTACCTCGAATTCGTCGCCCGACAGCGGGAGCGCGACCAGAAGTCCAAGGTCGGCGCGGGCGACACCCGGGCGAAGGAGACCATCCTCGAGGAGAGCGTCAGGCTGGAGATCGACGGCTACACCTATCACCCCAACTTCCTGGAGTTCAGTCTCGGCGGGCTGTTCGGGCTGCTGCAACAGAGCTTCGAGGAGGACTTCTCCGGCCGCGACCGGTCCAGCAGCGATGACGGGACCATCATCGAATTCGACCTGGACGGGCACTTCTTCAAGAAGAAGGAGTACCCCGGCTCGGTGTTCGCCCGCCGCTACCGCGCCCTGGAGGCTCGGCCGTTCCAGCCCAGCATCGAGACGACCACCACCAATTACGGCGTGTTGTGGCAGTACGTCAGCGAGAGGATGCCCACCAGCTTTCAATTCAGCCACAACGACGTCCGGCTGGAGCCGTTGAGCAAAGAGGAGGAGGACGGCCGGCAGACGGACACCCAGTTCCGCTTCGAGACGGGCTACCGGTTCAGCGATCACAACGCCCTGTCCTTCGTGTACAACCGCCAGTCGGTGGAACAGGAGCCCTTCAAGCTGGACTACGACCTGGACGAAATGACGCTCTCCCATCGCTTGGACTTCGGCGAAGGGCACAGACACCGCCTGGATTCGGAGTTCAACCTCTACGACCAGCGCGGCACGTTCGACATCGAGCGCTGGCGATGGCGTGAGATCCTGCGGCTGCAGCACACCGAGAACCTGCGGACCTGGTACCAGCTCGAGGTGCTCGACCGCACGCAGGGCAGCCTCTCGGGCGTGCCGCCGATCCAGGAGCGATCCTACCTGCTCAGCGGCGCGCTCGAGCATCAGCTCTACGAAAGCCTGCTGACCCAGCTCACCGGGTTCGTCCAGAAGCAGGAGTTCGAGGCGGGCGCCGACATCGATCGCATGGGCGCCCAGGCCAGCTTCGATTACCGCAAGAAGAACCCCTGGGGCGAGCTGGTGGCCGACTACCGGGCCCGCCTGCAGCGCGAGGAGCGCAGCGGCGGCGACGTGCTGGCCGAGGTGATCGACGAGCGCCGCACTTTCCGCGACCCGCAGCCTGTCGTGCTGACCAATCCGCGCATCTCGACCTCGTCGATTTTCATCACGGCCGAGGACTCGTTCACCGCGTACCAGATCGGCCGCGACTACACGGTGCGTCGCATCGGCGACGAGATCGAAATCGAACGCGTGCCCACCGGGTTCATCGAGGACGGCGAGACGGTGCTCATCGACTACACGTTCAATCTGGGCGGCGATTTCACGCTGGAGACCGTGGCCCAGGATTTCGGCATCCGGCAGAACTTCGATTTCGGGCTCTCGCCGTACTACCGGCTGCGGTGGCAGGACCAGACCATCTCTCCGCAGGAGGCCACCGGCGCGGTGGCCGACGACATCACGGCCAACATCCTCGGCGTCGAGTTCCGGAGATGGTCGCTGAGGCTGGTGGCCGAGTACGAGGACCACGACTCGACCATCAATCCGTTCCAGGCGATCCGGCTGACCGCCGACTACACCCACCGCTTCGACTTCGGCGCCACCGGGATCGTCAAGGCCCGCTGGTCGGACTTCAACTACGACCCGCCCAACGAACGTGAGACCCGCTTCTTCACGGTCGAAGGCCGCTATCGCCACCCGATCACCAGCCACCTGACCGTAGAAGGTGTGGCTCTCTATCGCGAAGAACAGGACTCGCTGAGCGGCGATGACCAGGGCATCGACGTGGACCTTTCACTGGAATGGCTCGTCCGTCAGACGGAAGTCCGGGTGACCTACGAATTCGGAGCGTTCGAGGATGACTTCTCGGAAAACGACTACTCGGCGTTGTACGTGCAGGTGCGGCGGAGCTTCTAGTGCCGCCTGCCACTGGGGCGGTCCATTCGCTACCAGGCCCGTGGCGTTCCTGCTGCTGCTCTGCACGGCAGGTGGTTGCAGCCTGCAGCCGGGGCCGATCTTCGACCGCCAGTACCCGGACCTGGTCTGGCCCCCGCGGCCGGCGGAATCACGGATTCGCTACGTCGGCCAGATCAGCACCGCGGACGATCTCAAAGCACCGCCCAACGTACTGGAGGCCATGGGAGCCCTGCTTGCGGGAAAGGAGAAGCCCGCCCGCCTCTACGGCCCACGGTCCGTCATCGTGACCCACGCCGGGCGGCGCGTGTGGGTGGCCGACCCGGGCGGGCGCCGGGTTCACCTGCTGGACCTGGAGGAGCGCCGACACCTCGAGATCACCCGGGCCGGCGATGCTCCGCTGCTGACACCCGTGGACCTGTGCACCGGCCCCGATGATTCGATCTACGTGTGTGACTCGGAAGCCGTGGGCATCCATCGCTTCAGCGCTGTCACCGGGGTGTTCATCGGGTCGATGCGACTGCCGGAAGACGTACAGCGCCCGGTCGGGTTGCACTATGACGTCGATCAACAGGAACTCTTCGTCGTTGACGTGGCCGAACACAACATCAAGGTCCTGGCTCCGGACGGAAGAGTGCTCCGGATCATCGGGCGCCGCGGGGAGCGGCAGGGCGAATTCAACTTTCCTTGCGACATCGCCGGCGACGGCGACACGATCTGGGTGGTCGATGCCGGCAACAACCGCGTACAGGGCCTGACGCGAGAAGGCGCGCCGGTCCAGACGATCGGCAGCGTGGGAGACTCACCCGGTGACCTGGCCCTGCCCAAGAGCATCGCGCTGGACAGCGAGGGGCACCTGTACGTCGTGGACGCCCGCTTCGAGAACGTGCAGATCTTCGATCGGTCCGGCCGGTTGCTGCTGTTCTTTGGCGAGGAGGGCGCGGGGCCCGGTGAGTTCTGGCTGCCGGCCGGTATCTTCATCGAACCGGGCGATCGAATCTGGATTTGCGATTCGTACAATGGACGGCTGCAGGTGTTCGAGTTTGTGAAGGGCATCCACGACCAGGAAGCGGGCCCGCTGGACAACGACCAGAGCCCTGACACAGCTTCACCTTCGTCAACGCCCGGTCAGCCGGAAGAGGTGACCCCATGATGCTCCACGGTAGCAGGCAGATTCATCTGGCCGTCTGCGCTTTGGCCGTCTGTTGGACTTCGGCGGCCTGGGCGCAGCAGCGCGTTTCGCAGACCGTGCACAACCTGTCGGCCGCCGGCCCGGGGCGCGTGCGGGCGCCGTCGGAGAGCCAGGTCTGCGTCTTCTGTCACGCTCCGCACAGCACCCAGGGCGTGCGCCCGCTGTGGAACCGCGAGCTACCGGCGACCACCTACAGGATTTACGAGTCGTCCACTCTGGATGCCAAGCCCGGGCAGCCCACCGGGGCCAGCAAGCTGTGTCTGAGTTGCCACGACGGGACGATCGCCCTGGGCAGCGTACTCAGCCGGCAGGATCGAATCCGCATGGTCGGCAGCGACTACATCCCGGCGGGACTGACCAACCTGGGCACGGACCTCTCGGACGATCACCCCATCAGCTTCCACTACACCGGCGGTCTGGCGGCCTCGGACCGTCAGCTGGCCAGTCCCCTGGGCCTGCGTTCCGAGGTCAAGCTCGACGCGGGCGGAGAGCTGCAGTGCACCTCCTGCCACGATCCGCACGACAACAGCAACGGCAAGTTCATGGTCATGCCCAACGAGTACGGCGCCCTGTGCACCACGTGCCACATCATGGACGGCTGGAGCGCCGGCGCCCACCGGACGGCCAGCGCGGCCGTCACCGGTGCCCGGACCGGCGACTGGCCCTACACGACGGTGGCCGAAAACGCCTGTCGAAGCTGTCACCGTCCCCACACCGCCGGCGGGCCCGAGCGGCTGCTGATCTTCGAGGCCGAGGAGGACAACTGCCTGTGCTGCCACGACGGCCAGGTGGCCCGCACGAACCTCCTCGCTGAAATCGACAAGCTCAGCGCCCACGATCCGCGCCGTTATCTCGGCGAGCACGATCCAATCGAAGCCCCGTCCCGCGGTCAGGCCCACGTCGAGTGCGCCGACTGCCACAACCCGCACGCGGCCGCGCCCGAGACCCGCGGCGCCGCATCGCCCACGATCGGCGCGACGCTCTCAAAAGTGCGCGGCCTGAACACCGGCGGCGGGCTGATCGCCGAAGCACGCTTCGAGTACGAGGTCTGTTTCCGCTGTCACGCCGACGTGCCCGTGCAACTGCGCGGCGGGGTCTTCCGCCAGGCCCAGGAGGCCAACCTGCGCTTGAAGTTCAACCCGTCCAACCCCAGCTTTCATCCGGTGGTGGTCTCTTCACCGAGTCGAGACACGGTGAGCCTGGCGCCCGGCCTGACCGTCGGCACCCTGATTCGCTGCACGGACTGCCACAACAATGACGCCGGCCCCGGCGCCGGCGGCAGCGGCCCGGACGGACCGCACGGATCGAACTACGACTCCCTGCTCGAACGCAACTACACCGTACGGGACGACACGGTCGAATCCGAGTTCGAGTATGCCCTGTGCTACAAGTGTCACCAGCGGACCAGCATCCTGTCGGACCGGAGCTTCGCATCGCACCGGCTGCATATCGTCGACGAGCGAACACCGTGCTCGGCCTGCCACGATCCCCACGGGATCAGCCCGACGCAGGGTTTCGGCTCGGACCATACGCACCTGATGAACTTCGACACGCAGATCGTCAGGCCGCTCCCCGAGACGCGCCGGCTGGAGTTCCGCGACTTGGGCACCTTCTCCGGCAGTTGCACGCTGGTGTGCCACGGCTCGGAGCATCGGGACCGGACGTACGGCCTGGCGGCCCCGCAGGCCATTCCCATCCGCACGCGACGGTGACGGTGCCCCCGCGGAGCGCGGACCCACGTTCCGGCGGTCCACCGTTGCGGAATCGGGCTTGCCGGACTCAGAAACGCTCGCGGTTGGCCTTCTCTTTTTTGAGAATACAATCTCCCCATGCTCGGGAATAACGGCATGCGGAGCCTCGGAAGCGTCTCTCTATGGGACCCAACCGTCGGCTTCGCTTTATTGTATCCGCCAGGCCTGCTTGGTATGCGTCTTGCTCACCCGCTAAGCAGTCGGGGTTCCTGGGCCGGTCCCCGAAGAGGAAGGTCATGAGTCGCTCACCTTCGGTTCTACGGGCGGTCGGATCGCTGTGGTTTGCGGCCGTCCTGTTGGTGTTGTGGCTTGTGGCCATGGCCTGTGCCACGGTCGTCGAATCGAGCCATGACACCGAACGAGCGCTGACGCAGTTCTACCAGTCCTGGTGGTTCGAGTCGCT
>Ga0307380_10009274_pt1 | contig 12514 bp, 11 predicted proteins | sample UN3MG_FD_202239 | JGI IMG/M metagenome (GOLD analysis project Ga0307380, IMG submission 202239) | Soil microbial communities from Risofladan, Vaasa, Finland - UN-3 | ecosystem: Environmental > Terrestrial > Soil > Coastal area > Acid sulfate soil | place: Finland: Risofladan, Vaasa | collected... | reverse complement strand
CTGGGGATCGGGAATAGCATTAGTGCCGACGACGTTCCTTGAATTTCTTACCTGTAACGTCAAGAAAACGGTCGAGAAGATCCAATCGGCGGCAAACATCAATAAGCGGCACATCAACGACATCTATCCGGGTTCGATAGATATCGGGGGTTCCTTCGACATCGAGGTGAATCCGGACAATATCGGATTGCTGATGTATATGGCGCTGGGTGTTGAGGCGGTCCAGTTGCAGGTTTTGGGTGTAAACCCGGAAATCACGGAGATAACCTGCGGGGCGGATGTTGCAGGATCTTTAAGCGGCCTGTGCTGGCTGTTGAATGCTCCTGGAACGGTATGGGATCCGTGGATCCGGCTATAGCTGGTAAGACGGGAATACTCGTTGGCATAGCTCAGGATGCTATTGCAACGGCTGTGGCGACCGCGACGGCGGCGGCGATCAACGCGCTTGCAGCTTTCGGGGCACCTGCGCCTGGTGCTGCTGTTGTAACCGTCACAAATGCAGCGAATGGTTCCGTGGATGATGCGAGCGACGGTCCCGCACTGCTTGGTACAGGTTGGATAGCGGCTTGGGTTGTGACTCAGCAAGGTTCTGGTGGATTGGCTTACGATCACGCCTTCACGATGGCTCCCGATGCTACGGCCCTGGGTTCGTTTGTCCTTGAAGTGGGCAAAGAGATTAGACAGATGCGGTATGCCGGAGTTAGGGTGAATACCCTGGCGCTCTCGGCAGCCAAGGGTTCTATCCTGAAAGCTACGTTCGGAGTGTTGGGCAAGGTCGAGGATGATGCAGTAGGAGTGGCTGCAGGTATAACCTACTCGCCGAAGCTGGCCTACGTGTTCGATCATGGTTTGCTGAAGATCGATGATGGGGTTGTGGCCTACGTCAAGAGCTTCGATCTGACGCTCGACAACCTGCTCAACGCCGATGGATACATGCTCGACGGCACCAACGTTCGGGGCTCGCTCAATAAGCAGGGGATCAACCTTACCGGTACCATGACGCTTGAGTACATCGCAGCCTCCTACGCACAGCGTACAGCCTATCTGGACAATATGACCAAGTGGCTGACCCTGATCTTCACCTCCTCGGAGGCGATAGAACCCGCTTACTACTACACGATGACGGTGGACATCAAATACGTGAAGTACACCGAGGCGGGAGATGATATCGGGGGCCGGGATGCGATCCCGCTCACCATCAGCTGGACGGCAAAAGCCCCGGCGGCCGGACAAGAGTTTATCAAGGTAACGCTGCGCGACGCGCTTGCAGCGAAATGGAGTGCATAATGAAGTATCAGATGGGCGATGTAAAACCCGCGGCTATCAAGTTGATTGATATCACCGAGTATTTCACCAATCCAAGCGGGATAGTGAAATTGAAAATCCGGCACTACTCACACTATGAGGCAAACGAGATCAACGCGCTGCTACTCCAGGGGCAGTCTTTCAAGCGTACAGCAGCAGTTGATGGTGAGGATGAAAGCGGCGACGAGGTAAGTGTAAAGAAGTTTCATATGGCCGAAGCGTTCGTTGCTCGCATGAAGGCAGGAGTAGTGGTTAACGATGAGGAGTTTCCGTTTGAACATTGGGATGAAGAATTCATTCGGGAGATAGATCGCCTGAACCCGGAGCTCACCGGCTTCATCAACGATGAGATCGTGGGGTATAACCGCCCTTTGCAAAAAAAGAAAGGGAAGACCTCGAGTGGGTAACTGAGAATGCTCTGGCCGGAAGGCGCTTTCCGACCGGAAGCGAGGAGGCGGATACTTTTGCACGATGGTATCCGTGCGTCAAAGATTTTTTTGCCATGAGCGGCCAATACGCTGAGTTCCTGCATTACCCGGCTATCGGAGGGTTGTACGATCAGGATTGGAGATTTATGGCGATTTTTGAAGTTATTCAGGGAGTTGTTAAACAACACATTCGGGAAGAGATAGCGAGAATGAAATATGGCTCGTAAATTTACAGCTGCTGATATTGAGATCACCGCTAAAGACAAGACGAAGCCTGGAGTAGATTCTGCCAAAAAGGGTACTGGGAGTCTGACCGATGCCGTAAAGCGCTATGGTGTAGAGATGGCAGCGGTGGCTGTGGTGGCTGCTGCTGTTATTAGGGTGGTTAAGGATCTGACCGAAGCATACTTTGAGCAAGAACGAGCGATAGCAGGGATGGAAGCGGCACTTAAAGCAACCGGTACTTATACACCGGAATTATCCAGAGATATTCAGGAACTTGCCAGCGGACTGCAGACGGTTTCTGTTTATGGTGATGAAGCCACTATTGCAGCCACTGGTATGCTTCAGTCTCTGGCTAAACTCTCAGATGATGGTTTGATGCAGGCCATACCTCTGGTTCATGATTTGGCCGCAGGAATGGGGTTGGATCTGGTTACGGCTGCATCGCTTATAGGTAAAACCTTGGGCAGTACCACGAATGCATTATCTCGATATGGGATTGTTCTCGATGCAACGGCCCCCGCGAGTGAAAAGTTGATAGCGCTTACCGAGCAGATCAATAGTTCCTTCGGCGGCATGGCGGAGGCGATGGGCGATACCGCCGCCGGTTCTATGGTCAAGCTGACCAATGCAGTCGGCGATCTCAAAGAAGCGGGTGGGCACCTTATTATGATAGCCCTGCGACCTGTGGCGACTTGGCTGACCAATGTAGCACGGAACGCAGCAATCGCGGCGGAAAACATCATCAAAGCCAGGGAAGAATTCGCCCGGATTATGGGAACTCTGGCTATTGAGACTATCCGTGAACAATTCCAGATGCCTACCCTGGAGATGGGGAATCTACAGAGCCAGCTCGCCGGGATTACCGAGCAGATTCAGACAACTATCGTGGAAATGGCCGAGGCCGGCGCTACCGCAGCGGAGATTTTCACCGCGCGGCGAGACATCTACGCGGAAATAGTCACTCAGATCGAAATATTACTGGCAGATATTAACCAGGTCAACGAGATGGGCGAGGACAACAAGAAAATCCTTCAATTTCAGTTATCGATGTATCGGAGTTTTCTTGCCGACATCGATGAAAGAATCAAGGACGAAAACAAAATAAAAACGATCTTAAACGATCAACAGACAGCGATTTTTTTCATTAATGAGCTTTATCAAGAGACTACGGAATATGCTCAAGAACAGGCGGCGGCCCAACTCGAGACGGTAATCGCGCTCCTGGATTTCTGGAAGGCCATGCATCCGGAAGAGGAACAGACGATCCGGATGCTAGAGGCGGTCGCAAAAAGACTATGGGATTTGCTTCCCCCTATGGGGGCAATCGAAGATGTAATGCCGGAGCTGGCAGAGGTAGTGTGGGATTATGATGAGGCCGCTTTAGCTGCAGCTACATCTACTGACGCAATGGCTAAGGCCATGATTGTTGGTCAGGATGCAGCCAAAGACCTCGCCGGAGAAGTACTCAGTATAAAAGATGCCTTTCTCGAATTAGAAGTTACTGCGGCAGATTGGGCGAGATTTATGGCAACTACTGTTACTGAAAGTGTCACTCGTGCTTTCTCCGCAATTGGTTTGGCAATAGCTAATCAAAGGATCGGATGGAAGGAACTAGGACAGACCGCTTTACAAATACTAGCAGACATCTTGAGGTCTATTGGGGCGCAACTTGCGGCTATGGCTGTCATATTGGCCATACAGTTCAGATGGGTAGCAGCAGCATTAGCGGTAGCCGGTTCTATCGCCGCGTTTGTAGCTGCGGCAGTGATTGAAGCAAGAATAGGGACAACCGCAGAAGAAGCGTGGGCTGATTTTTTGGGCCCTGATTATATAGACGAAGGGGATATTATATCGAGCACCCAGACGGTGACCAAGCCACCGGATATCTACAATACCTTCAACTTCAACGGCACCTTCATAGAGACTTCTTGGGAGCGGTTTATCGAGATGGTGACCGCCGAGCAGGAGCGACAGCGGGGCCTGATCGTATTTGGAACGTAAGAGATGGCACTATTCATCACGGCTTCCGCCGGACTCAAAGCCTCGCTCGATGGCGAGGCCGACGATCGCAAGGCTAAAGTTGAAATCAAGTTCAACGAAGTCAACTGGGTCGATATCACAGAATTCGTTGAATCCATAGAGATCGCTTCGTCGCTGGAAAGCTTTAGCGGTTTCGCTACTACCAACACCGCAAGCGTCAATTTACGCAATCCGAAACTGGCTGACGGTACCCGGCCGTTCAGCTCCAACCATTACGCCGTTTATGATCCTTTGATCTACCGTTTCAACGGGATTAAGCAGGTAGACGGATACGGAAACCTGCGGGCGAACCGGGAGATCCGGATCTCTGCGACCTCCGGGGCGTGGGAGTACATATACATTTTTACCGGATACATCGATCGGGCGGGCTTTCAGGAGCAGGAAGAAGGAGTAATTGACCAGGTAAAGATCGGTTGTCTGGATGGTGCTAAGAAACTGATAGAGACTCCATGCCTTACCGCTGGCGGAGACGAGATCTCTTATGTCGGGTTTAAGGTTTGTGACAGCACAGCACCTGGTGCTTCCCTGGTACATGCCATCGCGCTTTTGGGTGGAATAGCCGCGGTAGATGTCATTGAGGACAACATCACAGGGCATACGTGCGACTATGTAAGACTTACGGGTAATGTCTGGCAGGAGCTGAGCAAGATCGCCGAGGCATATCTGGCTTATCTCTATTTCGACGGTAGCGGGAAGCTGTGTTTCGTCGGTAGCAAGTTTGCGGATGCATATGTGGAACCCAATCCGCCGGCGAGCGAGTGGGATTTCGACAAAGACAATCTCATCAAAATCCAAAAAGATCATACCGAGGTCGTCGCCAACCATGTGAAGGTCCAGCACAAGGCATATGAGATAGCGGTAAACAAGGAAATCATCTACAAGTTCGTCGATGAGAATACCTGGGATGGGGAGAAGAACGCTTACAACATCCCGCTGGGTGATAATGTACTTCCCTGGACCGATCCGACCGTCAATCACTTCCTTGAATTCGCTACTCCAGGGGGCGAAAAGATAGAGCTTGCTTATGACATCGATGCCGTGGGAGCGATACTCGTACAGTCAACGCTCGGCAATATCACCGTTGCCGCTTATACGGTCTATGCCAACAAGGTCTTGCTACGGTTGCAGAATCTTGTTGCAAACGACTGGCTTGAAAAGGTGGAGGTGGAAGGCAAGCCGATACGGAACACGAAGATATTCAACATCACCGAGATCGATGCGCCCTCTATCGCCTTGTATGGTGAGAAGAGCAAGGAGGTTGAAAACAAATACTTCTCTTCCGATGTTCAGGCGCAGACCGTCTGTGCTTGGCAGCGGGATCTGGGGGCTCATCCACGGCAGACGTTCACGCTTACTGTACCTGCACTTCTTCACTGTCAGACCGGTGCATGGGTTAAAATCACGCTGACCGATACCGGTATCGGTGGGGCGGAAGATGTCTATTGTCGGTTAGACAAATACGTGCATCAATTCACCAAGAAAAGAAAGGCCGTCACTGAGATCAGCCTACTTGCGCTCATCTACGATTGGGTTGATTCATCTGCCGCTACACCTGGTCTCATAACACCGAATACTCCTCAAAATGCCATTGTACCTTCAATCCTGCTGCATCCTACCTATATCGAAGTACAGAGTGGCTATAACCAGGGTGGTGGTACGACTACACCCTCACAGGTGGTGGTAAGCAGAACCGAGGGGCATTTCAAGGCCATCGCCATATGGTGGGACCGGCAGCTCAATCTGACCAATTTCAGCCATTATGAAGCGCAGGTATCAGCTGATAAAGTCAACGCATATGCTCTCCCGGCTCCAGGCTCGGGTGACTGGAAGGGCGCTCTAGATGGGCTGACCATAAAGCTTGGTGAATTTCTCGTACAAGATAACATTCCTCCTATCGGTCCTGTCGAAGATCCTAAAGGCCGCAGGCTGTATTACCACATACGCCGTATTACAACAGAGGGTGGTGTTCCAGGTACAGGAGCTTGGAGTGCTTGGGTGAGTGCTACAACCCTTACTGTTGATACCGGAGATTTTGCACGGGAAAGCATCTTGGCAGAGCACCTTGAGGTTGGTGCGATCAAGGCTCGGGAACTCAGTTTCGGTGCCGATGTGAATTCAATCCCAGTATATGAGGATGCAGATCCTGCTTCTCCTGCTGCAGAAATCTTCGACCTTTCTCAACCCGACTGCGTGGGATCTCGGGGAACCATCCCAGCGGCTGGGAAAGAGGTTGTATACGCACCGCCTACCGCGATAGATGAGGTCCTGCGGGAGTTTCGGGGGTTCCACTCACCGAGAATGATCGGTCAGAGCGAGGCGATATTTCAGACTGCTATCAATTTGGTGAAGAGGCCTGAAGATCTTTCCGACACCACTATTTGGTTAAATGCGGGTGCTCCTGATCAGATCTTGACAGATCAATATGTTGATGGTAAGCGACTAACAAAGATCCAGAATACAGGCGCGGCTCTAGATTATGTTCATCAGATCTATACAACTGCCTTTACACAGGCACAAATTGGAGGATCGGTAATTTGCCGGAAAGGGAATACTCTCGGCAACCAGGCACGTTTTGTAGCCTACGATAATACAGGAGCGGCTGAAATTTTTAAGCTGTCGATAGATTTTGATAACTATCCTAATGCACCTGGAATCCCGTCCTCGGGAACGCTACACAACTATACCTGGAAAGACAAAGACACGGTCGAATTCCAGTGGATCGGGACGTTAGCTGCTGCGGGGAATGACTGTCAACTACGTTGCTTTGCAAGCAATAATGCAATTGACGACGATTATACCTACTGGACCGCAGTCCAACTCGAAGACCTCCCCTATCCAACTCCCTACATTGATCAATATCGATATCCAACAGGAGTAAGACCTGCGGTTTCTCCTAACTATGCAGTGACGATGCCCGAGAAGTTTGTCTTTAAGATTAAGATCAGACCTTGGTTTGTTTACGATACCGGAACTTTGCCTAGAATTGCCGAATGGTATGTAGATGCAAATCATCGGTTTATTATCTATTATTCAGAGGGCCCCGATAAGTTCTTGTGTTGGTGGAAGAATGATGCCGCTGGCACAACGCGAGTTCTCGATACTGAAGCCTTCGACGACAGTGGGGCTAACGATATCAATCAAGAGATTATTCTTTACGGACAGATAGACCTCTCAACTCAAACCGGGAATAATGCCTTCTTCGCTATTGTAGCCGGTACAAAGCAAGCAGAAGACAACGACTGGGACGGAGCTCTTGATGCTCACAGTGCAACCCTGATCACGCTATCTATCGGTCACGAACTTGCGGCAAGCCACGCCGACTCCCTCATCGAATACGCCAAGTTCTGGACCTGGGACGGTGCTTCTCTCGGCACCCTCGCCGATGAAACTGACATAGACAGGGTTACCGCCGATCTGACCTCCCTATTCGATCTCACCCTTGAAGACTACTCCCTGGCCCGATACAAGCCCGTCAGCAAGCAGGGAGCTATCGGGATTTTCCAGACCGCTAAGAATTTACTTGATGATCCAGAAGACATCACTACGGCTAACTGGACGGCAGTTACCGCAACTATAGAATTAAGCGATTTCTATATCGATGGGAAGCGTTTCACAAAGCTTATCAATACCGGGGCCTGGGGAGGCGCTTACCAAGTTCTGCCTGCAGCTACTTTTACCGATGGCCAGGAAGCAAGCAGTCAAGCGCTTTTTATACGGGGTGATGAAACCGAAACTCGGTTTGAATTAAGAGATGCTACAGCCGGAGTGAACCGAATAGGACTTAAAATCCAATGGGATACTCGCGTAGTAACTGCTCTCAACGGCACACTGCATGATGCAGTTTGGATAAATAACGATGTCCTTTGGATCTCCGGTATATCTACAGCAATCACGGCTGCCAATGTTCACTGGGTACAACTTAGAAACGCGACTAACGGCAAATATTGCTACATGACCGCAGTTATGGCAGAAGATACCGTCTACCCAACCCCCTACACCCCAACAGAACGGGCGAAGGATGGGGTTCTCAACTATCCCTTCCCGATGCCTGAGAAGTTCTCGATTTGCTTTTGGGTGAGGCCTTGGTTTAAATATGATACCAACGTATACGGAAGATTCATTGTCTGGCAGATTGATGGTACACACCGTTTTATTATCGCTTACAATGCTGGATCGGATAAAATATATATCCAATGGCGGGACGGAACAAATTTCCGATATCTGTACTCGCAGCAATTCGATGACGGTTCTGCACATGACGATATTAATCAAGAAATATTTGTCGCCGCAGCTATTGATTTATCAGCGCAAAGTGTGACGGCATCACGTCTCAAAGTTTATGCTGATTCTATCGGTGGAGACACAACTTGGGATGCGGCCCCCGACGCAAAGTCCTCGGCGTTTCCTGCTTTGTCAATCGGGCAAGAAGATGGAGATAGTGAAGCCGACTCCTTCATCTCCGACCTGATGATCTTGCCCAACATCCTGCTCACCGAAGAGCAGATGGACCGCCACTACAACACGAGAAGGCCTTGGTATTCACTCAGTGAGGTGGCGAGCTTCGACCGCCAGGTGCGAATCGACCGCAAAGGCATCCGGCTGCACAACTCCGAGCTGAACATCACCGACTGGCGGAATAGGCAGATCCTGATCTCTAACCGTGACGGGCTGATGGCGAAGGATGCTGCGGGAAAGATCATTCATGACATTCCTGATGCGCCTATTCTTACGGATATGCTCTTTAGTGGGCACCTTCTTTTCAGAACATCTGGCAATTATATAGACTCTTTAATACAGGGCGAGACAGACGTAGAAACTGCTAGAAATGTTACAGGCAATATAAGAAATGTTGACTTATCGAGTTATGATGGAGGCATAAAAAATATTCGAGGAGCTTTGTTGGCTGTACGGACCGATGTCAATCTTCATTCTGGTAAAACTCTGGCTACCACTTACGTTATAACGAACGCCATGTTCTCACTTATCTATAATACAAAAGGGTTAAGTTATTCTAATTTTACTCGTTCAATGGAATATTCTGTTGGAGTGGGCTTGGTTCTGTACTCGGACCGAACAACGCAGGTAGTAGTTCCAATCACGTATAATGCCGGAATTCCATATTTAACTTGGCATATGAATACATCTTTCTTTTTAATGGCTGATGGTAATGATACGTATAATACCCAAGTTACGATATATTTACAGGGACTTCTTGTATGAAAAAGCTTTATGCACAACTAGGTTTACATGAGTGCGGTCTTCGATGGCTCTCCCAACCTGAAGAGGGTTGGTATGAAATAGAAAGAGAACCCGATTTTCATGGGGGTGAATACCTGGAATACGACGAGAAAAATGACTGTATTGTCATCAAGAAACGTGAGAAGAGCGCTGAAGAATTGGAAGCAGAAAAGCAGTCAGCGGTCAAGCGGCAACTTATAGCCGAGCTTCCCGACATCATCCTGCAGAGCAAAGACAACCCTGAAGCCCTCGTGCAAGCACTGTGCGATCGGGCGAAGCAGATAGAGGTGGAAACGAATGAATCCAGAAGAAATCCAGAAATTATCTGACAGGGAATTGCTTATAAAAACATTCGGCACTGTCGAATGGCTCAAGGGCGTCATGGGCAACGGCGGCGGGGTCCTTGAGGATATTCGGCAGCTGCAGAAAGCCCAAGCCCGTTACGTCACCCGGGGCGAGCTCATGCTGACCGTGGGCATCATCTCGGTGATATTCGCAGGAATAGGAGCGCTTATCATTTTTCTGTGACATAGCGAACTGGGAGGGGAACTATGATTCTTCAACGAGATGCGCGATTGGTTGTACCAATCCATAAATATGGATGCTACATGATGAGCATCCTATTTCTCTGCAACAAATACAAAAACGTCGAACTTTCTGCGGAAGATATCAATGATCTATATATTCTTTTCATCGATAGCAAGTTCATGGATGAAAACTGCTTTATCAATGATCCGGCGGCTATCTTCGATTTTATGGGCTTGTGGGTATACTTCTATGATCGACATGATCCGCCAGACTATATGTGCCAAAAGGATGAGATCGAGATACTGCGATTCCAGTATATCGACTGGAAGCACTTCGTTACAGGTGATGGCCAGAGCCATGTTGCCTATGATCCTTACGGTACAAGCAAGGCAGTGCGATTAGGCGAATTGAAAGATAAACGGATCTTCAAGATCCAGAGGTAACGAGATGAACGCGAAAGACCTTCTGCAAAAAACATGGATCTTCGAAGTAGTTTGGCTCCTGCTCAATTTCACGATCTGCCTGTATTTCTTCCCGGGCAAGATAGGAGCCTTCATGCAGGCGCTCCCGCTTCTGACAACCTTGATCGGTGGGCAGGGTTTCTTGGCCGCGGCAGGTCCGGAGATCAAGCGGTTGATCGAATCAAAGAACGGAGGAGGGGAATGAATGTCAAAGCGAAATGGATTCTGGTTGCCTTCGCGATCGGCCTGCTGGTCGGCGCGGGCACTATGCTTTATTTTGTGTATCATCCTGCTCACAATACCGTCGCTGAGTTACGCGAACAGTACGACCGCGATAGTGCGATCTACCGAAAAGCGTTATCTTACAATATTGGCCTACTCGAAGCAGCTGGCCGAAGAGCTGAGACTGCAGAAGATCTCGCTGGCCGAGTACAAGCAGAAGTCGAACGACTTGCAGAACGAGCTCGCCATAATGAGCAGCGATTTAGAGAACTTACAAACAGATTCGACGGAATTGAAGCAGGAAATCTCCGGGCTGAAGAGCTCAATCGACGAATCGGTGAAGAAGCAGCAAGAGGACTTGAAGAAATACGAAGCTTTGGAAAAAGCCTGTCAGGAGATAGCGGAGACGGCACAGAAAGAGATCCGCCGGCAGAAGACTAGGACGGTGATCTACGTGATCCTGGCGGCTGCGGCTGCCGGTGCCGCCGGTTACGGGATTGGCAGGCTGACTGATTAGCAAACCTATTCAAGCCAATTTAGAATATCATTATATGGTGCTATAGCTTCTTTCAATCCTCTTACATCGAAAATTGCAATTATTGGATTTTCGTTATAAGGTGTAACCTGAGCAAGAAAACGATCAACTTCTGTTAAATTTTTGATAAAACCAAAAACACCTTTTGCAGGGTATGGATAAAAGGTTCCCTTACTATTATTAGATAGTGACCATTCCATTGTTGAAGCAGCCCGTTCTCCAAATCTTGTTAATACATAGGCTTCGCTTCCTAAATAACTGCCCCAAGTGATATAAATTTCGGTCTTTTCACTTTTATATCTGAGTATTAATCCTATCGGATCGCTGAATGTTCCCTTTCCTTGATCAGCAACAAGTATGAAAGTTATTTGCCTGGAATCATCAACGGGATTGATCTTTTCATCAATAACCCATTTTCCTTCTGACTTAGTAGTTTTCTCTATTTCTGCGTATTCCCAAGTCCCGTCGTCCTTCAACAATACTTTGCATCCGTCTTCTGTTGTTGCTGTTTGATCGGCAAAAAGAGGAAGAATACAGATAATGAACAGAACGAAAACCATGATTTTCTTCATTTTTTCGTACCTCCTATTGACAGATTATAATCCAGCCTCACTATCTCCTTGCAGGGGATCGGGGGCATTTACCACTCATTCGTTAGATGCTCGTTTCATAATGAGCGTGAGATAGGAACTAAAAATATCTTTAGTGATGTATTTCAATACTAATGTTTCTTCATCAACGAAACTATATTCAATATTGAAACTTTGGGCACTCGCAATATAAATGCCTTGTTTTTCTGTCAAATAATTTAGAGAAAGCCCACGTGTATTTATTTCCCAAATGAAGCTACTTTCACGCCCGCTTCGGAATGTAACAGTTCCGAACTCTTCATCAAATTGAATAATGGAAATAGCTTCATCTGGTATTCTTTCAAATGTTGTATTTATACCCTCAAGCCCATCGTAGATTTGAATCTGTGTTTCCCAAATACTTTGTAGCTCCTGACTATATGCCAGTACTGAAATCACAAGTAGAATCGAAACCAGCATAATCTTCTTCATTTTTTCGTACCTCCTATTGACAAGCATAGCCCATATAGTACAAAAAATCAACAAAAAAATACAGAAAAACCTTGACTAAATATTGGGAAAGTGCTACAGTCTGTATTATGAGACCAGAAACGACAGAAAAAACAAAAGTACATTCTTTCACGATAACGCTCAGCGAAGACGATTCAGAGCGTTTTGAGGCCTATTTGCGCAGAACTGGCATCAAAAAACTGGCCGTTGCGCAGAAGGCTATCTTGAAATACCTGGAAGATAACGACAACTAAGTCGGGGGGGGGAGCTGAAAGGATGAATGGCGCATTAGTAGACAGAATGTATTTATTATACGAAGTTAAATCTGCAAAGTGCGCTACATTTCAATCATGTACACCTTCAAAACAATCCCTTTCCCAACGACAAGCCCGAGAATCAAGGCTAGACAAAGCACCGAGAAACTTCAGCGGGACTACGATCATCTCGCGGTAC
>Ga0307380_10009272_pt1 | contig 12514 bp, 9 predicted proteins | sample UN3MG_FD_202239 | JGI IMG/M metagenome (GOLD analysis project Ga0307380, IMG submission 202239) | Soil microbial communities from Risofladan, Vaasa, Finland - UN-3 | ecosystem: Environmental > Terrestrial > Soil > Coastal area > Acid sulfate soil | place: Finland: Risofladan, Vaasa | collected... | reverse complement strand
GTTAATTTTAATTCGGCATGGAGAAAGTGATGGTAATGTCCAGGGGATATTTTCTGGTTTTCAGGATGTAGACTTAACAGAAAAAGGAATATGGCAAGCGAAGAGATTAGCCTATCGCTTGAAAGAGATACCAGTAGATGTAGTTTATTGTAGTGATTTAAAGAGAGCTCAACGTACTGCAGAGATTATATTTAAAGATCGAGGGATAGATATTATCACGAATTCTAAATTTAGAGAAATAAATTTTGGAGCCTGGGAAGGATATACCTTTGAGGAAGTTATGTCAAAATATGGAAATGGTATTGAAGTAAAATCTTGGTTGGAAAATATTAATGTGGAAGCTAGTATCCCTCAGGGGGAAAGTTTAATTGATTTAAATAATCGAGTAATGACTGAGTTAAACAGAATATTAGAAGAACACAAAAGAGCAGATAAAGATAAAACTGTTGGTCTAGTCTGTCATGGTGGAACCATCCGAGTTATTCTGTGTAATGCTCTAAATATAGAATTAAAATATATGTGGAATATAGAGCAATATTCAACTGCTTTAAATATTATAAATTATTATAATAATAGAGGATTTATTTCACTATTAAATGATACTTCTCATCTTGAAGATTGGTGGGAAAGCGGATTAGCACAGGAGAAAAAAGATGAATAAAAAAATAGAAGAAACCATTCAAGAAATTAGACCCATCAATTTTAAACTAATGGAAAAGGCACAAGAAAAATTAGATAATCTTACCAAGCCTCAGGGAAGCTTGGGAAAATTAGAGGATTTTGCCAGGAGGATAGTAGGAATATCCGGAACTCTTTCCCCGGTAATCAAAAGAAAAGTAATATTTATAATGGCCGGGGATCATGGCGTTGTTGAAGAGGGTGTAAGTGCATATCCTCAAGAAGTTACCTTTCAAATGGTATATAATTTTATTCGAGGGGGAGCAGGTATTAATGTATTAGCCAGACATATGGGAGCCGAAATTGTGGTGGTGGATATGGGTGTGGCTAAAGATTTTCCCTTGGAAGAGAGTATAATAAGAAAGAAAATAGCCTACGGAACGAATAATATGGTTAAGGGGCCGGCTATGAGTAAGGATGAAGCAGAAAGAGCAATAATTGCCGGAATTGAAGTCTTTGAAGAGGAGTTAAACAAAAAGAGAATCGATATAATAGGATTAGGAGAAATGGGAATTGCCAATACTACCTCGAGTAGTGCTATGGTAGCGTGTTTGACTAAATCTAAGGTTGAAGAAGTCACCGGCCGAGGGACCGGTTTAAACCAAGAACAAATCAAGAATAAAATTAAAGTAATAAAAAAAGCATTGGAAGTGAATAAACCAAATCCTCAAGACGGACTTGATGTTTTGTCAAAAGTAGGAGGATTTGAAATTGGAGGCTTAGTAGGCTGTATTTTAGCTGCTGCTTCCCATCGAGTTCCTATTGTAATTGATGGTTTTATTTCTGCTGCGAGTGCCCTAATTGCCATTAAGTTAGCTCCTTTAGCTAAGGATTACATATTTGCGAGTCATAATTCGGTAGAAAAAGGGCATAAAATTGCCCTGAAATATATAGGGAAAATTCCAATGTTTGATCTTGGTATGCGACTCGGTGAAGGAACCGGTGCTGCTTTGGGTATCAGCTTTATTGAGGCCGGGGTTAAAATATTAACCCAAATGGCTAGTTTTGAAGAGGCCGGGGTAGATAATAAAAGCTCATAAATTATAAAAGAATAGAAAGAAGAATAAATTTTATGTCGAGAGGAAAATTAATCTTTATCACCGGGGGAGCAAGGAGCGGGAAGAGTAGTTTTGCTGAGAAAATAGCCGCTAAAACAAGTAAAGAAGTGGTTTATATCGCTACCGGTCAACTTCTGGATGAAGAGATGGCTTTTAGAATAAAAAAGCACAGAGAAAAGAGAATAAACACCTGGGAGACTTATGAAGAACCGATAGAAGTTCGAGAATTGGTGAGTCGCTTAGGCTTAGAAAAAGAAGTTATCCTTATAGATTGTTTGACTTTGTTAACTTCTAATCTCTTATTAAGAAAAGAAGATAAAGTGGAAGACTCCAAGTGGCAAGAAGAAATTTTATTAGAAATTAAGAAATTAGCTGAGGTTTCTTACAAGGTACCTGCTCAAGTAATAATTGTATCTAATGAAGTTGGAATGGGTTTAGTCCCGGATAATCCTCTGGGAAGAGTTTATCGGGATATCTTGGGCAGAGCAAATAGTATAATTGCTGATAAAGCTGATGAGGTTTTTATGATGGTCTCAGGGATACCATTAAAGATAAAGGGCTGATAAAACAATGAAAATTTTAAGAGATTTATCTTTAGCCATACGTTTTTTAACCATTATCCCCATGATTTCGTTTTCTTCTTCTAATAATACTAATCAAGATGAAGAGGCATTAGAAGAAAATTTTGCCAATTCTATGGCTTTCTTTCCCCTGGTAGGGATGTTAATAGGAATATTACTGGTACTTTTAAGACGGGTATTTTATTACCTCGCTGTTTCTTCGTTGGTGGGTGACACTTTAGTTCTAATTGTTTGGATCTGGCTAAGTGGAGGGTTGCACTTAGATGGTTTTGCCGATAGTGTAGATGGATTTTTGGGAGGACATAATAAAGAGGAAATACTAAAGATTATGAAAGATAGTTCTACCGGAGCTAAAGGAGTAGTGGCGTTAGTTTCTCTTTTATTGTTGAAGTTTGTCCTTCTTGTCGAGATGCCGTTATTCTTAAAAGATACCGCCTTGTTTTTTACTCCAACTATAGGGCGTTGGAGTATGGTAATAGCCGCTTTTTTAGGCAAGCCAGCTCGCTTAAAAGATAGTATGGGTAAATTATTTATTGATTATGTTAGCTGGAGAGAGGTTATCTTCGCCAGTTTAACTATGGTCGTTATAGGCATTCCATTATTTAGGTTATACTTATTTCCTCTGGTGATTATAGCAATAGGGATAGTATTATTGATATTAAAATATTCCCAGAAAAGAATTGGTGGCATAAGTGGAGATATACTGGGAGCAATAAATGAAATAGTGGAAGTTTCTATTCTTTTAGTTATCTGCTTATTAAGTCAGTTTTTTTCTCTTTCAATATTTCTATAATCATTATTTGCGGAATTAGTAAAATAAGTTTATGATAAGTATAAGAATCTATAAAGATATACCACGCTTACGTTAGCTAGTGGGATATCGGACGGATTAAAAGCCCATTAGATTTTGGAGACAGATGAAAATAGCAAAAAATTACAATTTGAGGCTTCAACTAGAGTCGTGCATAAATGAAGTAGTTCGGTTATTTTATACGCAATTAGTCGCGTTAATAGAGGAAGAAGAGGATAAGTGAAAATGTGCGAATATGAATTCCATAATGGAGAAAAATGCAAGGAAAAAGCTTTGCCAAATTCAAAATACTGCATACTTCATATCGATTTTCCAGAAAATGAAGAGAGTAAGGAATTCTGGCGAATATCTGAATTAAAAGAGAAAAAAATTGAGGAGAAAGCAAACAAAGGAGATTTTAATTTTGAAGGTACGAGACTGTCTGAAGTTAATTTTTCTGGGATAAAGATCAAAAAGGATGTGAACTTTAGGGATGTTTTTATCAAAAAAGATATTTTATTTGATGAGGTTAAGATAAAAGGGAGCGTTTGGTTTGATGGGGCCAAAATAGGTGGAACCGCCTCATTTAGGGAGGCTGAGATAGATGCTGATGTCTGGTTTATAAGGGCTAAAATAAGTACAGACGCAAATTTTGAAGGGACTAAAATAGGTAAGGGTATTTTGTTTAATGAAGCTAGGATAGGTAGGGATATTATGCTTAGAGAAGCTGAGATAGGTAGAAACGGCTGGTTTTATGGAGTTGAGATAGGTAGAAATGTATGGATTGATACCATCAAAGTAGTAGGGAAATTGACGTTTGAAAATGCAAAGTTTAAAAATATGGTAGCACAAGAATGGGCATGTAGGAAAGCTAAAATGAAGCTCGAGGAATTAGGAGACAGAGAAAGAGCGGATTATCACTTCTATCGTGAAATGGAAGCGAGGAGGAAACAAAAACAATCTGTTATAAGATTTTTAGAGCTTCCAGTTCAATACATATTTGGATATGGAGTTTATCCATTCAGGGTTATAGCAACGTGGCTCTTAACTGTTTTTTTCTTTGCATTTCTTTTCTGGATTGGAAATGGAGTAGAAGCAGCAGATTCTTTATTGGAATACATATACTTCAGCATTGTCACCGTAGCTACACCGGGATATGGTGGTTATTATCCAAAACCTGGGATTTATCAGGGATTGGCAAGCTTTGAAGCAATTTTTGGAACTTTCATGTGGGCTGCCTTCATTGCAACATTCGCAAGAAAGTATATGAGATGATAAATGATGAAGAGAGAAAAAAACTCAAAAACCTAATAAATATTTTAACATAAGGAAGTAAAATGAATAGCGACCAATAGCGTATAACACGGTGTAAAAGACTACGCTTCATTCCGTCCAAATTCGGCTTCGCCGAACTTCTTTTACATCGATACCGTTATGCGAAATATTACGCGGCGACCTATTTGTGTCAAGGAAAAACAAGATAGAATTAGGTAAGATTGGAGGTTGAAATATGATCCGACAACCCGTTAGTTCAAGTAATATACGTTCGATTGGTTATGACGCAAAATCCCAAACTTTGGAAATGGAATTTCATAGCGGTGGTATTTACCAGTATTTTAATGTTCCAGAGTCCATATACAATGCATTGATGTCTGCATCCTCCCATGGGTTCGTACTTTCATCGTCATATTGAAGATCGATACCGATGGACAAAAATCCGGTAAGGTGAGCAACAATGATAATTAAATCAATCCATGTTCAAAACTTCCGTTGCGTCCGTGATGAAACGCTGCTTTGCGAACAACTTACAGCACTAATTGGGCCAAATGGTTCTGGGAAGTCATCATTCTTACGAGCTTTAGATATGTTCTATACTCCAAGTGCGAGGTACACTGAGGACGATTTTTATGATAGAGATACCTCGCAAGACATTATAATTACAATTACATTCACTGATCTGGCAGAAGATGAAAAAAAGCTTTTTCAGAAATACGTGGAGGGTGGAAAATTAACAGTTGTAAAAGAGATGAAATGGCCTCCAAGCAAAGGAAACCAGAAATATTATGGTACCAGTCTTCAAAATCCTGAATTCGACTCTTTTAGATCAGAAAAAGGCGCTAACCTAAGAACGGAGTATAATAAATTACGTGAAGAAAAATATTCTGATTTGTTTGAATATACTAATAAAGATGATGCCGAAAAAGCATTGCAGGTGTGGGAAGAATCTCATCCTGATCAATGCTTGCGTCGACGGGATGAAGGCCAGTTCTTCGGATTTAAGGAAGTTGGTGAGGCTCATCTTGAACGTTTTACACGATTTATTCCGGTCCCAGCTGTTCATGATGCATCTGAAGATGCAGCAGAGGGCAAAGGTACACCTTTAACAGAGATTATGGATTTGGTTGTGCGTAGTGTTCTTGCACATCGGAAAGAAATAATAGAGTTGCAGGAAGGTACTCAGAAGCAATATGAACAGATAGTGGACCCAACTAAGCTTGTAGAATTGCAAACATTAGAACGGGATCTGAGTAATACCCTTAAAACGTATGTGCCAGATGCGGGAGTTAAGTTAACTTGGTTAACTGGAGATGTTATTGACATTCCGATGCCAAAAGCCGATATTAAACTAGTAGAAGATGAGTACCCCTCATCCGTGGAGCGTACTGGGCATGGACTACAACGTGCTTTTATCCTGACTATGCTTCAACACCTTGCTGTTGCGCAGGCTCCTGTGCAGGAGGACATTTTTGAGAAGGAAAAAGAGATGGATGATGTTCCCAAAGGGCAACTTTCGCTTAAAGTACCAAATCTCATTATAGGAATAGAGGAGCCAGAACTTTACCAGCATCCCAATAGACAACGTCATCTATCAAAAATCCTTCTGAAGTTAGCATTGGGAAGTATAAAAGGGGTAGCAAATTGTACGCAGATTATTCACAGCACGCATTCTCCTCTGTTCGTGGACATAAAACGATTCGACAAAATACGAGCACTACATAAAGTCTCGGAAGAAACTAACAAGCCAAAGCAGACAAAAGTGATTTACACAAACCTTGATGAAGTGGCAAAAATTCTTGAAAAAGCTGATGGGAAGCCAGAAAATACTTACACTGGTAGCACTTTAGAACCTCGACTTCAAACGCTTATGACCCCTTGGATGAACGAGGGATTCTTTGCTGATGTTGCTGTTTTGGTGGAAGGAGAAGAAGATCGAGCTGCAATACTCGGAGTATCTAATGCATTGGGGCATGATTTGGAAAGTATGGGTATTTCAGTTATTCCTTGTATGGGTAAAAACAACCTTGATAAGCCAACAGCAATATTTAGGAAATTGCAAATCCGAGTATATGTTATATGGGATAGCGATTATAGAAACAAAGAGGCAAAACCAGAGGATAATCATAGATTATTAAGGCTCTTTGACCAGCCTATTGAAGATTGGCCTGAGAAAGTGACAGAAAATTTTGCTTGCTTCAAACAGAATCTCAATGAGACCTTACGCATCGAAATAGGTGAGGAGTTATTTGATAATACTTTAGAGGCATCGTGTGATCGTTTATGTTTGGGTAAGAAGAGATACGCAGTCAAAAATCCACAAGTCATTCAAGAAATTATTGAGGAAGCTCAGAAGAAGGGAAAATCGAGCAAAACATTAGAGAATATCATTTCTCACATCGTTGCCCTTAGAGGGTGTGTATCATTAGTTAAAGGAGAGTGAAAAAGTCTTGATTCCTTTCACAGGAAATGAGATTAGTGGCTTGCGTCATACGTTGCCTAACAGAGTGTATGTGGATACGGTTCGTGCCTTCAGCACTCCGCCCAAATAGGCTAACTCTGTTCGCCAACTTCAGATACACCCAAGACGTTATATGAAACCGCCGATAATTATTTGTTGGAGCTACAGATCAAGAGATAAAGGAGGAACCTATGGCCTATAAAGAAAAGGTGCAAGACGAAATAAAAGAAGAGAAATTGAGAAATCTCTGGCAAGAAATATGCGAATCCTATGAACAAGGTGGAGTTGAGCAAATAAAATCGACGTTCAACTCGCAGATAGGTAAAATCAAAAAGAATTATAAACAAGTACTTGAGAATCTTGAAAAAATGCTATGATAGAGGAATGGAATGTTAAAGATTAAAAAGGTAGAAATAGAAGGATTCAGAGGATTTTCTCAAAAGATCTCCATCGAATTTGAGAATTCTATTACTCTACTCCATGGGGGAAATCATCAAGGTAAAAGTAGTGTGTTAAATGCAATTGAATGGTGTTTATATGGAGACGATTGCATTGGTGAAAAATCTGGAATTCGTGAACGTGTGGGCATAGGTGAGATGGTCTGGAGAGTTATAAATGATAATTCTGAAAAAGCCCAAGTAAATGTGGAAATCGAGGGGGAACAGGGGGTCTTTACTATTACCCGAGCCGAAGTCAGAGGAAAGGGCAAAAAAGGGAAAAGTATTAGAATATCTTTGCCAGATGGAACAGAGAAAGAGGGAGACGAAGGTTATCAAGAAATAGCACAATTACTTCAAGTTTCATTTAAAGACTTTGCTACCACCATATATCAACACCAGGAGACCATCCACGATTTTGTTATACAAAAACCAAGTGAACAGAGTGATGTAATGGATCGCCTCTTAGGTTTATCTGATTATCGGAATATTCTTGATGGTATTAAGAAGTCTGACCTTTCAAACGTTCAGAAGGAGCTTGCAAAAGAATTTAATGAGTTTCAGGCCAGCATACAAGGAGTGATAAAGATAAGGCAAAAAGATATAGAAGATAAAAGAGATAAAGCCAAAGAAAAGGGACTGAGTGAAGAAGAATTAAACGAAGATAAACTGCTTGAGCTGGCGGAATCAACTATAAAAGATATTGGTGATTTTTCACAAGAATTGGGACTTACAATTGCCGCAATATCTTTTCCTTCTGATTGGAAAAATACCGAGGTGTTTATTACTGATATTAAGAATGAGTGCAATCGCCTTTGGGCAGAATCTCCCGATGTGAAAGAGCAGTCAGAAAAACTGGAAAAGAGAAATAAGGTAGCAGAGCTAAAAAGTCAATATGAAATTCAATATCGGGTATTTAAATCAAAGGCAAAAGAGCTTCAAGATTTTGAAGAAAAAAATGGTAAAAGAGAGGAAATCGACACCAACATAAGAAAAGCGATTAAAGAAATTGAGAGTGTTGATAAGGAAATTAGACAAACAAGTCCGAAGGCAGAATTAATTGAGGAAGGTATTTCGATATTGAAAACTGCTGCTCCGGCTGAAACCAACATCTGTCCCTTATGCGGAAAAATTGTACCCAATTTGCTTGAACATTTACAAAAGGAATGGGAAGAAAAAATTAAAGCTCAAGTGCAGGAGTTAAAGAAACGACAGGTAGAATTGGACAAAAAGAAAACCGATCTTGAAAAATTGAAGAAGGAATATGAATGTTTAGACGAAGACATGCAGAGAGAAAAAGAAAGATTACAGAAGGTAATCAATAGTATCTTAGAATTTCTAAATAAAGAGTTGCGTGACGAAGATGACCCCGCTGCAATATTATCCATAGAAATAAAAAGCATTGATTCACGTCTAAAAGAGATTGAAGATGCTATTAAGAGTAAGCGATCTACAATTGACACCATTTTAGAAAAAACAGATATAATGAATTTACTTTATGATATTTTACTATTGAAGAATAAACTCGAAGAAATAAACCAAATTCAAAGAACCGATGAATACCAGACACAAGAGAAAATCAGAACCGATGTCTCAAATTTAGTAAGAGATGTGGAAGAACTTAGTAAAATTATCAAATCTTGTATGCTAAAGGAAGCAGAAGAAAAAATTAATTCAGCCAGGAGTGCAATTGACTCCTACTTTCGTAAAATAACCAACAACCCGGCTTTTCAAACACTCAATATTAGAGTCGAAGAGAATAAAAAAACTGGTGGAAACTTTTATATTTTTGAAGACCAAGACAACAAGAGACCTATTCCTATTCTAAGTCAAGGAGACCTGAATAGCCTTGCTTTGTCTATTTTCTTAGGTTTGGCTAAAACATCTGGAGATTCTCATCCTCTCGGATTTATCTTGATGGACGACCCATCGCAAAGTTTAGATTCACAACAAAAAGCTCGTCTTGTAGAAATTTTTAATGAACTCAGCGATATAAAAAACATTACAGTCTCTACTATGGATACCGAACTGCAACAGTTTTTAAAGGATAATATTACCAAAGTTAAAACTATATATAAGTTTTCGGATTGGGCACCGGATTCCGGTCCGAGAATTTCGATGGAAATATAGTCATGAAAATAGAAACTCTCGAACTTTTACAGAAGTTGCAGAAAAAGTTTGGAATCAAAGGCACACCATCTGGGCCTTTTGGCAAAATTGTACAAAAACTACTGGCTCTCAGTTTCCATGAAATGGGCTTTACTAATATTGTAGAAAGAGGCGTGCAAGGAGTTGATATTGATATAACATCGAAATCTAATCAAAAGTTTGCGTTTGAGGTAAAAACTACGGAAAAATTATCAATTCCTCTCACCATTGATAATGTGCAGGCTCTCCGTGACCGTACTCACGATGGGTACCAACCCGTTATAGCAGTCTTACGTCTTGCCCCTCTTGAGAACTGGATTCTTGCGGAAATCCAGATGGATAAAATTCCAACAGGAGAGATTTTAATTGAAAGTTTAAGGCCATACCGGATGAAGGATTTGGAAAGTCAACTATGTCCTAAATTTGATATTGTGGTTCGGAAACACTTTAAGGGTGTATGGAATAGAGGTGAGCAATATCTTAAGGAACATTTAAGAAAAGTCGGAATTATGGCTCGGGATTATTGAGTTAGTGTTAGAATTGGAAATTTTATGATAAGACGATTTCATAGAATACATAATATATACTACGGGCTAATACCCTTGCCCTTCAGGAAATTGCTTCCTTCGGTCGCAACGTTGTATATGCTTGGAACGTTATGCAAAGCTGCGGATAACAAATTTGCAGATTGGAGTAGACGATGAATATGCATCAAGGAATAATGAGTCACTTGATTGAGGCCATCAAACAGGAGAGACAGCGGATCGAAGAGCCGAGGAATCGATCCAGATATTTCATCTTCAGTAAGGTTAATGAACGGCATGATAGAGAAGGTTATTCTGTCACATTCGAAAATGCACCAGACCGTGTTCTTCGAGATGCCAGGTGGTCAGCTCGTCAAGGCACATCATCGTTATTTAGAGTGGGCGATATTTTCATTTCAGGGATAATGGAAATCACATCAGAGGGAATACGTGTATTCTTTTCTGCGGATGAGATCGATCGCCTCAACATCGACATTGCGGCCATAAAGCGAATAACTGATATAGGGATTGACTACATTATGGATAATCGTGAGTTAACCGAACAGCTTTTGGCTTTCCTCGAATCTAAGGTACATCTTGAAAATCAGTTTTTAGAACCATTAACACAATACACAAATACTATTTCCATGAAATCCATAGGAAGTCCAATTGCTTGTTCAGATCTTAACCCATCTCAGAGACATGGAATTGAGAAAGCCCTGTCCCAGAAAGTGACTTTCTTCTGGGGACCTCCTGGAACTGGAAAGACAAAAACGATGGGGGCTCTTGCAGCCAGTTTGATTAAAAATAAGAAACGAGTCCTCTTAACCAGTCTGTCAAATATGGCGCTAGACCAACTTCTCTTAACGACTTTGGAGCGACTCGGGCGTGCTGCTTCTAGTATCTCGATCGCTCGGCTAGGTAGCACTATGGACGAAAAATGCCAAGGCTTTAGTCGGGATGCTTTTAAGAGATCAGCTTTTGAGGCCAAGAGGGCGGGGATGCGGTGGAGTGAACACGTTAAACATGCCTCCTTAATTGCAGGAAATTTTGCTATGCTCACTTTTCCACGTGCGGCTAATCCTGGACAATTTGACTATGTAATAGCCGATGAGGTATCAATGGCAAGTATTCCATCACTGATAGCTGCTAGTTTTTTTGCCACGACTGGAATTGTGGTTGGAGGGGATCCTTACCAGTTGCCACCAATCTATCCAGAGGATGCTGAGGAACCAAACGAGTGGTTTCGCGCAAATGTTTTCGAGAAAGCGGGGATTGAGCAATCGGATGACCCTCGAGCTGCTTTTCTTGATACTCAGTATCGAATGCAACACGAAATAGCAGACCTTGTAAGCGAGATGTTTTACAAGAAGGTAGGCGGTTTAAAAACCGGAACTGCTTCTTTAGCTCCAATAAGAGGTTTCAGTGGGCGAGTAGTTTTTATCCATAGTCCCGGAGCGGTTGAGACAGTTGGAGCAGATTACCTGGATACTGAGGAACAACGTCGCTTTAACGAAGTACATGCGGAGTCTGCCATCAAGGTGGTTTGGGAGGCTCTAAGGCAGGGTGTCAAGTCTTCTGATATAGGCATTATTGCACCTTACAATGCCCAAGTTGTACAAATCTTACAAAAACTTCGTCAGATCTCCCGAAAGAATGCCTTGGACATCGACGGCCTGAAGGTTTCCACTGTTCATTCTTTTCAGGGGCAAGAGAGGCGCATGATTGTTGTGGATTTTACCGATGATAATGTGAGGCCTACTCATCTTACCGCAAAGTGGCAACTGATTAATGTAGCGCTTTCCAGAGCTAAAGAGCAGTTAGTCATAGTAGGCAATCACGACTACTTGATGAGCAAAGAATATTTTAATGAGAAAGAAATAGAAATTTTTAAACGACTTCTGAAACATTCTCGATTGGAAAAAAGGGAAAGTGATGAAGAATGAATACGAATAAACGCTGCCGCATCACCTAACAGTGGTGTAAAAGACTAAACTTCGCTCCGTCTAAATTTGGCTTCGCCGAACTTCTTTTAGATCGATACCTTTATACGCAATCTCTGGCAAGAGGTGAATAGTAAAAAGGGAAATGGGGTCGCATCTTTATTATTGACAAGTAATTAATATTTTCTCCTAAAAACATCTTTAGTAAATCATAGTAAATTTAAGAGATAGTTTTTAATATTGTGATTCTGTGTTATATCTTCTGTGAAAGTTATCTTAATAAGTCAGTGCCTACGTAAAGTGGCAAGAAGGAGAAAAAGAAATAAAATAAGAGGAAAGGAGGCCTTATTTTCCTATTATGGAAGTTTATTTAGTGCAACACGGAGAGGCCAAACTTAAAGAGGAAGATGCTAATCGTCCTCTTACTTCTCGAGGAAGAAGGGAAGTCTCTCTGGTCAGTTCCTACGTTGCTGGGGTAGGGATAAGAGTAGTTCAGATCTTTCATTCTGGCAAACTTAGGGCCAGAGAAACTGCCCAAATTTTCGCCGAGCAACTCCATTTAGAAGACCAGATCAAGGAAATAGAGAACCTTGATCCTTTAGCTGATCCTCAGCTAATT
>Ga0307380_10009268_pt1 | contig 12518 bp, 11 predicted proteins | sample UN3MG_FD_202239 | JGI IMG/M metagenome (GOLD analysis project Ga0307380, IMG submission 202239) | Soil microbial communities from Risofladan, Vaasa, Finland - UN-3 | ecosystem: Environmental > Terrestrial > Soil > Coastal area > Acid sulfate soil | place: Finland: Risofladan, Vaasa | collected... | reverse complement strand
TCAGGCACGGCAGGCGAGACGCCTGCCGTACCCGGACGGCCATGCTCCCAGAACCGTAATGCACCCGCAGCGGCGCCGCAGCTTGACCTGCTCGATGATCGCCGGATATCATCTCGCCGAAACCCGAACGTGCAGGAACCGATGTCCCGCAAGCGAACCCCGCCAACTCCAGCGGTCAAGAGGCTGAGCCTGTATCTGCGGCAGCTTCAGCAGTTGGCCGAGCAGAAGATCGAGAAGGTCTCCAGCGGAGAGCTGGCCAGGCACCTCGGCCTCTCGGACGCCCAGGTCAGGAAGGACCTGGGCTACTTCGGTCAGTTCGGCCGCCGGGGAGTCGGCTACCACGTGCGTGCGCTCATCGAGCAGCTTCGACAGATCCTGGGGACCGACAAGGCCTGGAACGTGGTACTGGTCGGGGCCGGGGACCTGGGGCGGGCCCTGATTCGATACCGTGGATTCCGGCAGAAGGGCTTTCGTTTCGTCGCCGCGTTTGACGTGGCCTCCTCGAAGATCGGTAAGAGGGTGGGAAACGTGACCATCCGCGGAATCGACGAGCTGGAGCAGGTCGTGCGGAGGTACCGCGTCAGGCTGGCGGTGGTGACCGTCCCCACGCAGGCCGCCCAGCAGGTTACGGATCGGCTCTGCGGCGCCGGCGTGACCGGGATTCTGAATTTCGCCCCGATCACCCTTCGCGTAAACGGGCGAGTGACGGTCGGGCCGGTGGACTTGGCCGCCCAACTGGAGCAATTGTGCTTCCGTGCAGGGGGCGGCGCGTGAAGAAAGGCCCCTGAGAAGGAAGGGGAATGGCCTATGGCCTCGGCGCCAAGACCCGTCCGCAGCGGAGCGCACGCCTCCCGGCGCAGGCGTGCGCTGAGGTCGGCGGCTGCGCAGGTGCGGACCGACTCGCTGCTCGTGACCAGCCCGACGGACGTGCGCTACCTGACCGGCTTCACCGGCGCCGACAGCTTCCTGCTGCTGCATCCCGGCGGCGCGTCGCTGATCACCGACGGACGATATGACCAGCAGGCCCGCGCGGAATGTCCGGACGTGCGCCTCTTCGTGCGGCGCGGGTCGATCTGGAAGGCGGTGGCGGAGGCTGCCCGGGCCTCGCGCCGTCGGCGCCTGGCCGTGCAGGCCGAGCACGTCACGCTTCAGGGCAGGGAACTGCTCAGCCGCGCGGGCGGGCTTGGACGAATCGTGCCCGTCAAGGACGTGGTGGGGGCACTGCGGGCCGTCAAAGACCGCGACGAGATCGCCGCGATCCGCAAGGCCGTCCGCGTTGCGCAGCGGGCATTCAAGGCGATGCGCGCGATTGGCGCACGGCGATGGATCGGGCGCAGCGAGCGGGACCTGGCTGCGGAGCTGGAGTACCGCATGCGCCTGGCGGGCGCGGATGAGGCGGCATTTGAGACGATCGTGGCCGTCGGCCCGCACAGCGCGATGCCTCACTACCGCTCTGGTGCCACGCGGGTGAAGCGCGGGGGCTGCGTTCTGATCGATTGGGGCGCGCGGGTGGGGGGCTATTGCAGCGACTTGACCCGGATGGTCTACGTCGGTACAATTCCCCGCCGGTTCGCGGAGATCCACCGGGCGGTTGTTCGTGCTCAGCAGCTCGCCGTCGGGGCGTGCCGCGGCGGGGTCTCGATGTCCGCGGCCGACAAGGCGGCTCGAGAGTCCATTGCGCGAGCCGGTTACGGAGACCGGTTTGTGCACGGCACAGGACACGGCCTCGGGTTGGAGGTCCACGAGCAGCCGGGACTGAGCGGCAAGGCCAAGGGCCGATTCCGCTCGGGCATGGTCGTTACCGTTGAGCCGGGCATCTACCTGCCTGGCGTCGGCGGAGTTCGGATCGAGGACGATGTGGTTATCACCCGGCGAGGGTGCCGGCGGCTGAGCTCGCTGCCCAGAAGTCCGCAGGCCTCGCTGTTGCGTTGAAGGATTGCATGAGGTGGCACGCAGCGGCCGAGCAATGGCAGGGCACCGGATGGATATAAAGGACATCAGGCAGCTCGTCAAGCTCATGGTCGAGAACGACCTGAGCGAGCTGGAGATCGCCGACGGCCCCAGCAAGGTTCATCTGAGGCGCGGGGCCGATCCGTCGCAGGTGGCGGCCGTTGCCCCGGGTCCGCAGGCTGTGGCGCCTCCCGCGCCAGGTCCGGCCGCAGGGGATACTCAGGTCGAGCCGGCGGAGAACCTGGTTGAGATCCGCAGCCCGATGGTCGGCACGTTCTACACCGCTTCCAGTCCCGACAGCGAGCCATACATCCAGGCCGGATCGGCCGTCACCGAGGACGCCGTGGTCTGCATCGTCGAAGCGATGAAGGTGATGAATGAGATCAAGGCCGAGTGCACCGGCGTCGTCCGCGAGGTCTGCGTGAACAACGCCCAGCCGGTTGAGTTCGGGCAGGTGCTGTTCCGGGTGAAACCCTCCTAGAGGCTTTCCGAGAGTCGCTACCATGTTCTCCCGTATCCTTGTCGCAAATCGCGGTGAAATCGCTCTGCGAATCATCCGCGCCTGCAAGGAGCTGGGCGTCGAGACGGTTGCGGTCTTCTCGGAGGCGGACCGTGACGCCAGCTACCTGCACCTGGCCGACGATCGCATCTGCATCGGCCCTGCGCCCTCCAGCCAGAGCTATCTGAACATTCCGCGGATCATCGCGGCGGCCGAGATCGCCGACGTCCAGGCGATCCATCCGGGCTACGGCTTCCTCGCCGAGAACGCGCACTTCGCCGAAATCTGCCGCGACTGCAAGATCGAGTTCATCGGCCCGAGCGTGGCCAGCATGCGGGCTCTGGGCGACAAGATCAGGGCCAAGGAGCTGGCAAGGGCCGCCAGGGTTCCCGTCGCCCCGGACAGCAAAGGCGAGGTCGAGACGGTGGACGATGCCGTCGCGGTGGCCAACAGGATCGGCTACCCGGTGGCGCTGAAGGCGGCGGCCGGCGGGGGCGGGCGCGGCATACGCTTTGCCCACAACGAGGCCACGCTGCGAAGCGTGTTCAAGCAGGCGCGGAGCGAGGCGGAGGCGGCGTTCAAGGACGGGCGGCTGTACATGGAGAAGTGCGTCGAGAACTTCCGCCACATCGAGGTGCAGGTCCTCGGCGACATGCGCGGACAGATCGTGCACCTCTACGAGCGAGAGTGCTCCGTGCAGCGGCGCCGACAGAAGCTCATCGAGGAAACGCCGGCCCCGGGCCTGGACCGCGACGTCCGTGAGGAGATCTGCGCCGCGGCGGTCCGGCTGGCCAAAGAGGTGGAGTACTACAGCGCCGGTACCGTCGAGTTCATGCTCGATTCCGGCGGCGAGTTCTACTTCCTGGAGGCCAACACGCGCATCCAGGTGGAGCACCCGGTTACCGAGGTGGTGGTCGGCGAGGACCTTCTGAAGTGGCAGTTGCGGATTGCCTCGGGCGAGAAGCTGGACCTCTCGCAGCATCACGTCAAGCAGGTCGGCGCGGGCATCGAGTGCCGCATCAACGCCGAGGACCCGGAGCACGGCTTCCGTCCATCGCCGGGGCGCGTCGAGGCGTTCGTCGCACCGGGCGGGCCCGGCGTGCGGTGGGACTCGCACGTGTACCAGGGCTACGAGATCCCCTCTGCCTACGACAGCCTGGTGGGCAAGCTGGTGGTGCATCGGCCGACGCGGGCCGAGGCCATCGCCACCGCCCGGCGGGCGCTCGACGAGTTTGTGATATACCCGACGAAGACCACGATCTCGCTGTGCCGCGAGGTCCTCTCGCACCAGAAGTTCCTCAAGGGCGAGTGGGAGACGACGTTCATCGAAAGCCAGATGCTGGCTGCCGCGCGGTAGTCGGCGACGGGTCAAGATCCAAAGTGTGTTGAAGGGCAGATCCCTATGGCGAAAGCAGCCAGAGGTAATGCGGTGGTGGGTCAGTCCGGCGGTTCGACGGCTGTCATCAACCAGTCGCTTGTGGGCGTGATCGAGGCGGTGGACGACTGCGCAGCCATCGGGCGGCTGCTCGGCGCGCATCACGGCGTGCGAGGCATCGTCCAGGAGCTTTTCGTGAACCTCAAGGGCTTCGACCGGGCGCGGCTCGAGCGCGTGGCCGCCACGCCGTGCGCGGCCCTGGGCTCCACGCGCGATAAGCCCAATGAGGAGTACTGCCGCAGGATCTTCGAGGTATTCCGCAAGAACGACGTCCGGTACTTCTTCTACATCGGCGGCAACGACTCGGCCGACACTGCCCGCATCGTCAGGGAGATGGCCAAGGCCGACTCGTACGATCTGCGCGTCTTCCACATTCCCAAGACCATCGACAACGACCTGCGCGTCACCGACCACTGCCCGGGCTACGGCTCGGCGGCCCGGTTCGTCGCCCTGGCGGTCATGGGCGACGACCGCGACAACGCCTCGCTCACCGGCCTCAAGATCGACGTTATCATGGGCCGCGACGCCGGCTGGCTCACCGCCGCCAGCATGCTCGCACGAAGCGATGAGTCCACCGGCCCGCACCTCATCTATGTGCCGGAAGCGATCTTCGATATCGGACGTTTCGTGGACGACGTCCGTGCCGTTTACGACCGGCTCGGGCGATGCGTCATCGCCGTCAGCGAGGGCATCGTCTGCGACGAGAAGATGGAGGTCCGTAAGGCCGACGGCAGCGTCAAGCTCGTGGACAAGCCTATCGCCGTGAAGGTGGCCGAGGAGATGCACATCGACCTTGAGAGGGACGACCACGGAAACGTCGTCCTCTCGAAGCTGCCGCTGGGGCAGTTCCTGGCGGACTACATCGCCGAGCGGCTGGGCAAGAACAAGCCTCGCATCCGCGCCGACACGTTCGGCTATGTCCAGCGGAGTTTCCCGGGATGCGTCTCGCCCGTGGACGCCAGGGAGGCTCGCCTGGTCGGCCGAAGGGCGGTGCAGTATGCGCTGGCCGGCAGGACAAGCGGCTCGGTGGCCATCCGCCGCAACGAGGGCGCCCGCTACGGCGTGAGCTACTTCCGCGCTGAATTGGCCGACGTGGCCCACCAGACCAAACCCCTGCCCAAAGAGTATATCAATGCCGCCGCTAACGGCATCAACGACAGCTTCCTGGACTACGTGGCCCCCCTCGCCGGCGACCTGCCCCCCATAGGCAGGCTGTTCGACTGAATGGTATTGCATAGGTCCCGTGCCGTGGCGCTTCCGCCTTCGCCAGAGGCTACGGCGGACAGGCTGTCCCACCGCGCGCGAGTTCGTTGGCGCCTCGGTTCTCACCTCCTGTCGGTCAGTACAGCCCGCGCTCCAGATCGAGCAGGGCGGCCACGAGCTCATCGTGGATGTTGGCCAGCGGGAGCGTCCCGATCATCAGGGGCACGAAGTCGGCGGCGTAGCCGCCTCGGGCAGTCGTCGCGCGGTCGGGGGCGTAGCCAGAGCTGTCGTTGGTCAACCCCGCCACCAGTGGGATGGGCGATCGGGCGGCCGCGTTGATGTCGTTCTTGACGGCCTGGAAGATCTCAAAGCCGCTGGCGAGGATGGCCACCGGCCCGAGCCGGAAACCCTGGACCTCCGTCGTCGGCTGGAGGCTCTCGTCGCCCTGCGCCTTGGCGATCAGACGGCGCAGGGCCACCACGTGCACCGTGTCCATCCGGGCGCTGTCGTCCGTGGCGTCCGGTGCCTGCACGCGGGCCTCCTTCTCGGCCAGCATCGACTCGAGCTTATCCACCGGCCAGTCCTTGCACGTGAAGGTTGCCTGCCGCAGGCAGTGGCGGACGGCGTCCACGTCCAGCGGCTGGGCGCGGGCGAGCCCGTCGCGGACGGCGTTGGCGTAGCGGGCGGCGATCACGTCCAGGGCCTCCAGCGATTCCTTCTCCGGCTTGTGTACGACACAGGTGTTCACGTCACCCAGCGCCCCCTGGAGGAAGAGCCCGACGCTGCCGGGGTGTTCCCGCTCCAGCAGATTCGTCGCCACGCCGCAGAAGTCGCCGTGGATGTGGCGGCCCTCCGCGCAGCAGACAACCGGATGGCAGCCGAAGCAGCTCACGAAGCCGATCGTCCTTCCGCCGGCGTCGGCGCGGAGGACGTGGCAGGTGGTGTCCGTCAGCTCCGGCTTGGCCGGGCGCCAGGTGTCCCGGAGGACCTCCTCCAGGGGCGGGGCGTCGCGGTCGTACTCGCGGTTCAGGGCGATGCCCTCGCAGGGCGCCTCGGCGTGGGACAGCGCCGCTTTCTCCATTCGCCCGGCGGCCTCGATGCACGCCCGGGCGATCCGCTGCGGCAGCGTCTCGACGTACGGCTCGTCCACGGCGCCCCACCCGATGTGCAAACTGGTGGCCGGGCCGCTGTGCGTGTGCGTGCAGTGCACCATGATCGCCTCGGGGGCGATGCCCGTGGCGTCCGACACGATCCGCCGAACGCGGCGGGTGATGGGCAGGTCCACGCTGATCAGGTCGCAACTGACCAGAAGGACTTGCGTGCCGCCGTGCTCGACGGCCATCGCCCGGGCCCACAGCCGGTCGCGGACCGCAACGGAGTGCCGGCAGCAGTACGGCCCGAAGCCGCACAGCTCCACGCCCACCCTCGGCGTTATGTCCGACTTGGCAAAACCAATTCGCATGAGGTATTCCCTGTGTGAGGGTGTCCGGTAATCCGCCCGCTGTTTGTCTTCCTGTAAGGCCCGTATGGGCCGTCTTGTTTAGCCACGGGCGGAAGCCCGTGGTGGGGAGTCGCGTCTGGCCAAGCCCCATTGGGGCGCCTTGGCCAACAGGGCATTCAAGGCGCCCCGCTGGGGCTGGACGCCTACGGGCTCACGTCTCCACGGGCTTCCGCCCGTGGCTAAACAAAGCGCCCCGCTGGGGCTGAATCACCGGACACCCTCATTCCCTGTGTGGCTGATCCTGACGCCGCAGCGCTCCAGCGGAGAAGCAGCTCGACGCTTGCCTATTGCGCGTGCGGCAGTGGGGGTGGGCGGGGCGCGCTGCCCTCATGCCGCACGGCCTGGTTCACCTCCGAGTCCAGCAGCCGCGGCAGCATGAAAAGGCCCACCATGGAGACCAGTGCCATAACCGTCAAGGCCGCGCCGCGCACGGGCCCGTAGAACTTGCAGGCCGCCGCCTGGTAGCGGTAGAGCACCAGGCAGCCGCAGGCCGCCGTCGCCAACAGGAGCCCGCCGCCGAGGATCGGCACGAGTGCGTCAGGCCAACCGAACAGGTACGTGATCACGCTGGGCGCCATCGGCACGCCGGCCAGTACGCACCCTGCGGCGAACAGGACGCTCAGCAGGAAGAAGAACTCCATCCAGTCGTAGGCCTTGACGAGCTTTTCCTTGCGGCGCTGCACGTCGGCCAGGTCGGCGTCCATGTCGCGCCACGCGCCCTCGGCCCAGAACGTCAGTCCATCGCTCATCGGCATACATCTCCTTTGCGTCTGTCACCCTTCCGTAATCCCCTGTATCCCCTGCATCCCTGCGGATTTCACGCGCCGAACTTCTCCAACTTGCCCGCGTGGGCCATCGCCAGGGGAACAAGCTCCTTGGCGAGTATCGTTCCGATTTCTCCGGCCCGGCAGGAGACCTCGTCGAACGCGTAGCCAGGGAACTGCTTTCCGATGAGCGGGGAAATCCGCGGGTCGCCGCCGCGGAGGTAAGGCGCCTTCATCAGCACCGGCACCGGATGCCAGGAGTGGGCCTTCAGGCTCACCGGCGTGGAGTGGTCGCCCGTTACGACAAGCACGTCCGGCTCGGCCTTCAGCAGGGCCGGCAGCGCCGCGTCCATCTCCTCGATCCGCGCGATCTTGCCGGCCAGGTCGCCGTCCTCGCCGGCCTTGTCGGTGTACTTGAAGTGCGCGAAGACGAAGGTGTGATCGGCCATCGCCTTTGCCGCCTCGACGCAGACGTCGGCCGCCGTCGTCGGCTGGCTCACCACCGGCATTCCCACCAGCCTGGCCACGCCGCGATACATCGGATATCCCGCGACGGCCGCCGGCTTCAGCTTGAACCGTTCGGCGAACGTCGGCCACGACGGATGCTTGGCGAACCCGCGGCAGAGGAGCATGTTGGCTCTTGGCTCGTCGGCAAGCAGCTTGCGGACCTGCGCGAGCAGCCCATCGACGATCTTGGCGGTCCTGGACTCACCGTGCGGCGGGCGCGTCGGCGAAAGCGGCGGCACGCCGACGGCCTGCGGATCGGTGTCGCCGATGTCGTCGTCCAGCTTGGCCCCGCGGAGCACCAGCAGGGCGCGGTGCTCGGCCTCCGTCTCGAAGAAGACCTCCACGCCGGCCGGCGGCTTCAGGCCGGAGCGAATCTTCGCCAGGCAGCGGCGGTTTTCCTCGTCGGGTATCCGCCCTGCGCGGCGGTCGGCCACGTTGCCGGCCTTGTCGATGGTGCAGAAGTTCAGCCGCGCCGCCACGTCGCCGTCCTTAAGGTCGAACTCCACGCCGAGCGCGCTGAGCACGCCGCGGCCGACCTGATACACCAGCGGGTCGTAGCCGAACAGGCCCAGGTGCCCCGGGCCGCTACCGGGCGTGACGGCCGTCGCCACCGGCACGTGCTGGCCGACGGCGCTGGTCCTGGCCAGCGCGTCGAAGTTCCGCGTGCGGGCCTGCTGGAGGGGCGTGCCCTTGCCGGCGTTGTCGCAGTCGCCCACGCCGTCCATCACCAGCAGGACGATCCGCTTGTCGTTGGCCTTCGCCAGTGAGCTTATCAGCTCGCCGTAAGCGTCTTGCCTCTGTGCCTCGCTCATGGATTCTCGCCTCGCGTCTGTCGTGCGTCGCCGCCCGGTCGCCTGTCAGTGTTGCGACGCTGCTTGATCGTGTCAGATGCCCCGGGCCGGCCGATTCAGGCTCGGCGGGCACCGGAGATATCTTTCGCCCCGTCGGGGCTCTGAGAGGGGAGGCGACGCCTTCCGGGGGCTTACGCCCCCGGCTATCCTCTCATCGGCCCTTCGGGCCTCGGTCAGGCATGCTCGTGGTATTGCCTGCACGTGCACGGGGCCACTCTAGCACGCTGCCCGGTCCGTTTCCACATCCGCCGTTGCTCCCCCGTGCGCCTGCCGCCCGGCCTGCGCGCCGGGTCCTACGGCTCCGCGCTTCGCGTTCCGCGTTCCGCGCTTCGCACTGGTCCCTGGCCCCAAGTCCCTGGTCCCTTACGCCGCAAATGGATTCGTTTTTTCATTTCCACCCGGGAGCCTTCAGCCTGCTGCCTCCCTGTGGCTCCAGCTCCCCGCTATCAGAAGCCCCTATGCCCTTCGCCCTATGCCCTATGCCCTTTGATGCCAGACGTTTAGGGGAAATTGGGTTCGTTTTTTCATTTTCGCATCCAGTGGTCCGTAGCCGGTAGCCAGCTTGCCCGCCGTAGCCTGGAGGGCGAAGGCGGGTCGTCCCCCGCTCCGCGTTTCGCGCTTCGCGTTCTGCGTTCCGCACTCGGAGCCAGCCCGAGAAACCCCCGTTTTGACGCAGTTATCCACCCTTTACACACGTTTGGACGCACCTAACCACCCTTTTGGAGGCCTTAACCGGCCTTCTTATTTCGCACGTTTTCGGCCGCTTGCCCGCTGTAAGCCCCTTTAGCACAATATCTTGCGCTGTGCCTGCCGGCCTCCCAAATTGGGTTCGTTTCGCATTTTTTCATTCACAGCAACTCAGTCCACAGATCACACAGATTGCACAGATGGGCCATACACTCGCAGCCGTCTTGAAGGAAGCATGCTCCGCCCCGCGCGCCGCGCTCCTCCTTCGCCTGCTTCGCGTGCTACGGAGGACACGTCCGCGCTCCGCGTTCCGCGTTCCGCGCTCTGCAATCCGCCCTTTGACTGGGCTCAGGCCAAGCAATCATCAACCTGCAATCGACAATGGAATATCTCTCGGGCATGTCGTCCCCTGATCCCCCGATTCGCCGCCCAGGGCCCATCCACGCAATATTAACGCTCCGGCCATTCGCTTGTCAAATAAATTCTGAGAAATATTTCGCGCGCGTAACCCCCGTGCCGGTCGGCTCCTGAATGGCTTGGTCGCCCCGTCGGGGCACCACATCTTGGCGCGATCGCCACCGGAGGCTCATGCCTCCGGCTACCTGCTGCCGGCCTCCCGAAGGGATCCCGTTGGGACCTCGGGCCGGAGCGCCACGGACGCCATGCCCTTGATCCGAAGCAGCTCGGGCACTAGACCAAGAGTAGGGGTAACGCCCCCCAATCCACCCAAGCCCCCGTTGCTCATGTCAGCGTCCCCTGCCAAGCGCCGCGGACGCCGGAGTCATCATCCCAGGCAAGTTGGCACTCGAACGGAGGAGCCCATCCACGCGACACAGCCAGTGGGAACCGTATGTCACCACTGGGACCGATAGACATCTCAAAGGAAGCCTGACGCATTCTCACGCCCGGCTGCTCGTCAATGGCCTTCCCGCCAAGCTTGATCTCCAAGTTGCTCGCGCCAGCCCGGCCAGCATTGGAGACGACCAAGTAGTAATCGGTCGTAGCCACGCGACCTGCGCGGTATCTCGGCTCTCGGTCGATCCGTGCGGACAGCTTGGCCTCCCGAACCTCTAGTGATGCGCCTTCTTGCCTTTGCTCCTCGATCTCAACCAGCCGCATCTGAATCTCGTTGGCCGCCTCCGCCGCCGCAGCGCTTCGGGTGGCTGACTTCGTAGCTGACTCCTGGTCGTCGTGGGCCTCCCTCGCAGCCTTCCGGGCCCGGACCCAGGCCAAAATGCCCACGAGAGCCGTCACCACGAGGATGCCGAGGTTGATCCAGTTTGAGGCGTTCATCTATGACGCCTGTTTGTCGTCGGGTTCCGCGATAATCCGGGTATTAGGCCGAGGGTGGCCGTGGCTCCAGTCGAAAACCTCTACTCGGCCGTCTGGATCGATGCGGAGGAAGTTGTTGTCCGTGGTCGCCCATGAACCAGTGTTGAAGTACCAATTGCCAATACGGCCGGGCTGATGGGTATGCCCAACGATGAGCACATCGTAGTGATGCCTGTCCTTGTGGGCCTTGTAGTTCACGAGCAACTCGGTCGCGCGGTTGCTGTTCTGTGCGGGGGACAGCTCGTTAGACGCGACTCCGAACAGCAGCAGAAGCTTGGCCAGTTGGCGGCGGCCCCAAACCTTGATGGCGTTCCACGCCCCTTCGCCGGTCTGCGCAAGCATCGTCTCTATCGGACATCCCTCGGCCAGCTCGGGCGAGCCCGCGAAGCTTTCGGCCATACCCGCGAAGATGGTCAGCAAGCGGCCCTTGCCGGGGACCTCTCCGCTGTTGTACGGGTCCACTTCGTGGCCGTGCATGAAGTAGAACGTCTTGCCGTTGATGTCACGGTTGAAGGGGCCGGAGAGCCGTTGGAACAGAGGGGGGCTGAGCAGTTTGTGGTCGACGAAGCCCACCAAGTCGATGTCGTGATTGCCGATGACGTACGTGGCCTTGAGTTCGCCAAGCCGCTCGATGAGCTTGGAGTTGAACCCGTTCGTCAAGACGCGGCTGAAGTTGGCCTGCCAGAAATCGAGCAAATCACCGACGATGACCACCTCACCGTCCTCTCGTTCCACATAGTCGAGGAAGGCCATGAGTTGTTTGGGGCGGTCGCTGCCCTCGTAGCCGAAGTTATCCCTCGGCCCGCCATCGCCAATGTGCAGGTCGCTGATGGCGAATACTGTCTTCCTGTTAGACATGGTGATTCCCTAGCGTAATGGGTGGGAATAAGCGGGAATAGATGGGGCTGTTGCTCATGTTCTCGCTAATCATTCGTGCTCTTCGCCGGTCCTTCGCTGATCCGCTCGAGGTTGCGCCTGGCCTCGGGCGAGTCGGCGAGGAGGGAGGCGAGGCGGGGGCACTGCCGCCATTCGGGACACAGCCCGCAACTGGACAGGTCCCGCTGCCTGGCGCAGCGGCGGATCGGGCAATCGCGGCAGCCGCGGAAGAGCTTCTCGCCCTCGGTCCTGCATCTGCGGCAGTTCAGGACGGCCGGGTCCAGCGTCTGCATCCCCCAGTGCTGCTGGGCGGTCTTCGTCCAGACTTCCACGGCCCGCCGGCGGGCCTGCCCGTCGCCGTGAACGGTGGCCTTGAATACGTCGCAGCCCGTGCAGTCGATGCCGCAGTATGCCAGCTCATGCGGCCTGGTCGTCGGCCGGTCGGGGGACATGCCGTCTCCTTTGTCCTTGCGGCAGCCAAGCCAGATGCAGCCGCCAAGGGCGGCCGCCCCCGCGCAGCCGACGCCGTAGAGGAAGTCCTGCCTGCTCATCTCGTGACTCACGCCCGGCTCCAACGATGGGCGTCACCGGTTCGGCGCCGGGGGCGGAGAGGGGATGGATACTGGCAGCCGCCCATCGGCATTCGCTGATGCCTGTCGCCCTGCCGCCTGCACATGTGTCGCATGAGGCGCCCCTTCGCATCTGAGCATACCGCCCGGCCGGAAGGGCGGCAAGGGGTGGCGGCGAACGCTTGCGGCCGCCGGCCGAACGCGTAGCATGAGCGTTTTGCCCATGATCGCCGCGGGCGTGCGAGGCCAAGCGGATGATCCTGGGAGGCAACCTGAAGCGCATACTGGAGCGATACAGCCTGGCGCCGTGAGGACGCGAGAAGCAGGCGTAGGGCGGGCTGTGC
>Ga0307380_10009267_pt1 | contig 12518 bp, 7 predicted proteins | sample UN3MG_FD_202239 | JGI IMG/M metagenome (GOLD analysis project Ga0307380, IMG submission 202239) | Soil microbial communities from Risofladan, Vaasa, Finland - UN-3 | ecosystem: Environmental > Terrestrial > Soil > Coastal area > Acid sulfate soil | place: Finland: Risofladan, Vaasa | collected... | reverse complement strand
GCGACCATCCCGAACCGGCGCCGGGCCGGGACATGGTTTTTCTGGATACAGCCGAAGTAGAGGGAGGCGGCCCTTGGAGCGGCAACTTCGTGGGAATGAGCTGGATTTTCACGCGGGCTGGCTTCCTGCCCACCTTAGAGGGCGACCCGCGTTTCTTCTTCGATCAGAGCAAAACGCCCCAGGCGTGGGGCACCGGAACCGAAGAATGGGGCGGCGGAGGCGACTATTGGGGTGGGCGCAATATGACGCTGCCTTTTGCCGGCCATCCCGTGGGCACCAGCAAGAAAGAAGCGAAAACTGAAAACGACCTGCTCAACTCAGCCTATCGTTTCCTGATTGCAGACTTCTTCCCATTCGGCAACCGGGCGGTCATCGGCTTGGAGCACGGCGGGACTAATGATTCGACGGAACACTATTCCGGCGTCGCCTACTGGTATGGGATTGATTCACCCAGCCTTGTCCTGACGGACCACTTTCATACCTGTGACCCGAACGTCGAGATTCGCGAGCACGAATACACTTCTGCCACGGCGGGCGAGCCTTATGTATTGGTCTCGCGCTACGAGTGGGGGCCCGATAGCCGGGGGGGGCGCATGTACTTCCCCGCCGAGCAGGACCTCGTGCGAACAATGAAGGGGACTTCGCAGTTCAAGATGCGTCTGGACCCCAACAACCTCGGCGTGATGCTGCGCCGCAAGTTCGACTACCTTTATCCGAACCAGTGCGCCAAAGTGTCGGTCAAGCCCGACGGGGCGGGCGGCAAGTGGCAATATGTGGGCCTTTGGTACACCGCCGGCAGCAATACCTGCGTCTATAGCTATCCCCGCTCCGAAGGGGAGCTCGGCAAGACGCAGCATACCGTCATCACGAGCAATCGCCGCTGGCGTGAGGAGGAATTCCTTATTCCACGTCATCTGACCGAAGGCGTGAAGCGCCTGGAGATCAAAATCGAGCACGTACAAGACGCCAGGGAACTATTCCCCGGCCATCCATTCCCGGCCGAATCGGTCTGGAGCGAGTCACGGTACTGGGCTTATTGCTACAAGATGCCGTTTGTAGTGTGCCCGTAAGGGCATCCGGATAAACGCCTGACGGCGTCACTACAAACCACCATTCACCACGTGATAGCCCATCGGCGCGATGTCTTTGCCGTCGGGCAGCCGGTAGGGTTTGTCGCCGAAGTTGACGGTGACGATGACGCCGTTGGCGAAGGTTGTCTGCTGGACGTCTCTGTCGGCAGTCACGAAGCGATGGCCGGTCATCTCGGCGTAGCCGACCGCGCGCGTGATCGGGCAGATATCCTTGTAGCTCGCAGCGAAACGATCCTTGTATTGTCCCCAGACCTGACGGTTGAACATGAACATCGGGGCCGTTCCGTAGAGAATGTTGAACAGGTCGCGTTTCTGCCATAGCGCGGGCAGCTTGTTGTTGTAATCCCCCCAGTACCACTGCGCCACGACACAGTCGTGATAGACGAGCTCCCAGAGGGGCAACCGGTACTTGTGCCCGACCTGGAACCTGGCGACCCGCTCGGGGACCTCGTCGAGAATCTGGCCCATGTTGCGTCCGGCGTCGGGGACACGATAAGACCCGAGGCTAAGCATTCCCTCGAAGTAGTGGACATAGGGGACCGCCGCATCGTGTCCCGTTTCGCTGCCGGTGACCAGTTTCAACGTCTGCGACATGTAGCACAACAGCTCCATCTTCCAATGCCGGCTGTCGCTGCGGGTCATCGGGTGGTCGGGATGGTAACATTCGCGCCAAGGCGAGGCCGTCGTCGTGTCGATGAACCGACAGCGATAAGGATGCGTCTTGAGCTCCTCGGGCACGCGCTGTCCGGCGTATTGGATCGCCTGCTTGTCGCACAGTACGCCGCATGGGTACATCTGGCCGTCTTTGCCTTTGACGCGCCAACCCGGGCGCGGCTCGCCTTTTTCGTCGAGCATGATATCAGCCGGCCAGCCCGCCTGAGTCCAGTCTGAATGCTGGCCCCGGAGCTTATCCTTGACGATTTGCGGGTCCATCAGGTCCTGGTAAATGTCGTAACGGCTCGTCAGGACGCCATCCATCCGGTTCATCGCCTCGATGACCTCGGGCGCTTGGCGCTGGCTCCAGAGAATGCGCTCGATGCCCAGGGCCTTCATCTCGCGGACGATGGACAGGGCATCCTTCTCCCAGGACCAAACGTTCACAGCCCCGACGAGCAAATCGACGTTCGGATTCTCAGTGCGTTTCTGTTCGAGCGTCTTGAGCAGGCCCGCCTCTTTCGCGTAGGCGCGGTATCGTTTGCAAATTACAACGTGCCCGCCCCGGTCGAAGAAAACGTAGCGCAGTTTCCGGGTATAGCCGAAACGTCCCTTCTGCGGGTCCCATACCGGCGCGATGCAGAGGTTTCCATCCAGACGCTTCATTTGAATGGATGCATCATCGGGCGTTTCGATTATCGCTATATGCCCCCGCTCGCCGTCAGTCACGCCCCAAAAGGGCATACATATCCCGTGGCCGCCGTAGGCGATAAGCCGCATGGTGTTGATTGTTTCATCCTCGACGGGGTAGGAGATTCCCTCGTTCATCGGGACCACCAGATAGGTGCCGGGCTCGCTGACGAACGGATGCGGGAAACTCAGCGACGATTTCGTGTCCGCCTCGGCGGAAAGCTCCAGAGTGAACTCGGGCTTGTCCGCATCGAGGCGCAGTCTCGTTTGGACGCCCATGTTAAGCCCAGGCTGTTGCCAGGTCATGTCGATGCCGTCTGCAATTTGGGAGGCGTTTGCCGTTTTGCCCTTGGCCGTGACTTTCTGCTGCCAGGTGAACCCGATGCGTTTGTCTCTGACCGAGATCGTTCCATCATCGGTGTCCACCGTTACCGAAATTGCCGCGTTGCCGACAGAGAGTTTCTCTGCAAGAACGCCGGATGAACAGAAAAGCAGCACAGCCAGGGATACCGTCAATTTTCTCGAGACAGCGGTCATAAGGTTTCTCCTTGTGGATGGTGAATGAGCATTGCTGCGCAGTTACCAATCACCTTTTTCGGGCTTTTTCAATGAGCTCGGGCACAGAAACAGCGGCTCCGCCTTTTGCTTTGGATTCGTCTGCGGCGGACATAAAAGCGAATATCTCAATGGTCTCTGCCTTCGGTACGGGGATGTGCCCTGTCTTGAAGAACTTGATGATTTCATCGACTAAAGGCTCGTAGCCACCGTACTTGTCACCATGAACGATGCCCTTGGAGCCGAAGATCGTTACACCATAGCCGCTCTTGGGCGTTCTGAGTCCTCGGTACGTGCCGATTCGGCCATCTTTCCAGAGACCCACGACGAACTCGCAGTCTTTGGTCTGGGTCCGCCGGACCGTCTCGCATCCGGTCCCCATGACGGCAAAGAGCATCTCGACGCCGTGCACACCGTACCAGTACAGGTCAGGATGATGCTCTTCGAGGCTGCACGGACTGAACACGTCGCAGCCGAGCACCTGGCCGACCGTGTCCTTTTCCTTCACCTCGACGATGGCCGGAGCATAGCGAAGGGAGGAACTCGACCAGCAGGGTACATTGCCCTCCTGGGCGAGCCTGAATATCTCAAGCACGTCGTCAAGATTGCCGGCCATCGGCTTGTCGATAAAGAGAGGTTTCCTCGCCGCAATGACGGGTCTTGCCTGCGCGAGGTGGGGCCGGCCGTCGACACTTTCCAGAAGTATGCCATCTACCTTCCGGCAGAGCTGCTCGATAGAATCGACGATTTCGACGCCGTTCTGGTCACGAAGCTGCTGGGTGAATTTCTCCACCCGGGTCGCCGAAGAGGACACATCCGGAGAGCCGCCCGGATAGCCGGCGACGACCTTGCATCCATGGTTTTTTGACGGGTCGTTGATGAACTTCGTAAAGGCCGTAACGTGCGATGTGTCCAGGCCGATGATGCCGATGCGAAAGACCTTATTCTCAGCGCCGATCCCGCGAATTGCAGGCACGCACACCATCAATACGAGCGTCCAGATAATGGTTCTTCTCAGTTTCATTTTCACATCTCCATCACATTCGTTCTTGTAGGTACAATGGCCGGGCCGGCCGTTTCACGTCAGTTTCATGGCCCATTTCGATACGACGGGCGGCTACCGGGAGAAAATCCCCAACAGCGAAACCGCCGCGTACGAAATGGCTAAGCTCAGTATGCCGACAATCAGTCCGAGTTTCAACCATTCGATGAAGTTCACCTTCCTGTTTTGCTCCTTCTCGAGCAATCCCAGCGCTACAATATTCGCGGTAGAGCCGATGGCGGTGATATTCCCCCCAAAACAGGCGCCGAACAGCAGACACCACCACAAGGGTTTCAGGCTGAAATGAAGGAGATGAAGGTTTTTCACCACCGGAATATATGAAGCCACGACGACGGTGTTGTCGAGGACGCCCGATAGAAGACCGCTCGAGAACAGCGTCACCGCCGAGAGCACCGCCGGATGGCTGCCCGTGCTCTCGACGAGCCTCCTGGCCAGGAACTCGGCCACGCCGGACGACTGGATTACGCCCGCCTGGGCAAAGAGAAACATGAAGAACAGCAGGGAAGACCACTCAACCTCATTTTCTATATAGGAGCGTATCTTCTCAGGCCGCAGAAACATAAAGAACCCCGCAAAAATAACCGGCAGGATGATCAGCAGGTCATTCTCCGTCATGCCGAGCAGCATTTCCAGTCTCTTGTGCAGGGCGATCAGCACGATCATGAGGGCAAACAACAGGATGTTCGTCCTTTCTCTAAAGCCCGGAGAGACGGCCTGAGCAGTGCGTTGACTGTTCTTCCGGCCGGCAAGCCTGGACGAAATTTCTCTGATGTAGTCTCTGTACCAGATGCAGAGGGTCAGAATGACGGCCCCCAGAACAACGACTGACAGAGGCAAAGCGCGGGTCAGGAAATCCTCAAACGTCAGACCGCCTCTCAAAGCGATCAGGATACCGATCGGATTGCCCAATAACGTCGAGGCGGAGCCTATGTTCGTTGTCAATACCGAAGATATGACCAATGGAACCGGGTCTATCTCAAGCGATTTGCAGATATCCAGTATAATGGCCACCATCACGATGATCGAGGTGACTTCGCCCGTCAAGGCGGACAGCGCCGCCGAAAGTATCATGGTGATAACAAACAGCCTCACGCCGCTGAGATTCCTGATGTGCAGGAGAAATCCGACAAGCCCCTGGAATACGCCCGCCTCTTTCATCGCGCCGATGACAATCATCATGCCGATAAGGAACAGGATGACATCGATGGAGGCGAATTCGATGAATCGTCCGATGGTCACGCCGCTTATCACAAAGAGTATGCTGCCGGCCGTGAATACGAGGGCCAGCCGGAAATCCCAGAACAACAGAGTGCCCGCGATGGACACCGAGAAGACCGATACGATGAGTGCCTGTTTTGAGCTGAGCCCGCCAAAGTATCCCCCCAACCCCGCCAGCAAACAGATCGATACAAGCAATAAAGCTTTTCTCATGTTTTCTCCGAAGCGGTCTGGGGCCGGTCTTACCGGGGGATTCTCATCTTATCGCCGATCCACTGCGCCCGCTCGCAGCCGCGATGGGCGCCCTTCCACCAGATATTGACGCGAAACGCGCCGCCTGCGAAATCAACGTCGTTCCCGCCAGAGCATAACCGCTGCATTTGAGGAAATCACGCCGAGAGCGGCGCGTTTTCGATGTCACTTTATCCCGCGGGGGCATCACTCAAGCTCCTTAATGTAAATGCTGGCGAATTGCACGTGGTCGCCGTGATGCTGCAGGGCGATGGGGCCGCGCTCGGGCAGTCCCGGCAGGCGCGCCTGCCGAATGACCGTTTTTCCGTTTACTGCGACGGTGACTTTGTCCCCGATGGCGGTTATCTCGAAACGGTTCCACTGGCCGGGGGGCTTGTCGGCGTTGAACATAGGCGTGGCACCCCTTCGCACGTCCGGCGGCATGTTCTCGTCCTTTCGGTATCCCTCGATTTCGCCCGAGCCGACGGGCCAGTTCCAGATATTGATTTGGCTCTTTGAGGTGCCGCGCAGATAAATGCCGCTGTCGCCGGCATCCATCACGGCCACGGTCAGAGGCTTACCCTCTGCATCCGTCGCCTCGGACCCATCGGGCAGAACCACGGGGACGTTTTCGATTTTAGGCTCGTCCGGCAGCCTCCAATCCACAATAAGGACAAAATCACCGAAATCCTGCTCCGTCCAGAGGTCTTTGTCCTGCGCTTCGCTCTTGCCGTCATAGTCGAGAATCCAATCCTTCGCGCTCCAATGGCCTTCGTTGCCCGGCGTCTGCTTCCAGCCGCGAAGGTCCAGGCCGTTGTACAGACAGCGGAAACCCTGGTCCTGCTGCGCGACGACGTCGGTCGGCGGATTGGAGCCGGGAAGCTCGACAATGCGAATGTTGCGAAAATGCACTTCACTGCCTTCGGATTCGAGGCAGATGTAGCCTTTGCGTGGGTTCAGGTGGTAGCCGCGAGTGACAATCTTGCCGTTGACGGCCAGGGTTGCCGTCCCGGCCCGGCTTTCAACGCGATAGTGGTTCCATTGTCCGGTCGGCTTCATCCGGTCCTCAGCGGGAAACGAACGGACCCAGCCTTTAGGATGGGGCTTGTCCGGCGTCATCGTCGCGCCGTGAATCGAAAACATGTCACCTGCGTTGCCGTCCATGATCTGTATCTCAATCGAGCGGGTGAACGGCTGGCCCACCGCCGTGATCGGGTCGGAGTGAATGAACAAGCCTGCGTTTCCGCCTTTATTTATATGCCGCCATTCTAATTCCAGAATGTAGTTCTCGTATTGCTTCTCGGTTCTTAGCACGCCCGTAGGAATCCCCGTGCAGATAATCATTCCATCGCGGACGATCCAGGTTTCGGGGGCGCAGTTGACGTTCATCCAGCCGTCGAGGCTTTTGCCGTTGAACAGCGGCACAAAGCTTTCCTCGTTCGCGTCCAGCGTTTTGATTGCGATGTTTCGCAACGTGATGCTGCCGTTGAGGTTCTGAAATCCGATGTGCCCTTTGAGCGGGCGCTGCGCCAGGGCGGGGCCTTTCTGCTGCCGGGCCCTGGTCTCGCGCGAGAGGTCCGCGTCGATGATCTTGCAGCCGTTCAGCACGATCGCGACCCGGCTGCCGCGTGCGGTGATTTCCCAGGCGTTCCACTGGCCGACCGGCTTGACGGCGTCCTGGCTCGGGGCAATTTCGTCGTAAATCGAGCCGGTTCGTTGCTGGGGCTGCGATTGGCCGCGATAATAGACCTCGTGATCGACCACCTGGATCTCCATCCCGGTGTAGGCCGGGTCGCCCGCGGCGCCGAAGCGCAGTCCGATGCCGCCGTTGCTGCCCTTGCTGATCATCGACTCGAATTTCAGTACGAAGTCGCCGTACTCCTTCGGCGAGATGATCCAGGTTCGCTTGTTCAGGCCGGCCAGAACGCCGCTCTCGATCTTCCAGGGCGTTCCCTGGACTTTTTGAGGTGTGCGCAGGTCGGACCAGTCGCTGACCTTCCAGCCTTCGAGACTATCTGCCTCGAACAAAGGCACGAACCCGCGGTCCGCCGCCCAGGCGGCGCTGCCTGCAATAGTGATTAGAAACAAAGTGCAGAAACGCTTCATTGTAAAGGCCCCTTCATCAATTCTTGTTAAGGCTTTGACAGGGGGACGGCTTTGTCCCCAAATTATCTTGACATTTGCCGGCTGCCGACCAAGTCCCCAAACGGCGCCAGAAGCTCGTACTTATTCCTCCAGGTCGTGTACATGATGCCGCTTGCGCCTGGGGTGTAGTCTAGGACGTCGAGCCATCCCGTGGGGTTCTCAAGGGTATCGCCGTCGTAGTACGCCCCCGCGAGCGTCCGAAATCCCAGCGACGAAAAGAACGCAAGGCTCTCGGCGCGCTTCTGGTAATACCAGCAGACGATGACCAGGTCCCTGGGTATGTAGTTCCATGACCCGGTGAAGTCGCCCTCCACAAGGTAATAATCGCCGTGAGCGTTGTGGTTCGGGTCGAACATGTCGGACCAGATCAGGACCTCGGCCGCCGGGTTCACCTCGCGGATAATCTGCACCTGCTCGGTAACACATTCGCCCAAAATCTGCGCCATCGTCAGGTTGCGGCTCTTACACGCCTGACATGCCCCGCCAGCCCTTATTTCGTCCATGCTCAGCAGGTATCTGCCTGGGGAAAAGAACTGGTGTATCGCCGCCGCCTGTTTTCTCCAGATGTCATAGACGGCCGGCTCGGACATGCAGACCGTCACCTGGCCCCGGTTGATTCCCATTGCGTGATAGTAGCTGACCCGCAGGCGATAGCCGTCTTTGATTTTGCTGCCCCGCGGTATCTCTATTTCGGGCGGCTCGTGGTCGAACCTGAAATCGAGCTTCGGGTCGGTTATGAAGGCGAAATCTACATTCTCCCTGTAAATTGTCCCCGTTTTTTCGTTTCGCACCGTCACCGGCGTGCCGGGCCGGCGCAGCACGTTCAGCAGCCCGACCTCTTCGACGGCCAATTCATCGACCCAAAATCGTCCCGATTCTCCGCCCCACGCGCCGAGGTAAATCCTGACTTTGTCATAGTCCAGGCTGTTGAAGCCCATCACGACCGTTCGCCAGTCCGTCGTGGAAGGCACCGCCGGGTCATAAGGGGCGAGGTTGCGCCCGTCGGGACCGAGAATCGTGAAGCGAAAAGCGCCCTCGGGCGCAAGCGATTCGGTCTTGACCTGGCAGCTCAATCGGTAGCAGCGATGGGGCTTGACTGTGACCTCCTGCATGACTCTGGCGTGGCCGTGCTCGTAGCGGCCGAAATTCTCAAAGCGAAGCGACGCCCGGCCAGCCCTGAAGACTTCGGTATCGACGAACGAGACCTCGCCCGGCCGGTCGTGGAACGCAAATCCCGTCACGCGGCCGCTCTGGTAATTCTCGAATCCGCCGTTGACGATCTTCGCGTCAGAATCTGCCACGAAACGGCCCTTGTTATCCTGCACGATGAACAGTGCGTCCTCGACGGGCAGTCCCGCTGCTAAGTTCTTATCCTCGGCTAAGATCGAGCCTCCATATCCGACGGAGAAGATGATTGGGATGATCTCGACGTCGGACTGCTTGCAGACCTGCCTGACCTGGTCGAGCCTTTTGAGGTAGTCGGGGCTTTGGCTGTCCAGCCTGTCCAGCCCCGCGGCCAGGACCATGCCGTTGAGCCCCGCCTGCGAGGCGGTCTTGATGATCCCCTTAATCTCGGCAACGTCGCTGTCCCTGCGCAGCGACCGCGAGACATAAACCCAGCGGTTCGGGTAGGATTGTAGCGTGGGACTCCCTTCGGCAGTGAACTCAGGGCCGAACTGTGCCCCACCAGTAACGCTCGTCTGGGCCGAGCGCACCACCGCCGAACCGGGAAAAATCACGAGCGCCGCAAGCGTAAGAAATCTCGTTTTCTTGACCATCTGTTACATCATCTCCTACCAGACACGAGAGACGAGGGACGATTGACGACAGACGCTCTGTCCATCGTCTTTGCGTACGGAGCGTATGATACCCCAGCCGCAGACCGGACGCCAACAGATTTTGCCCCTCCGGCCCACAAGAGTCAAAAAGCCCCCAGGAAAAAACCACGCGGGCCACCAATGAATGGCGGAGGATGACGCATAGAAAGCGATGGGTACTCTAATAAACTCTCAGATTGCACTTGAAATGGGCTTCTCATGGGTTATAATGGATCGGAACGAAAGTTGTAATGAAGGGATTCTAAAGTGACCCGTGAAGCCAGCACCACGAAGAGGTTAATCCCGCTCACACGGGGAAACTTGCAGAACAGCCACGTATATATCACACAACACCACGATTTCTTCCCCACGGAGTGCTACGGGGAATCGAAAGCTGGCAAAGGAGCAGGCAAGAAAATTAAACTAATAGTGGATGGTCTTCCTCAAGCGGTAGAAACCGATATCGCAAAGAACGCGGGCACCGGGCGCCCCAGGAACTTCTTCCGCAGACGTGCGTGGGTCGGCAGATTCTTCAAGCATCATGGTTTGCGAGCTGGAGATATTATCGCTATCGAACGATTGGATGTCTTCACTTATCATGTATATCCCCTTGAGAGCAGGAGTAGCAGACAGGCGCCGAGAACACCGCTAGCACCTGGGGCAACAAAGATATGCCAACAACGCTTGCTATTCCCGGACGAGATTAGAGGTAATGACCGAAAGAGTCAGTATAGGTTCGGTGATACCACGTCGACAAGGAATAGGCGTGAACCGCTCCACCGCTGGGTGCCGTGGATCGCGGGTTTTTCTGGGGCCTTCGTTAAGGAAGTTTTCGAGAGCGCGAATTGTGTCGATCCACGGGGCGTCACCGTTCTGGATCCTTTCGCGGGTGTCGGTACGACCCTCGTGGAGGGCCTCAAGCAAGGTTATAACGTTGTCGGATTTGAGATCAACCCATATGCTGCACTTGCCTGCGAAGTCAAACTTGCCTCTCTACGCTGCAAATTGAAACCATTGGGCGAAGCAATTAGCCAACTGGCGCATCTTGCCGACACGTCGTTGAGGGGGAAGGTACTCGCGAAGTCCAAAGCGCCGAGCAGCTTCAAAAGCAAGGTACCATTCTTCAGTCCCACAATTGAGCATGATGTTCTTTTGCTTCAAGATTTTATTGCGGAGCAAAAAGACAGTTTTCTCAGGAAGGCATTGAAGGTGGTTCTCGGTGCCGTCATGGTCAGCTTCTCGAACTACTCTTATGAACCCAGTCTCAGCACTCGTTCAGCAGTCGGGAAAAAACCGGTCACATGTGCGGACGTTTTCGGGATTTTTCGTGACAAACTTTCGGAAATCCAGGCAGACATTAGTCATTTTCGCCAGGATATGAAGCGTTTTGGGCACCGACCAGAGGCAAGGGTCTATCAGTGCTCATACCTGGATAATGCTGGGTTGCTTTCACCTCGCAGCGTTGATGTAGTTGTAACCTCACCGCCGTACCTCAACAACTATCATTACATACGGAACACGCGACCGCAACTCCACTGGCTTGGGCTGGTAAATGGGAACGGGGATATGAAGAAGCTGGAGGAAGAGAATTTCGGCCGGTTCTGGCAGACGGTCCGCAGCGGCCCGCCTATACAACTGTCCTTTCAACTCCCGAAGCTTCAACAGGTACTCAGCACTATTCGAAGGCGTAATCCTGACAGAGGGGTGTACGGTGGAAGTGGCTGGGCTAATTATGCGGCTACCTACTTCAACGACTGCGATAGGTTCTTCCGGGTCACGCGGGGGGTAATGAAACCTGGCGGCCTGGTCGTAGTGGTGATAGGCAACAACATCGTGCAGGGGATTCACATTGAGACGGATCAATTCCTCGCCCAAATTGCTGAACTGCACGGCTTCAAGGTCGATGGGATGCACCTAGTGCGAAAGAAGCGCACCGGATCCAGCATCGTCAACTCATCGGTTCGAGCGGGGACGGCCTCGGAAGCAACACCATTGTATGAGACGGCGGTCGAACTTAGGGTTCCAGAATGACGCGACACAAGCAGAGAGCTGCAGAAGCTTCTCAGGGTTTCCGGTCCAGGAATTGTCGCAGGCTTTGCAGAACCTGTTCAAAGGGCTCATCAGCCGTGAGGCTCGCCGCCCACGGCCGCCCGGGATGGAGGATATCCCATCGCGGCCGCTTCATGGCTCGTCTGCCTGCTCCCGGATCGTGGTTGCCAAAGCCGTCTATAGCTACGTTCCAAACGGGCTTGTAATGCTCCACAAGGAAACGCTCTGCTAATGTGATCCAGACTGGCACAACCACCAGATAGCGACACGTGAAATCAGCCAACTGTATGTTTTCAGCTTGCGATATACTCTTGCTATGCTGCGTGAGCCTCTGGTAAAGCTCGCGGCCCGTTGCTATACGTCCCCCTCCTTTACGGGCTCCTGTGGGGTCTGCCTTGCCCACATAAATCGGGGGCAAAGGGTCTGCTTTGACGAGACTGTGGTAACCCTCAAACTTACCGCGATAGTAGATGGCGTAAACACCGGCGCCTTCAAAGACCTCAGACGGCGGCAGTGATTCCTCCTCTGCCGTCAGCAGCGCATCAACAACACTCCTGGCGAGATTCTCGTAATCGAGTGGATCATAAGCCCGCATCAGACGATCTCCTTGAGCACTCAACGCAGGGATTATGGCAGGAGTCAATCTCGATGTCAATCGGAATTCTCACAGTTCACTGGCGTGTTTATAGCTGGCGAACTAACGTATCCGGTACCTTTCTGGCTGGAGACAGGAGACGGGATTCGGGCATCGAGAATCGAGCATCCAGGCCCAATATTTTTTCGTTTGACTTGTGAGCTTGGGCAGGTAGATTGGAGGCCCGGGAACGAATACTCTTGAATCCCTCGAAGTAGCATAAGGAGACACACAATGGGTATCAATCGTCGCACTTTTCTCAAAAGCTCGGTGGCGTCGGGTCTGGCGTTTGCGGCGCCGGCGGTGCTCGGGACAGGCAGCAGTCAGAAGTATCGAACGGCTCTTATCGGCAGCGGCTGGTGGGGCATGAA
>Ga0307380_10009262_pt1 | contig 12521 bp, 10 predicted proteins | sample UN3MG_FD_202239 | JGI IMG/M metagenome (GOLD analysis project Ga0307380, IMG submission 202239) | Soil microbial communities from Risofladan, Vaasa, Finland - UN-3 | ecosystem: Environmental > Terrestrial > Soil > Coastal area > Acid sulfate soil | place: Finland: Risofladan, Vaasa | collected... | reverse complement strand
GTCCGGGCCGCGCGATCGGGATACGCCGGGTCGAAGATGCGGATGCTGCACCCCGGTTGCCGGGGGCGGCTCTGCCAGATGTCGCAACTGATCGTGTTCGGCCGGCTGAGAGGATGGCGCGTGATCAACGCGATCGGCGGCAGGTCGGCCAGGGACAGGGCGGGGTCGTCCCGCGCGTCGGGGGCGGCCTGGCGGAACGGAAGCTCGCGTCTCTCGCCGTCCGTGGCGACCCAGAGGTTGCGGAACCCCGCGGAACGCGCCCACGGCCGCAGGCCCACCCCCCCGGCAGGGAGGGGGTCCTGGTTGTCCACGTAGCTCAGCACGTGCTTGCCGTCCACGTCGACGTCGATCTGCGGGCCTTTCAGCCGCACGGCGAGGGGGACCCAGCGCCGCAGGGGCACGTCGGTCCGCACGTCGCGGAGGAGGCGGAAGTTGTGGCGGTGCCCCCCCAGGCGCAGCACGCCGCGCTGGGGGTCGAGGGCGACCTCGTAGCCGAGAAACGCATCGGCGCCCTCGCCCGCCTCGCCGACGCGCAGGACCAGCCCCGCGTTGCCGGCTGCGCCGTCGGCGAAGAACACCTCCACCCCCGCCTCGCCGTCGGCGAAGCGGGGCTTCCCGGCCACGAGCTTGGGCCCGGGCCCGCCGTCTACCCACACGGCCCCATCGCGCACGACCCACTGCCCGCCGTGGGTGGTGAAGCCGTCGATCCGGCCGGGCTGGAGCAGGTCGTCCGCGGGCGCCGCACGGCCGAGGCCGGCTGCCGCCCATCCCACGCATGCCCAGACGATCGCTCTTCTCACGCCGCGCACCTCGCTGGGGACTACACTACCACGATCGGTCCTCCCGGCAAAGCCGCGCGCCGCCAGGCGGGGGAGAGTTCTCCAACAAGGCTCTTGCGTTCGGCGGGGGCGCGACCCAGAATACCGCGACGCTTCAGGACAGTTTGGCAAGGCCCGGCGGCCCCCCGCCGGACCTGATTGCGTTCGCATACCGTTCCGCGCGATCAGGAGAATGGAACCACAGGGATAAGGAGCAACGGTATGGACGTACGGGAGATCCCCGTCCAGGAATTGAACGTCGAGGAGTTCATCTCCGAGCAGGTCGAGGCGATCCGGCAGGCCGTGCCGGAAGGCTTGGCCGTTAACGCCCTCTCCGGCGGGGTCGACTCGTCGGTCGTAACGCTGCTGGGCCACCGGGCGCTGGGGGAGCGGCTGAAGACCTACTTCATCGAGAACGGCCTGATGCGCGAGGGCGAGCCGCAGCACATCGTGGACGTCTTCGCGAAGCTCGGCGTGCCGGTGGAGATCGTCGACGCCCGGAGCGAGTTCTTCGCCGCGCTGAAGGGCGTGACCGACCCCGAGCTGAAGCGAGACAAGGGCATCACGCAGGTCTTCTACAAGGACGTCTTCGGCAAGCTCGTTCGCGAGTGCGGCGCGAAGCTGCTGCTCCAGGGCACCAACTACACCGACGTCGAGGAGACCGTCGCCGGCGTCAAGCGCCAGCACAACATCCTCGAACAGTTGGGCATCGACACCCGGCAGGCCTACGGCTACAAGGTCCTCGAGCCGATCCTCCAGCTCCGCAAGCCGGCGGTGCGGCAGGTCGGGGAGGCCCTCGGCCTGCCGGAGGAGATCTTCGCCCGCCCGCCGTTCCCGGGCCCGGCCCTGGCGGCCCGCGTGATCGGCGAGGTCACCCCCGAGCGGGTCGCGCTGGTCCGCGCGGCGACGGCGATCGTCGAGGCCGAGCTGGCCGACTGCGGCGCGTTCCAGTACCTGGCGATCCTCCACGAGGACCGGGTCACCGGCCTGCGCGACGGGAAGCGCGACTTCGGCCACCAGATCGAGGTTCGCTGCTGGGACAGCACCGACGCGGTGACCGGCTCGCCGACGGACCTGCCGTTCGCGCTGCTTCGCGGGATCGCCGACCGGATCGTCGCCGAGGTCCCCGGCGTGGTCAGCGTGACATACAACATCACGACCAAGCCGCCCTCGTGCATCGAGGCGGTGTAGGCCCAGCGCCATCGTGCTCGTACTCGTTCTCGTACTCGTGATCGGGAACCCTCCGCAGGCGGCCGAGTACGAGTACGAGTACGATTGAGGGCCCCAGCGCCATCCCAACAGAGGCTGCTTCCCATAGAAAGGTCGCATCCATGCCCAAGCTTCCCGACATCGACAAGGTGATGATCATCGGCTCGGGACCGATCGTGATCGGCCAGGCGTGCGAGTTCGACTATTCCGGCACGCAGGCGTGCAAGGCCCTGCGCGAGTTGGGGTACAGGATCGTCCTGGTCAACAGCAACCCGGCGACGATCATGACCGACCCCGGCACGGCGGACACGACGTACATCGAGCCGCTGACGCTGGAGGCGGTGACGAAGATCATCGAGAAGGAGCGCCCCGACGCCCTGCTGCCCAACCTCGGCGGGCAGACCGGGCTGAACCTCTCCTGCGAGCTGCACAAGGCCGGCGTGCTTGAGAAGTACGGGGTCCGCGTCATCGGCGTGAAGATCGACGCCATCGAGCGAGGCGAGGACCGTATCGCCTTCAAGGAGACGATGAGGAAGCTCGGCCTGGACCTGCCCGAGAGCGAGGCCGTCCTCAGCGTCGAGGACGCCGAGAAGGTCGCCGCCAAGCTGGGCTATCCGGTCGTGGTCCGCCCGGCCTACACGATGGGCGGCACGGGCGGCGGGCTGGTCTACAACGTCGAGGAGCTCCGCACCGTCGCCAGCCGGGGGATCGCCGCCAGCCTGATCGGGCAGATCCTCATCGAGGAGAGCGTCCTGGGCTGGGAGGAGCTGGAGCTGGAGGTCGTCCGCGACGCGAAGAACCAGATGATCACCGTCTGCTTCATCGAGAACGTCGACGCGATGGGCGTGCACACGGGCGACTCGTACTGCACGGCCCCGATGCTCACCATCGACCCAAAGCTCCAGGAGAGGCTCCAGGAGTACTCCTACCGCATCGTCGAGGCGATCGAGGTCATCGGCGGGACGAACATCCAGTTCGCCCACGACCCCAAGACCGGGCGCGTCGTGGTCATCGAGATCAACCCGCGGACCAGCCGAAGCAGCGCCCTGGCCTCCAAGGCCACGGGGTTCCCCATCGCCCTGGTCAGCGCGAAGCTCGCCGGCGGGCTGTCGATGGACGAGATCCCCTACTGGCGCGACGGGACGCTGGAGAAGTACACGCCCTCGGGCGACTACGTGGTCGTCAAGTTCGCCCGGTGGGCGTTCGAGAAGTTCCGCGACGCCGTCGACAAGCTCGGCACGCAGATGCGCGCGGTCGGGGAGGTCATGAGCATCGGCAAGACCTACAAGGAGGCGTTCCAGAAGTCCATCCGGTCGCTGGAGAACGGCCGCTACGGGCTGGGCTTCGCCAAGGACTTCCACCGGCTGGGCCTGCCCGAGCTGCTGGAGCGGCTGGGCGAGCCGACCAGCGAGCGGCAGTTCCTGATGTACGAGGCCCTGCGGAAAGGCGCGTCCGTCGAGCAGCTCCACGAGCTGACGTACATCAAGCGGTGGTTCATCGAGCAGATGAAGGAGCTGGTCGAGCGGGAGGAGGAGGTCCTGAAGCACAAGGGCGGCGAGCTGCCCGACGAGCTGCTTCTCCGCGCCAAGAAGGACGGCTTCGCGGACAAGTACCTCGCCAAGCTGCTGGGCATCCCCGAGCGCGACCTTCGCGAGCGCCGCAAGGCCCTGGGCATCGTGGAAGGCTGGCACCCCGTGCCCGTCAGCGGCGTCCAGGACGCCGCCTACTACTACTCCACCTACAACGCCCCCGACGCCGTGGCGACCAGCGACCGGCGGAAGATCATGGTCCTCGGCGGCGGGCCCAACCGCATCGGCCAGGGCATCGAGTTCGACTACTGCTGCGTCCACGCGGCCTTCGCCCTGCGCGACGAGGGCTTCGAGACCATCATGGTCAACTGCAACCCCGAGACGGTCTCGACCGACTACGACACGTCCGACAAGCTCTACTTCGAGCCCCTGACCGTCGAGGACGTCCTGAGCATCCACGAGAAGGAAAGGCCCGAGGGCGTCATCGTCCAGTTCGGCGGGCAGACCCCGCTGAACATCTCCCAGGAGCTGGCCGCCGAGGGGGTCAACATCCTCGGCACCACCCCGGACACCATCGACCTGGCCGAGGACCGCGGGCGGTTCCGCCAGATGATGGACCGCCTGGGCATCCCCATGCCCGAGTCGGACATGGCCAGCACCGTCGAGGAGGCGATGGCCATCGCCGAGCGGATCGGCTACCCGCTGATGGTCCGCCCGTCCTTCGTGCTCGGCGGGCGCGGCATGGAGATCGTCCACGACGGGGAGATGCTGCAGCGCTACGTCGCGGCCGCCGTGGACGTCACGCCGGAGCGGCCGCTCCTCATCGACAGGTTCCTCGAGAACGCCATCGAGGCCGAGGCCGACGCCCTCTCCGACGGCACCGACACGTTCGTGCCCGCCGTGATGGAGCACATCGAGCTGGCGGGCGTGCACTCGGGCGATTCGGCCTGCGTGATCCCGCCGATCAGCATCCCGGCGAGGCACCTGGAGACGATCAACGAGTACACGCGGAAGATCGCCCGCGAGCTGCACGTCGTCGGCGTGATGAACATGCAGTACGCCATCTGCGACGACATGGTCTACGTCCTGGAGGCCAACCCTCGCGCCAGCCGCACCGTGCCGCTGGTCTCGAAGGTCTGCGGCATTCCCATGGCCCGGATCGCCACGCAGCTCATGCTCGGCAAGAAGCTCGCGGACCTGGGCCTGGAGAAGAGGCCCATCCCGCACTACGGCGTCAAGGAGGCGGTCTTCCCGTTCCCGATGTACCCCGAGGTGGATCCCGTCCTCGGCCCGGAGATGCGCTCCACCGGGGAGGTGCTCGGCATGGCGGACAACTTCGGCCTGGCGTTCTACAAGGCCGAGGAAGGCGCCAAGCAGACGCTCCCCACCCAGGGCACGGTGCTGATCTCCGTCTCCCAGCACGACCGCCCCGCCGTGCTGAAGGCCGCGAGGAAGTTCGCCGAGCTGGGCTTCCGGATCGTCGCCACCGAGGGCACGCACGCCTTCCTGACGGCCAGCGGCATCGCCGCCGAGCCGATCAAGAAGCTCCAGGAGGGCCGGCCCAACGTCGTCGACGCCATCACCAACCGCGAGATCGACCTGGTGATCAACACGCCGATCGGCAAGCTCAGCCAGCAGGACGACTCGTACATCCGCAAGTCGGCGATCAAGCACAAGGTGCCGTACATCACCACGCTGAGCGCCGCCGAGGCCGCCGCCGAAGGCATCGCCGCCTACCGCGCCGGCGGCAGCAGCGTCCGCAGCCTCCAGGAGTACCACGCGGCGATCAAGTGAGCCCGCAGCGCCGGCCTTGGGTGGCACCCTCAAGCTCCGCTTGTGGGTGCGTCTGGCAATGGAACCAGCACCCACAACGTGGGTATAGTGACGGTGAAGGAGAGCGCCATGACTCGAACGCTGACGGCCGTGCTCCACAAGGAAGGAGACCTGTTCGTGGCGAGTTGCCCCGAAGTGGGCACCGTCAGCCAGGGGACGAGCATCGAGGGGGCGGTTCTCAACCTTCAGGAAGCCACGGAGCTCTACCTGGAGGAGTTCCCGCTCGAGGAGACCGCGCGCCCGTTCGTGACCACCTTCGAGGTCGCGGTCCATGCCTAGACTGCCCCGTATGTCAGGGCAGGACGCCGTCCACGTTCCTGAACGGCTGGGCTTCCACAGGGCACGCCAACGCGGCAGCCACGTCATTATGCGCCGCGGCGACCGCGGCTGCGCCATGCCGCTGCACAAGGAGCTGGCCATCGGCACGCTTCGGGGGGCCCTGCGACAAGCGGGCGTTACCCCGGAGGAGTTCGCTGAGGCTTCCAAAGCCGGATAGCTGCGTGTGGGCCCCGCCGGGAGGGGTTGTGCCCGCGATCCGCAATCCCTCCCGGCCTGTCTTGCCCACGGCGTGGTTAGAGGCTATATGGTTGGCTTGCCCTGTCGCGTAGTCCAGTCACTCCAAGGCAACTCAGAGGAGATGCGCAGATGAAACGAGGCACGACGAGAATCACACGCCGCGGGTTTCTGAAGGGCTCGGCCGCCGCGGCGGCGTTCACCATCGTCCCGCGCCACGTGCTGGGCGGGCCGGGCACCCCGGCCCCGAGCGACACGTTCGGCGCGGCCCTGATCGGCTGCGGCGGCCGGGGCGGCGGGACCTTCAGCGACCTCAGTGGCCGGCACAAGCTGAACATAAAGCAGCTCGCCCTGTGCGACGTGAAGTTCCTCGACAAGGCGGACAACAAGAAGTACTACACCGACTTCCGCCGCGTCGTCGAGCGGAAGGACATCGACATCGTCGCCATCGCCACGCCCCCGCACTGGCACGCCCTGATCAGCATCGCGGCCATGGAGTGCGGCAAGGACGTCGTCTGCGAGAAGCCCATGACCCGCTTCGTAGCCGAGGGCCGGGCCGTCGCCGAGGCGGAGAAGCGATACAAGCGGATTTTCCAGGTGGGCACCTACGGCCGGGAGGGCGCCGCCAGCGGCGGCAACAAGGTCACCCGCAAGATCATGATCAGCGGAGTGATGAAGAACAGCGACGCTTCCTACGTCCGCCGCGGCGGGTTCAAGATCAAGGAATGGGCCGGGCGGGTGGACCTCAAGCCCGAAGCGCCCCCCAAGAACCTGGACTGGGACTTTTACTGCGGCCCCAGCCCGCTGAAGCCGTATGTCCGCCCGCGCACCGGCGGGACGCACCGGTGGTACTGGGACTACGAGGGCGGCGGCCTGGCCGACATGGGCCAGCACCACCTGATGGGCCCGGCGTACATCTTCGGGCTGGACAAGACGCACCCGGTGGAGGTCGAGGCCTGCGCCCCGCCGGCCCACCCGGAGGTCAGCGGCATGTGGGCCTGGAGCAAGCTCAAGTACGCCAACGGCTTCACCCTCGTGCTGGAGAGCGGCGAATGGGGCGAGCCCAGCGGCATGCAGAGCAAGGGCGTCCGCATGGAGGACCTCAGCGAGGCCGACCGAAAGAAGGTCGAGGAAGTGCCCGACCTGGAGCCGGAGATCGGTTTCGGCGAGGCCGTCAAGACCCGTCAGCCCGCCAGCGGCAACGCCGAGGTCTCGCACCACATCGTCTGCCTGATGCACCTGACCAACGTCGCCATCCGCCTCGGCCGCCCGTTCAAGTTCGACCCCGTCACCGAGCGGGCCGTCGGCGATGAGGAGGCCAACCGCCTCATCGACCAGCCGATGCGAGCCCCCTGGCACCTGTAAGCCCATACCCCGTGAAAGGACGAACTTCCATGGCATCCGCAGAAGAGATCAAGGCCCTCGTCGATCAGGTCCCGCCGCTGGACTCCAAGGACACCAAGGACCCGATGCTCAAGACCCGCCCCTCCGACGGCAAGCTCACCGGCCCCGTCTGGGAGGAGGCCGTCCAGATCCTCGACCCCATCCTCACCGGCGGCAAGGGCGCCATCGCCGCCGTCATGGACCTGCTCAAGCCCGTCGACGACGGGGCCGACTACAAGGCCCGATACGTCCTGCACGCGATGGCCCAGTACGTCAACCGGAAGGGCAAGGAGGAGGAGCAGTCCATGGTCGTCGATGCGCTGCTTTCGGCGCTGAAGGGCCGGGACAAGCCCATCCAGGGCTTCCTCATCCGCCAGTTGCAGGTCTGTGCCGACGGGCGGGCGTCCGCCACTCTCGGCACGTTCCTGCTGGACAAGGAACTCGGCGAAGACGCGGCCAACGCGCTGCTGGCCATCCGACAGGGCGCCGTTGAGCAGTTCCGCAGCGCCCTGCCGAAGGCCAAGGGCAAGGCGAAGCTCACGATCATCCAGAACCTTGGCGTCCTGAAGGACGCCCGGTCCGCCGGCGCCCTCCTGGAGGCCGTGACCGACAGCGATGAAGCGGTCCGGATGGCCGCGGCGTGGGGCCTGGCGAACCTGTGCGAGGCCTCGGCCGTCGATGCGCTCCTCCGGGCCGCGGACGCCAAGGCCCCCTGGGAGCGCGCCCAGATGACCAAGGCGTGCCTCCTGCTCGCCGAGAAGCTTCAGGCCGCCGGAAAGGCCGACGAGGCCCGCAAGATCTACGCGCACCTCCGCGACACGCGCAAGGACGCCTCCGAGAGCTACGTCCGCGAGGCGGCCGCCAAGGCCCTCAGCGGATAAGCGCCCAACCGGCACACGCCCGGCCCCGACGCGCACGGCGCGGGGGCGCTTGTGCGAACAGTCTCTTGATCCGCCGGCACGCGGACCGTATTTTGGTCTGCGCATTCGGGCCCTGTCGGCACCGGATTCCCACACAGGAGAACCGCAGATGGCCGAGACGAACGCTTCCGGCTCCCTCAACGTGCGGTACGGCCTGAACCTGCTGGTCTACACGGCGGCGTTCTCGCCGGACCAGCTCGGCCTGATCGACCAGGTGGCCGACCTGGGCTTCGACGGCGTCGAGGTGCCCTTCACCGACCTGAGCATCCTGGACGCTCCCGCCACGCGAAAGGCCTGCGAGGCCGCCGGCATGGGCCTGACCGCCTGCTGCGTCCTGCTGCCCGGGACCAACCTGTGCAGCGGGGACCCCGCCGAGCGCGACGCCGGCCTGGCGCGGGTCCGACGGATGATCGACCTGGCCGCCGAGATGGGCGGCAAGACCGTCGCCGGACCCCTCTACGCCCCCGTCGGCCACCTCACCGGACGGGCCCGCACCGACGACGAGTGGGCCTGGTGCGCCGAGGGTCTCGCCGCCGCCGCCGACCACGCCGCCAAGGCCGACGTCACGCTCGCCATCGAGCCGCTGAACCGCTTCGAGACGTACGTGCTGAACACGGCCGCCGACGCGGCGCGGATGGTCGACGAGGTCGGCTCGCCTCACCTGAAGGTGCAGCTCGACACGTTCCACGCGAACATCGAGGAGAAGGACACCGCCGCGGCCATCCGGGCCACCGCCGGGCGGCTGGGGCACTTCCACGCCTGCGAGAACGACCGCGGCACGCCGGGCACCGGGCAGGTCCGTTGGCCCGAGGTGTTCGCCGCGCTGAAGGACATCGGCTACGGCGGCTGGGTCACCATCGAGAGCTTCGCGACGGGCATCCTTGACCTCTGCGCCGCGGCGTGCATCTGGCGGCCGATCTACGAGTCCGTCGAGGAGCTGGCCGGTCGTGGCCTGGCGTTCCTGAAGCAAGCCGCCGCGGACGCGTGAGAGAAAGGACAGCCCATGAGCGACAAGGCAATTGCGGAGAAGGCCCTCGAACAAGGCCGGGGTATTGTGCGGCTGGCGCCGACGTGGGTGCCGCGGGTGTTCTGCGTGCCCGGGAGGCGGATCAAGCTGCACCCGGACGACTACTTCGCCCTGGGCGCCAACCGGGGCGGGATCGACGAGCGATGGTTCGCCTCGCCGACGCCGGCGGACAACGGCCCGCTGACCAGCAAGAACGAGGGCCTCAGCCAGATCGTCGTCGAGGACGGCGGCAAGACGGAACGCGTGCTGCTGCGGGACGCCGTCGCGGAGCTGAAGGCCGACCTGATCGGCAAGCTCTGGGACAGCCACCAGTGCTGGCCGATGTACTCGAAGTTCTTCGACAACCAGGCCGCCCTGCCGCTGCACATCCATCACGACGACGAGCACGCCGCGCGGGTCAAGCAGTTCGGCAAGCCGGAGGCCTACTACTTCGCGCCGCAGGTCAACAACCACGGCGGGGACTTCCCCTACACGTTCTTCGGCCTCCAGCCGGGCGTGACGAAGGCCGAGGTCGTCGAAGTGCTGAAGAAGTACGCCGCGGGCGACAATCGCATCACCGACCTCTCTGTGGCGTACCGCCTCACGCCGGGCACCGGCTGGGACGTGCCGCCCGGCACGCTGCATGCCCCGGGCAGCCTGTGCACGTACGAGCCGCAGAAGGCGTCGGACGTCTTCGCGATGTACGAGTCCGTCACCGGCAACGTGGTCATGCCGGGCGAACTGCTCTGGAAGGACACGCCGGAGGACAAGAAAGGCGACTACGACTACCTCGTCGGCGTGATCGACTGGGAGCTGAACACCGACCCCAACTTCCGCGAGAGCCGCTTCATGGCGCCGAAGCCGGTCCACGATCTGGACGCCATGCGGGCCGAGGGATACGAGGAACGGTGGATCTGCTACAAGTCGAAGGACTTCAGCGCCAAGGAGCTGACCGTCCTGCCCGGCGCGACGGTGACAGTCAAGGACGGCGGGGCCTACGGGCTGATCAACCTCCAGGGCCACGGGACCTTCGGCGTCTGGGACATCGAGACGCCCTCGCTGATCCGCTTCGGGCAACTCACCTACGACGAGTACTTCGTCTGCGAGGACGCGGCCAGGCGGGGCGTGAAGATCACCAACCCCTCCAGGAGCGATCCGATCGTCATGCTCAAGCACTTCGGGCCCGACGCACACGACAACATGCCCATCGACCTTGGGTGAGCGAAGGTCAAAGGCGAGAACGATCACGATAGGGAAAGATCATGACAGACCACCTCAACACCCAACCGAAGCTTCACAACGCAGCCTGGCCCGGTGTCGTCGGCAAGGAGCCCGGCACCGACAACCCGCCGATCCCCCTGGAGACGATGCTGGACTACACCGCGGCCGCGGACGTGGACGGCGTCAAGTTTGACGGCGTGGACCTGTTCCTCTTCGACCCGCACGTCAGCATCGACGCGACGGACGACGACCTGAAGGCCCTCGCCGACGCCGTCGGCTCGCGCGGGCTGGTGATCGGGTCGGTGGTCGCGCCCGTCTGGCCCCCCACCGGCGGCGGGCCCGCCTGCGACGCCGGCGAGGGCCGCACGAAGTTCCTCCAGCAAGTCGAGAAAGGTTGCCGCATCGCCGCCCGGCTCCGCGAGCTGGGCGTCCGGCCGTACGGGATCGTGCGGATCGACTCGGCCTGCGGCCCGGGGGACTGGGCCGCCGACCCCGAGGGCAACCAGCAGCGGATCGCCGAGACCTTCAAGCAGGCCGCGGCCATCGCCCGCAACCACGGCGAGCGGCTGGCGGCCGAGGGAGAGATCTGCTGGGGCGGCATGCACTCGTGGCGGAAGATGGTAGACCTCCTGGAGCGCGTCGGCGAGCCGGAGACCGTCGGCTTCCAGGCGGACATGGCCCACACGCTGCTGTACACCCTCGGCTACAACGCCCCCGAGGACCGCATCCTTCCGGAAGGCTTCGACTGGTCCGACCGGGCCACGCTCGACGCGGCCCTGAAGACCATGACCGACGCCCTGCGCCCGTGGACGTTCGACCTGCACGTCGCCCAGAACGACGCGACAGTGCATGGGACGGGCTCGCACGACAAGACGGGCCGGCACTGCCTGCCCGACGACCCCGACGGCAAGCTGGACATCCCGCACGTGGCCGGCTTCTGGCTGCGCGACGCCGACGGGAACGTCACGAAGAAGATCGACCACCTCTGCTGGGACGGCTGCATGTTCCCCAACGACGTGATGGCCCGGCCCAAGACGTGGAGCAGCATCCTCGCCGCCATGGTCGCCGTCCGCGACGCGCACGGGTGGAAGGAATAGCCTGATTGCGGTATGCGGCCTGACGCGCCGCGGGGCGCGCGGATCCCAGATGCCGTGGAGCGAGCCGCTGGCTTCCTCTGCGGCGGCGCACCTCGAAGGAGAACCAACATGGCGGAAGAGCGGGAGAACGGCCGCAACACGATCATCCCGGGGCTGTGCCTGCTGGGCTTGCTGATCGTCGGCGCCCTGGGCATCGGGACGGGCTTCTGGGCGATCATCCACGGGCAGTTCCTGGAGGGCGCCGCCTGCCTGCTGGCCGCCGCCGTCGCGCTGGGGATCACGGCGCACGTTTCCTACCGGTGAGCAAAGGAGCAATAGACAATGGCCAAGAAACTGAACGTCGGAGTGATCGGATACGGGTTCATGGGGCGGACGCACTCGAACGCCTACCGGCGGCTGACGAATTTCTTCGACGTGCCGTTCGAGCCGGTGCTGAAGGTGATCTGCGGCCTGGACGCCGGCGAGGCCGGGGCCTTCGCGAAGCAGTGGGGCTACGAGTCGCACTGCACCGACTGGCGCGAGGTCATCGACCGCGACGACATCGACGTCGTGGACATCTGCACGCCGAACTTCACGCACGCCGAGATCGCCATCGCCGCCGCCGAGGCCGGGAAGATGATCGTCTGCGAGAAGCCCCTCGCGCTGGACGGAGCCCAGGCCCTGACGATGGTCCAGGCCGTCGAGAAGGCGGGCGTGGCAAACCTCGTGTCGTTCAACTACCGCCGCGTCCCGGCCGTGACGCTGGCCAAGAAGCTGATCGACGAAGGCCGCCTCGGAAAGATCTTCCACTACCGCGCGAACTTCCTCCAGGACTGGACGATCTCGCCGGACGTGCCCCAGGGCGGGATGGCCACCTGGCGGCTGGACGTCAAGGCGGCCGGCAGCGGCGTCACGGGCGACCTGTTGGCCCACTGCATCGACACGGCCTTGTGGCACAACGGGCCGATCGCGCGGGTCAACGCGATGACGGAGACGTTCATCAAGGAGCGCCT
>Ga0307380_10009261_pt1 | contig 12522 bp, 10 predicted proteins | sample UN3MG_FD_202239 | JGI IMG/M metagenome (GOLD analysis project Ga0307380, IMG submission 202239) | Soil microbial communities from Risofladan, Vaasa, Finland - UN-3 | ecosystem: Environmental > Terrestrial > Soil > Coastal area > Acid sulfate soil | place: Finland: Risofladan, Vaasa | collected... | reverse complement strand
TTCGTAATTAAAAGCGGCTCTCATGCTTCTCCCAATTAATCTTTGAATTTCTTGAGTTCTGCCCTTAATACCTCTTTCTCTTTCTCTATTATTTCTCATTTGTGTTGCTCTAGGAAGCATGTTATACTCTGCAGTTATCCAACCCGTACCAGTATCATCTAAAAATCTGGGTACTGACTCCATAACCGATGCAGTAACTATAATCTTAGTTCCACCTTGAGTTATTAATACTGAGCCTTCAGGATATTTGAGATAATTCCTTTCGATAGTGGTTTTCCTAATTTCATCAAGCTTTCTTCCATCAAGTCTTTCGTCTCCTAACATGTTTATCTTACCAATCTTTATATGATATTAATCTATGAGTATAATACGATAATACCTTCAATTAATTGAAAGTTGTATTATTAAAATAGTTTTAGAATAAGATTGAAATTCGATTTAAACCACTTAATTAGTAGGTTTAATTTGTTGGATAAGATCCTAATATTTTTAACCAAACTACATTAGTTTCAATTATTTGGAGTGCTTCTTTGACATTTTCATTATCTTTATCACCTTCAAAATCGACGAAAAATATATATTCCCACCGTACTTTTTTAAAGGGTCTTGATTCTATTTTTGATAGATTAATATTTGCTTCCGAGAAAATCTTTAATACCCAGTATAAAGCACCTGGTTCGTGCTTGGTTACAAATACAATAGTGGTTTTTATCTTCCCTTCTTTTAGTAAGTTTTCATTTTTTGAAATTACCAAAAATCGTGTATGATTGGTAGTGTCATCTTCAATCATTGAATTAGCTACATCTAACCCATAGATATTACTGGCAAATTCAGTCCCAATTGCAGCATAGGTAGGATCATTTAATTTTCTCACCCTTCGTATAGCTTCGGCCGTAGAACTTACATCCATCAAGTTTGCATTGGGTAAATTTGCCTTAATCCAAGAACGTGTCTGGGAGAACGCTTGGGGATGAGAAAATATATTTTGTATGTCATTTATGTCAGCTCCTTTTAATGAAATTAAATTTTGGACTATTCTAAATTCAATTTCACCATATATAAATAAATTTCGGTCTATTAATAAATCCAGAGTTTCCCGTACGGTTCCTTGAAGAGTATTCTCAATCGGAACAACACCATATTCTATCTTTCCTTTCTCAACATTATCGAATATCTCAATTAAATCTTTATTAGGAATGAATTCAGAACCCGCTTTAGGAAAATATTCTAGTGCTGCTTGATGTGTAAATGTTCCTATTGGACCTAAATATCCTATCTTTGAAATTATATCTTGAATAACCTTACTAGCACTAATTACCTCTTTCCATATAGCTTCAATACTCGATTTTTTAAATACTGTTCTTTTTTTTGTAATCCTATCAATGACCTCTTTTTCACGATGGGGTTGCGTTACATTTATGTTTAGAGTTTTCTTAATGCTTCCAATCTTAATTACGACATTTCCCCTTTTATTTAGAAGATCTACTATTTGGTCATCAATTTCATCTATATCTTTTCTGAGATTTTCTATTTCTTTTTCATCTTGAGTCATGATAATTATCTCGAATAAGAATTATGTGAACTATTTCAATTTTTCCAAATTTATTTCAAATGCAGATACAGGAAATTCTAATTTGAAATTTAAAATTACTTCAGGGTATATCTCCCCAATCTCCCCAACCATATTACCGTTGATATAAATTTCTCCATATCGCCCATTGATAAATGTTGGATTAGTACTTGGTTTTATCTCATAATTTTCTTGAAGATTGAGTGTTGTAATAATATAATCAACTACAGATCTTACTTCTGTAAAATCGGCATCCTTATGATATGTTACTCCTGTGAGATGAACGTTTCTTTTTGCTCCAGTTTCTTCTTCAGGAGCTAACTTAATAATATCTCCTACTTCAAATAATCTAATAGGTTTTTCTTCAGAACGATTCAAGCGTAGAGTATCCATAATATTAGGTAAAAGTGTCACCCTTGTTGTATCAAACTCCTTTGAAACTGGGTTTAATATCTGAATTAAATTATTCTCATTTTTCTCTTGATTCATGTAATTGAACTGTTTATCTGAGTTTGATAAAATAAAATTTACAACTTCTAAATATCCTGCACCAATCATTATCTTACGAATTAGATTTGAGAAATCCTGTATAGGATGGTATTCTCCCATGCCACCATCATGTATTGTTAGTGGTAAATTTACATACCCATAACCTATGGCACATTCCTCAGTGAAGTCAACGGGATGCATTATATCTCCCCGATAGGAAGGTACCCAAATCTCTAAATAACCTTTTCGTTTTGATTTATTTGCATTTAACCTGACTTTTTGGAAGCATTTAATCATCTCTTCATCTGTCAATTTTAAACCGCAAACACTGTTAATGTATTTAGTTCCAACCTCCCATTTTTTCGGATTAAAGTTAGGAGTGACTATATCCTTTCCTCCTTCATATTGGATCGTTACAGTTTCAATCTCTGCTCCCATATCTGCTAATGTTGTTGAAAGTATATTTAATGCTAAATTAACAGCTTGAAAATCAGTTCCGGTAAGGTCTAAGAATAAATTCTTGGTCTCCTCGGTAACCGTTGTTAATTCTCCATTTATTATGGGTGGAAACGATAACACTTCATCTTTATTATCAAATATGATTGGGTAAACCTCTTCCCCTTCCAAGATCTTAGCATATTCTATTCCCTTTTCATGAAGAAGCAAGATCTCTTCAAGGTTCATTGGATATCCATCTCCATATAAAGGAGTAAAACTTACAGAATCGGGCTTAACAGCAGTGTATCTAAAGGGTGGGATAACTTTATCTAAATCATGAACACCTATCGCAACCTTCTTTCGGTCCCTCCCTACTGCCCAATGAAGGTGTTCTTGAATGGTCATGAGTGTGGCAACCTCATCCTCATCCAAATCAATATTTCTAACAACACCACATACAATATATGGTCTTACTTTTTTTACATTAGGTTCCACTTTCATGATAATCTCACCGGAAGTAAGCTTAAAAGTGGGAATCCCTAATTCAATTTCGTAATACCCTCTTAGAGCTCTAGCGATTCCTTCAGGACTGGAAAAATCAGGTCTATTTGGATTATATTCTACTTTAATAGACCGTTCTTCTTCATTAATATCTTCTAAATCCAAACTAATCCACTGCAGATCATACTCCAATTCTTTTATATCTAATTTTTTCCCTACTAATCGCTCTAATCTATCTATATTCAATTCTATTGTTGGCATGTTCTTTACCTCATTTGTGATAAGATTGTTGTCTTAACCATTTAATAGGATTTACATAAAAATCTCTAATGTCTTTTCGATCATAATATAACATTGCAATCCGCTCAAGACCTTGACCCCACGCTAAAACCCTTGTTGGTTCTTTGACTCCAAAAGGATATGTAACTTCAGGTCGAAAAATACCTGATCCTCCCATTTCTAACCATTCACCTAATTTATCATAATATACTGAGACTTCCATGCTTGGTTCTGTATATGGAAAGAAACCCGGTCTCGTGATAATCTTTTTAAAACCTAATTTTCGGTAAAACTCCGAAAGTAAACCAATTAGGTCACATAAATTTACATTATCATCTATAACAATTCCCTCAATTTGAGTAAATTCTGCTAGATGAGATTTATCAACTTTTTCATTTCGAAAAACGCGATCAACAGAAAATACTTTAATTGGCTTTTTATCATTCTCGAGATAATATTGTGCTAATTTCCGAATTGTCGTAGCAGTTGTGTGAGTCCTCAGGAGTGCTTTTTTAGCTATTTCTTCATCCCATTCATATCTCCATCCTGTAGAACCGCTATCTCCTCCGTTCTCGTGAGTACTTTTGACTGCTAAAACTCTTTCCTTATCTGGTAATTTAGTTATTTTTGGGTTACTAAGATAAAAAGTATCGTGTAATTCTCGAGCAGGATGATCTTGTGGTTGATATAAAGCATCAAAGTTGAAAAAAGCACTTTCCACAATTGGTCCTCTTATTTCAGTGAAACCCATTGATAGAAATACTTCACGAATTTCATTAATTAAATTAATTATTGGATGTATTTTTCCTGCTTTTAATAATGGACCTGGTTTAGTTACATCAAATGATTTCAAATCAATGTCTTTCCAAGATCCCGTACTTAGCATCTCTGAACTTATCTTGCTCACTTGCTTTAATTCTTCTATTTCATCAAGATTAAACTTCTTTCCTTTCTCTGTAAGATATATAATTCTTTGGGTTTTTTGTGTTTTATTTATTAATTTGCGTTTATTTAAAATATCTATATTAGCTAAATCATCTGGAGATAATTCTGAATAATTTAAAACTTGTTTTTTGTTGAAAAAACTGAGAAATTGTTCAATTTCTGTTTTTGGAAATTCTTCCGCTGTTAAAAAGATTGTACTCTCTCCACTGGCTTTACTTTGAGCAATCCATTTATGTTGTTTTAAATTTGAAAGACCTATATAGAATAAAGGCTTCTCCATTTTTGATAATTTTATAAATTTATCGATTTGAATTTCTTTTATATCCTTTTGAATCAATATTTCAAGTAATTGACGTTCAGGTAACCCCGATTTCAGATAAATCATACCTTCTTTATTTAGCGATATATGATTAATTTCTTCTTCCTTGAAACTACCTAACTTATATGAAATTAAATCATTAATCGCAGACATTAAAACCACATAATCTATATTTAAGTCATTAGCTAAATCTGACGCAATCACCGCATCTTTTCTATCACGCAAAATTTTCAAAATATCTATAACTTGTCTCCGAAGTATAATCTTCATATTTCTCTATCCAATATTTAATACTATTCAGTATATAAATCTAAATTTTTAACCTATTTAAATCTTTTGTGGATAAATTAGCTTGAAATGCGTCTATCTCGAATTAGGGAAGACATTTTATGAGTAATTTGAGATAAATTGGATTCTTCTCTATAAAAAGATTATAATCCGCAGCCAAGGAAACAAAATTCTAATAGGAATTATTCCCTTGGCGGACTAAAGAAGTTTAACATGAATGAAGCTTGTTTGAATAATCTACTCTTCAATGAAGGTATATTCAAATTTATATGACTCATGATTAGTCAAGCATTCATTTGTTTATAGAATATTTATAGAAAGGGAAATTAAAAAAGTTTATCACTATAGAGTCGCTCTAATTGAAGTAGAGCTAATTTTATTATTCTTATTATCAAGAATTAAAGGAATTACAACTATGATTAATGGGTTAAAACCCTTTTCTTCTCTGATCTGGTTGATTTTTAAGGCTCCTTCATAAGTTTCTTGGCTGACTATAATTCCTTCGTAATCAGCTTCATTTATGGGAGGTCCATAAGGATCTTCCAATTTTATTATTTCTACCCTAGATAAATCTGATGTTTCAGAGATATATGATTTTAAGATATCTAATCGTTTTTGATAGTTTTCGATTTTAGAACGAAATTTCTTTTTTGTTAAAAGATTATCACTTGTCAACCCAATCACTACTTTTTCGGATAATGATAAAGCAATCATTATCAAAGATTTATGACCATCATGTAAATGATCGAAAGTTCCGCCTATTCCAATTTTATTTAAAATCTTAGGAACACCTTTGCTCATTTGAGGAAGGTTTTAAGTTTTAGCTTGTTTTTTATCTTTCAGTTTTGTTTCTTTGGCTTGTTTCTTTGCTGTTGATTTTTTCAACTTAACGCTATAGATTTGTTTTATTTTCATTGTATCATCGCAATTTTCACATGAATCAACGATTTTAAAAACGAAATCACCAGATTCGTAATTTCTCACTTTTGTAACTTCACACTTCTCGCATATTAAAATAGATAAAGTCTGTCTCGTTGGCTCTTCTTCTTTTTTTTGGATTTGAATCAAAGTAGAACCAATGCATATCAAAGAGAATCCAAGAAAGAAATTAGTCATTTGATCGGTACCGCCCATATATATAAAAAGCGCTCCAATAATGATTAATCCGATTAATATCACATTTTTCAAAACCTTCTTGAATGAAACTCCTTTTTTTAATATTTCATCGTCTTCTTCGTCGTCAATCATAAAATTAGTTCTCTAAATAGGTTTACCTTTATAATAGAAAAGAATAAAAGATTAAATAAATTTTGTTATTATGAAAACTAAATCGCTTAAATCAAACGATTTAGGACTTTTAAAAATATAGAAGGATTGTAATGATTTACATGTTAATGCAAGCGCAAACGGACCCATTAAGTTTAGTACTTAACTTGCTTTTTTTCGTAATGATCTTCATGTCAATGTTTTATGGCACAAAAATTCAGATGTGGCGGTCATCCAAAGAGGTTGAAGCAGGATTAGAAAAACTAAAAATATGGAATGATGATTGTAAACAGATTCTATTGAAGGTATTCAAAAAATACGCTGATAAGAAGGAAATGGATAAAGATTTACAATTAAAACTTGATGATTTTCTCTCTTTTATAACAATTGGACCCGTATCACTCGATCCTTATGGGATAATTCCAAAATTAGATCACATCATTGACGTACGTGATGATCGATTTAAAGAAGAAGTTGCCATCCTAGCTCCAAATGTAACTCCTGGAAGTCCTGAAGCTCAAAATTTAGAGAATCTAGTTGAAGCTGCTGGAGCAGTAGACTATATTTATCGATTAATCAAACACTTCTTAATTATGGGCAAGAAATCAAAATCGTATATCCTCTTAATGCAGATATCTATGCAATTATCTATAATTTTAGGCATGGCAAAGAGTTATTATAGAGCAACTAAAGCTTTCTCAGAAGGCAGTCCAATAGGCGACGGTCTAGGACCCATGGTAGCAGGGAGTTTTGTACGAAATGTAGCTCAGCAAGATGATGTCAAGGCAATTGAAATTGCTAAAGATACAATTGTTCAAGAAGTAGATTTCGAAGATCGAACCATTTATGTTATTAGAGCAAGAGGACCCGGAGGAACAGTTGGAAAACCTGGTACCGCTATTAAAAGATTGATTGAAGACCAAGATAAAAATATCTCTCGTATTTTCATGATTGATGCAGGGCTAAAACTTTCAAGCGATAAAACAGGATCTATCGTTGTTGGTGTAGGAGCGGCCATAGGTGGAATCGGTGTCGAAAAATTCTTTATTGAAGATTCGAGTACTAAAAAATCTATACCTATCGATGCACTTATATGCCGACAATCACTTGAAAATGCAATCACGGTCATGACACGACCCATAACACAATCCGTGCCTGCCATTGTAGAAAAAATTAAGATGGGAATACGAATAAGAACAGAAAAAGGTTCTAGAATAATCGTAGCGGGAATTGGCAATACTATAGGAATTGGGGTTTAATTTATAAGATTTTTATCATTTCTTTTTTATTACTTTTCATGCTTTCATTATTTTTATCATGTTTGAAATTCTATCATTTGAAGAAAATTAATTAACTCCGATTGAATTAAAATTAATTAATATGCTTCAATAATCATAATCAAAAAATAAGAAGTGAGAAAAAAAAATGAAAGTATTTTCTGAAGAATGGGTTAAAGCTTATATTGATGCAATAAACAACAATGCAAATTATAAAGCAGCTGCTTCTTGGTGGGAAGGAGACTTCCTATTTATAGTTCAACCAAGTGGTAACTTAGATAAAGAGATCAAAATGTTCGTAGGATTGTACAAAGGTGATTGTACGGGAGGAAAAATATTAAGCCCTGGAGTAGGATATGTAGTATTAAAGCCCGGTTCCGATCCGGTACCTTTAAAAGAAGGTGAACCTCCCTCAGTTGAATTTGTCTTTTCGGGAACGTATGATAATTGGTTAAAAGTGTTAAAGAAAGAACTCGATCCAATTCAAGGCTTAATGGCTGGTAAGTTCAAACTCGTAGGAAACATGGCGAAAGTCATGCGTGCCACGAAGGCAGCACAGGAACTTGTTAATAGCACCGCCGCAATGAAAGATGTTGAGTTTTATTAAAATATATTATTTCTTTTTATTTTCTAATTTTATATTTTTACATTTAAATCTCTAAGTATATGAAATAAAAGCATTTATCGGACTATGGAAAGATTATTATACTTAAATCAATATTTATCATAACAAATCTAATAAAAAATGTGGTCTAAAAAAAATGAGCTTATCCAGTAAAAACTATTTTGTTAAGGATTTAATCATTGATGATGAATATGGAACTATAGCTTCCACAGTTTCAATACAAGATGCCGCTAAAAAAATGAAAGAATTAGGAGTACCAGATCTAGTAGTCATGGAAAACAATACGGAAAAGGTTCTCGGTGTAATTGCTGATTTTGACATCATTCAGAACATTGTAGCCGAAGGAATTGATCCGAAAGCTACAAATGTTACCTCTGCAATGTATAAAATCCAACCTGTTTCTCTTGATACACCCGTAACAGAAGCATTTACAAGAATGCAAGCTTTACATGTAAATGTTGTACCTGTGGTCTCTGATAACAAGTTGGTCGGAGTATGCACCATTCAAGACTGTTGGAGTTTCATTCCTGATGTGGATGTGGATGAGGTAGGATTGATACCCGTTACAAATACTAGAAATGCTGAATTTTGGTTTGCTAGTACAAGTTCAATATTAGGTTTTGTACTTGGTATTTTATTACCCTTAATTGGAGTATACGGATTTTTTCTAGGGGATCAAGCTGAACTCTTAAGTTTCTTTGGCATGGCTGAAATACGTGGTGGACTCTTGACTTTTGAATTATTTGAAACACGTGGAACAGATTTCCTTGTACCATTTCTTGATTTAGTGGCAAGAAATGGAGTGATTTGGGTGTTCATAGTGATATGCAGTTTTCTTGTACTAATATTCGGCATCTTAGGGTTATTTTCCCTTATATATGCAAGTTTTTCAGATGCAAGAAATATTCGTACGGGAAAGATCGTACGCTCAATAATTCCCCATCTTTTAGTGTTTTTCTTGGTACTAGAATGGATTCTTTTTGGAATTGCTTTTTCAATAACGTATCCTCCTGCTAATGTTCTTATAGATGGCTTAGGGTTAACAATGTCAATTATTTCGATGATACTCTTTTTAGGAGCAATTTATAGAGATTATATATTTCGCCAAAAAGGAAGTGCTGGGTCTTTAACTAATGAGGTGAAAAATTAAACATGCCTCGTGGGGGTGGCAGTAGAGGAGGTGGAGGTTTTCGAGGAGGTGGTATGGGCGGTGGATTTCGAGGAGGAGGTTTTCGAGGTGGAGCTGGTAGTTTTAGAACCGGTGGACGACCTAGCGGAGTTCCATTTGGGAGGACTGGTTCAACAAGAATAGTTTCAAGATCACCAAGTGGACCTTATAGACACTCTTACTATGGTCCAAATCGAAGATATTATGGATATGGTCGGGGATATTATGGGTATGGATTTTACAGGCCATGGTATCGAAGATGGTGGTATTCCCCGATGTGGGCGGGTTATTATTATCGACCTTGGTATTATTCACCGATGTATGTTGGTGGAGGAGTCATTTTTGCGATTGTTTTATCCTTGATATTATTACCTTTGCTTGGTGTTGCAATGTGGTTTCCCTTCAGCTCAGCAGATAATTCTGGTTATGTAACCTATCGTTCAACTGAAACATTATATTTTAATGAATACTGGTATGAATATGAAAACATTAAAGCAGGGAATGATATAACATATTCCATTCAATCTTACTCCAGTAGTATAACTTTTGCGATTTGGGACAATCCTTTCGAGATGCTTCCAAGGACTACGAAGAATGGTGGTGATGCAAATAATCTCAATCTCGTTTATAATGAATATCAATACTACTCAATTTATTTAAAACCTAGTTCTTCTCTTGCATATAATTTTAATGCATCAAGCTCTATTGATTTCTTTATAGCTGATGGATCCGATATGTATGAATGGAATACAGGAGGTTCACCCGTATTTTACGTAGACGATCCAAACACGGTCACAGGAAATGGAGTATTACCTATTTCAGCAGCGAATGATTATTATGTTGTATGGTATAATGATCTAGCATCTCCCGTTGATGTGAATTATACGATTACGTATTCTGCGGCAAATGTTGTGGACTTTACCAGTACCGATTTTTTCATTGAATCAGTAGACACAGTATCAACTAACACTTTTACGGTACCAAACGATGGTAATTGGTATTTTTTTGTATACTTCGATCCAATGAATGATCCTGAAGAGAGCACGACAATCACATTTGATGTAACCTACGATACTGGTATTACCAGTATTGATAGATGGTTAGATGTGCAACCATTCTTGATCGTTTTAATTATCATTGTGGGAGTTATAATAATTGTTGTCTTTATTGCACGTAAAAGTCAGAAGAAAGCCAAAACTAAACCAGAGTCAACAGCATCTCCAAAAGCAAAAGCAACCCTAATAGCTGAGCCAACGACACAACCAACAAAAAAACAACCTGAAACTATATTAAAATGCGTGCGTTGTGAATCAAAATTAAGGGAAGACTCTCAATACTGTCCAAACTGTGGAACAAAAGTAGAGGGAAGAAAATTAGGCGAATCAGGAATAACTACACCATTAGATTCTAAAACATGTTCATATTGTGGAAGTAAAATCACACCTGGAGCAAACTTTTGTAAGTTTTGTGGAACACCTATAGCTAATTAAATCAACATCCCCAAATATTAAATCTAAATAACTAATTTTTCTTTTTTATATATTTTTTCCTAATTATTCATTATAAGGTTATATAATATCTCTGCATAACTTTTTTATACAATTAACATTTTGTAATATAAATCAAAACCTATATAATTTCGATTCTTAATGGCGCTAATTGATAAAGATTTATCAATATTGATAAAAAAAAGCGTTTATTTTTTTGATCTCGATGGTACAATTTATTTAGGAGATATCCTATTTGATGGTGTATTGGAACTAATTGAGCTTCTGAGAAAAAAGAAGAAGAAATTTTTCTTTCTATCGAATAATTCGAGTAGATCTACCAAGGATTATCTCATGAAATTAAAGAATCTAAAAATTGATATATCTAATGAAAATCTAATATTATCTCAACATCCTACCATTGATTATTTAAAAAAGAATTCCTATAAGAGAATTTTCTTAATGGGTACAGAATCTCTAAAAGAAGAATTTAGAGAATATGGGTTTATTTTATCAGAAAATGACCCAGAAATTTTAGTACTTGCTTTTGATCAGGAATTAACCTATAATCGTTTAGTAAAAGCAGCGATATTAATACAAAATGATATTCCATATATTGCTACTCATTTAGATAATAGATGCCCTACTAAAAACGGATACATACCTGATGCTGGAGGGATAGCTGCTTTGCTGAATAAAGCCACTGAAAGGATGCCAAGAGTTTTTGGTAAGCCAAACAAAGAAATGATAATCTTTAAACTTGATTCATTGAAAATTGATCCCAAAGATGCCGTAATATTCGGAGATCGATTATATACTGATATAAAAATGGGAATAAATGCAGGAGTTACTACATGTTGCGTGTTATCAGGCGAAACCACTTTGACCATGATTAATAAGAGTGAAGAAATTAAACCTGACTTCATAATAGAGGGGATATGGGAACTTCTTGATACATTGAAATAACCATTAAATTCCCATTATCCTCATATTTGGCAATTCGAAAATTTTATTTCTTAATGGATATTATTACATATATCATGCTAAAGGTTTTACAAAAAGACCTTTTAAATAAAAGTTCTTACTTTAATCGATTAAAACTTACATGACAATATGATAGTGATTAAATAAATGACCACCATTGAAAAAAAGAAATACGTCTATGATTTTAGTGAAGGAAGAAAGGAATTAAAAAACTTACTTGGTGGAAAAGGTGCAAATCTGGGTGAAATGAGTAATTTAGGATTAAATGTCCCTCCCGGATTTACCATAACAACAGAGGCTTGTTTGCTTTATTTCAATAATCCTAAAGCAATTATGGATGAGATTGAACCAGTTGTAATTCAACATCTAAGAACACTTGAAAAAAAGACAGGAAAAAAATTTGGAGATGAGCATAATGCATTATTGGTTTCCGTTAGATCGGGTGCGCCCATGAGCATGCCTGGAATGATGGATACTGTTTTAAACTTGGGCTTAACTGATGAATCTGTCGTTGGTATGGCTGAACAAACAGAAAATCCACGTTTCGCTTATGATAGTTATCGTAGATTTATTCAGATGTTTGGAGATGTTGTAATGGGTATTGGAGATGAAAAATTTGAAAGAATTCTTGTTAAATATAGACGTGAAATTTCTCGTACAGCACAAGATACAGATCTTACAATTGCAGATTTACAAAAAGTAATCGCAGATTATAAGGCTCTCTATGAAAAAGAGATTGGTTCACCATTTCCTCAAGATCCATACAAACAACTAAATTTAACAATTGAAGCAGTCTTCAAGTCCTGGAATACTAAGCGTGCAAAAACTTACCGGAGAATTAGTAATATACCAAATTTTGGGACAGCAGTTAATATTCAAGTAATGG
>Ga0307380_10009259_pt1 | contig 12523 bp, 18 predicted proteins | sample UN3MG_FD_202239 | JGI IMG/M metagenome (GOLD analysis project Ga0307380, IMG submission 202239) | Soil microbial communities from Risofladan, Vaasa, Finland - UN-3 | ecosystem: Environmental > Terrestrial > Soil > Coastal area > Acid sulfate soil | place: Finland: Risofladan, Vaasa | collected... | reverse complement strand
CGAAGCATTGCCTGGTCAATTCTGGGGACTTCTGCAGGGACTAGGTCGTAAAACTGGACGTGCAGGACAATATCTTGGTAGTGAAAAAGCTTCTCAGGACTACACAAATCTTTTACGTGGACGCCCCGCCGTAGCGGCCCCAACAGCACAGCCTGGCATACTTAATTTTCCACCCGGCTACAAAGAAGCAGAGTTGGCGGCCGGATTGGCTGCGGAGCGCGAACGCCCTGGCGCTGGCTTTCCTGAGCAGCAGGGTTTAGTATTTGGCCTCGATAAAAATCGTAACGTAGATCGCCGGAAGAGCGACCTTTACAAGCAATACGCACAAACTCCAGAAGGTCAGTTTGAGCGCTACTTCAAAACCCAAGAGATGGCACCCTATTTTGGTACCAGTTTCCAAGGTACGGGCGCTCCGACTTCTGCTCAGGCCATGATCGATCTGGCCTCCCAAGTAGCTGCACCAACCACCGCACCTCTTGCATCCTTCTACGCAGCCCAGAGCGCTACCGGTCGCGGCAGCATGGATGAGATTATCTCTGCGATGGGTTACAAAGGCACGCCGATGGAGCAGTGGGCCAAGTCCAACCCAATGTTGGCTTTCCGTGAGTACAACAAGAAGTTCCCCGCTGGTGCGCCAACCCAAGGCCCTACTCCTGCCCTTCCTGGGCCTCCGATGGGCGAGGGTGATACGGTTGGACAACGCGCTTTAGAGGCGGCACAGTATCAGCTCTCTGGCGACGAACCGGCCTCTGTCCGCCAACGTACGGACAACTTCCTGGCTGGTGTCGGCAATCCTGTCACTCCAACCGAAGCCTTAAATCAAGGTGAAGCAGTAGACGCCAACCGTGGTGCCCAATATCTGCGTGAGGCACAGAAGATGAAGACGCAAGGTTACCAACAGTTTTTACCAACTAGCCAGCCTCTTTTCTGATTATGATGATTGACAATGCCTTCCCAGTTCAGATGGGTGGGAATGGTAACACTATTGGCTTCTTGCAGCAATACGTCCAAGGTATTGCTGCAAGAAGCCAAGCAGGTGAAGGTATTCCTGATTTCGGGGTCCAAGAACAATATGCGCAGGAATCAGGCGGGCCTTTAGTTTCACGTACTATTCGCTATTCTCCGCCGAATGCGATCATCAAGGCGCCTCATTTAGATTCTCCTTACATGGATAAATTATTTGAGCGTGACATGAAACCGATGAAGCCACCAGGACCCAAAGGCCCTCAACTTCCTAGTTTTGTCTGATTATGCCAACGCAGCTCATCAAGAAGTACATTGAGGAGTTTGCCAGGTGGGTGCGTAATCAGGATTCGTACGATGACTTTCCGTACGGAACTGAGCCGATCCCTGGCGATAAGACCTGGTGTAAGAAGTGCGAGACCTGTAAGAAGGACCTAAGTTAGTACTGGTCCTTCGATTCGGGCAGGATTGTCGGGAATGCGCTGTACTTTTTGTCAGAAACCCGGATTGCTAGACCTTTGACAAAGGGTTTACCACCTTTACTGAATGTCTTTACGCTGTCCAGACCTAACTGGTTCTTGCAGCAGTCCAACAGAAGTGAGATAAAACGCTTCTGACCAACTGGTTTGGACCCAGTATCTTCGCAATGGGACGCGTAGCTGGCGTACAGATGATAGTTGGAGTTGCGATACCGTTCTTCATCTTCTTTCGCTGCAGGAATCTTCTTACCGACAGATGTCACCGCTTTTTCATCGATAACGACTTCAGATTGCAGCCACTCCACCAGGTTGTTGCTATTCAGCAGGATTTCATTGCGCACACGGCGTAGAGCTGGGACCATTTCGTAAGTATCCAGCAGGTATTGACGCATTTCTTCCTCGCTCATGGCCAACACCCAGTTCACCAAGCCGGGTAAATAATGCTTCCATAAGCCCTTTACGATACCTTGATCGAGCTTAATCATCTCTTTCGCTTCCGAACTCTTGTCGTAGAGCGGGCGATTGAACTCAACAGTGAGACGTCGACGGCTGAGACCAGATGTGTTGTCGGTGGTTTGAATGGGTTCGTTGGCGACCACCATTACCATGCCGGTGTACACAAATGGTTCCCCGACGTTCTTATTTTTCTCCTCAAAGCGGAGGTTATCACCACCTGTCAGCGCCTTAAAGATTTGAGCCGAACCACCGTATCGCTCCGAATCATTGATGAGCGTCATCCGCTTACCTTTGATGGATGCTACCTCAAAACGGCTCTGCTCTAGCTGGTTGAGGGTTGTGCTGGCGTAGTTTCCGCTACCAACCATGGCGCAGCAGAGGTTAGCGAAGGTTGATTTACCACGCCCACCTGGACCGATCACCTCGAGGAAGCGCTGTAATTCTTGACCTTGTGCAGCCAAACAAGCACGCAACCAAGCCCGAAGCACCTGGACACGATCCTCGTCACTGTATTGAGTCCGCTTCAACCAATCAATAATGGGACCTGGGTTAGCACTAGGATCGTATTCAAAGTCAAGACCCCAGGTCATATAGTTTTCACGATCGTGCTCGAGGAATTCACCTGTACTGATCTCTAATACACCGTTTTTAAAGGCGAGGCGATCGGGGTCATCATCCCAGTAATCGTGCAAGAGGTAAGCTTTTGTCAGGTTGGCAACGTCAGCCAGCAGGTGAGACGTGAAACCACCGGGCACTTGCACACCACGTTCGAGCACAAACAAATCCTGGATTGAATACTTGTATTCATTTGGATGTGTTTCCCGGCGCCAGGTACCACGATCACGTTGGTAGAACATAAAGGTGTCAAAGCGCGGATCGTACAGCCACCCGATCTGCCTCATCATGACGGTGACAGTTTCTGCCAGCTCAGAAGCAGGTGGCGTCTTCGGCTTACTCTTACCTTTTACACGCTGGTTGATCTCGAATTGATCTTCTTCAGTCAGGCCACCCATTATTTCACCGACCATCTGCCCAAAGTCCAGGCCTGCGATGGTCATTGCACCACCCTCTTCGCCAGCAAAGAGTGCAGCGGCTTTCGTGGCGAGAACCTCTGGTGACTCAACAACAAAGCCACCGAGCTCGATAAATCCGTCTTCCTTTGCCTTAGCTCGTAGAGTTTGGAGACCCCTTGCACCCTCAGGACTTGGGCCACCTGGTAGACGTTCAAAGGAACGCCATTTCTCTTCACAGACACCGTCTTGGAAGTTGTCAGCGTGAGATGACCACTCAACCCAGTCTGCAAGCAGGTCTTCGGAGACTTGATGGAGGGCCATGCCAACAGCAAGCCACTCCTCGTAGTCGATTGTGCGATCAAATTGGAGGTGCTCGAGGTAAACACGTGCTTCGTGTTCAGCGGCCTCAATCTGAAACTTAGAACCTTCTTCGTAGCTGAGGTTAACCTGCTGTGTAATTACACCGCCTTTAACAGGTTTACGGTATTTATTTGTCGGGAATGCCTTAGCGATGGCTGTATAGAGCCATTCTGGAACTTCTGGCGGATTCTTAGCATATTCAAAGCCGCCGTGTGCTGTCGTAAAGTACCCGTCGGTTTCCGGATGGGCACCCATGACCGCACCCTGCCTGGAGCGGAACAGGATTTCAAACGATGGGATGCCGATTTTGATGGTTGCTTTGTCCGGCAGCAGTGATATTTTTGCGGCTGGCACGGAATACAACATCCGCATACGACCTTCCTTTCCGGAAGAAATCGTTAATGTCGGTGGGAAGATAACGTCAACCGAACCACCAGCCAGCTCTTCCAAAGCTGGGATCGCATCAGGGCCGTCAATATCGACCCAAATCAGACCACCTTCGTTAGACCACTCTCCAGTCAAAAGACCAACGCCAGTGGCCCGACCCTGATCCAACTCCTGTTGAATCTTCTCAGCAGAATAGGGAGTCTGAGTCCAACCAGGGACGTAAGCCCGCTTACCATTGAGCGGTGTTAGAGCCCAATCCGCTGGGAGCAGATCTAGATCAATCTGTCCCGGTTTGAGATGCTTTCGCGGGCGTTGGGGCTCTGGAGTAGCGGTCGTCACAGTCGTTGTATAGCAAGCGTTTTGGGACGCCGGGACCAAGGTAGCGGTCTTTTGCCGACCTGTACAGCCTCAATCCTGTAGTCTTCCTGCCATTCCAACGTAGAGTGGATACATCTGCGTTAAACGCATCTCAGTCTGAGTCTGATGAGTCAGCCTCGAGTCCAGGCAGGATCTCGCTGTAGTATTTTTCGACCGCGTCGAGCCATTTTTGCTTGTACTTCTCGATGGTTCCACCTTGGATTGCGAATACCTGAGAACGATCTCTGGTAGCAACAAAAGTCATGATGATTTCAGGGACAATCCCTACTGTGTGCTCCAGTGCTAGTGCGTAGGCACCCATCTGCATTTGGCACTTCTGGTACTTCATGAAGCCAGCTCGCCGCATGCCGTATTCATTTTTCGGGCAGTCAGGACCGGGCCACTTAGCGTAATAAGGGCCATTTGAAGTCTTGAGATCACCCAGTACGACTTTGTTTTTGTACTCGGCCACAATGTCTGGTGCTCCTGCCCAACCCCAATTTTCGCCTTCCTTCACGCCTGGGTGCCAAACCCGGCTAATGCCATCACCTCCCATTGTCCACGGGAATGCGTCACCGGCTGGATTTTCGGCCCAGATCACACGGCCAAGTTTATCGAGGTTTTCTGGTAGACCACTCCAAAACTGAGCGATCTCTTCATCCTCGATGACAGGGTTCTTGTTGATGTCAAGCAGGTACTCCTCCATCAGGGAGTGCACCTTTGTACCTCGAGCTGCGGCGGCTTCTCTACCGCCAGGATTTTTCTTCGCCCACCTCTCTAATGCCGCTTTATTCCCGCCTGTTGCAGACAGGATTGTCGTCACTGAAGGTAGTGCTCCGTATGGAGTCTTGTAATGTCGGGATCCATTGATCGTTAGACGGGTATCTCCATCCGACCGATAATCCATGAACTGCCGATAATTCTTCTCGGCAGAGTACTCTGTATGAATCTTGTGCAGTAATTCACCTCTCGCCGGAATTTCTGCGAGTTTTTCATCCAGTACTAGGGGCACTAGGGGGTGGCAGCTCGGCGTAAGTTACCAGATTTTTCAGTGGTGGGCTTGGTTCTGCGACGGTATAGCGGGATTAAAATGAATCCAAAACTTTGGATTACAGCTAGTGTATGCAGCTCCGAGCGTTGTAGGAAAGCACTGGATTTATGACCTACAGGGCGGGGATCACGACCTGCTCAATGATGAGGACTTTGTAAAGGACGTCATGACTATGGCTGCAGAGGCAGCAAACGCTACACTGCTCAGCATCTCAACAAAAAAATTTGACCCACAGGGCGTGACTACTGTGGCGCTATTGTCCGAATCGCACCTATCCATCCACACCTGGCCCGAATATGGTTATGCCGCTATTGACGTATTCACCTGTGGTGAGCGTACAGATCCTGAGCTTGCCTGTGATTTTCTAAGAAAATCTTTTAAAGCGACACACGGCTCCATTCAAATTCTGAAGCGCGTGTGTCCGAACGCTAGTCTCCTTCGACTTCAGGGTGTGGTTCCGTGAAGCAACCTTCGATGTTTGCAGCAAATTGCATCGATTGATATTGTGCAACGTGCTTTTGAATCCTGGCGTGGATATCAAATGCAGAGCGAACCGCATCTTCTGGGTTGATCATCACCTTGGAATTAGCCAACAGGCCAGCGGTTATGATCGTGATCGCGAGTTCCTGCGGGTTCGTCGTGAATGCCCTAAGAGATCTTCCATTGTCTGTGAAGGACGATAGGAGAAAGGAGAGTACTTCCAGGTTTCGGGCGGCGTTATCTTCAGTCATGGTTGATCTTCCTGTTCTACGACCCTGTACAGAGTGATGGTGTTCTTCTTAATGACGGGCGTGATAAGACCAGCTTCTTTCAGTGCAGAGATACGACGTTGGATTGTCCTGTGGTTGCGTTCGAACTTCTTCACCACTTCGGTGATTGGAATCAACACAAATTTCAGGCCTTCGTACTCGGTTGAAATCTCCAGAAGGTAATCGTGGATGTCCATCGCCAGGTCATCCATCAAGTCGGATTGGGTAAAAGTCGGCCGTACCACGCTTACGCCTTAAATTAATACAACGTTGATTCTAGAGGTACCTCACTCTGGTACCGAACCCGCTTCAGTAAGATGCTGCTTATATTTTGCGACCCCGTTTTTAGCGGTCTGTAGGTCCATTGTCCAACAGCCTTCCCAGTCGTGAGCAGAGCTTGGGAAATAGTAGAGGGTGTGGCCCGTGTTGCCGTGTTTAAGGCTTTTGATTTCGTAATCGTCAAACAAAATGGGCCCCAAGATCTCAGACTTAGAGCCCTTGTATTTAACCTGTTTACGGGTCTTCATTTTGAAGATGTAACTACTCGTCTAGCTTATCGGCCCTATCCTGGGACTCCAACCACTCCTGACGCTTAATTTCCGTCTCTTGTAGCTCTTGAAGGCGCTTTTGATACAAGTTTCCGATCCAGCTCAGCTCTTGTTTTTGCTGTTCGGCTGCCTGTCGGATCAAATTCTCAAATCCTTCTTTATTCATCAACGATCTCCTCAGCCTCTACATCAACTTCTTGTGAGTCGGCTTTAACGAGAAGAAGGGAACCATCCTCCTGCTCAATAAATTCAATGTGATCTCCCTCGCACCAACCGAGGGCCTCCCATAACTCGTCCGGGAGGGTGAGAACACCGTCCTCATCAACATGTAGAGTCCAGGAGAGATCTTCATTTACCTGGTTCATTTCGTTCACCAAAGTAGTTTTGAACTTCCTCTCGGAGCAATGTTCGCATCTCAGCGAATACATCATCTTTTTTGAGGTAGGGATCGAGGAAGAACACAGAGTCGTCAATGCCCTTCTCCTTCTTGTAGGAGCGGTCAGCGGAATAGCTGATCTCGCAGGTGATGTCATATAACTCTTTGACTGTCGGACAATCCAAATCAGCCAGGAGTTGTTCGGTTTCAAACTTCTCTAGTGTGATCCGCATCAGCTCGGCGGTGATCAGAACCTCCTTGGAAAAGACCTTGGAGTAGGTGGAGAAATCGTCATACGCAGCTTCGTGCATGCTCAGCCCCTCCCCTGACCGCGATACTGCTTCTGGCGCCGGTTTGAGAATGAGCCGCGCTTACGCATGCCGTGTCCAATTGAGGTCCGCTTCTTGACGGACTCCTTGTGCTGGGTCCCCATCAGGGATTTTTTGACAGCCATCGAAAATACTGGCGACGCCTAGAGCATAGCCGGATTTCACCACTTGTCAACTCCTTCGACCTTAAACTTCTCTTTGTATTTAGTGCTACCAATCCAATACTTGTTCTCGTTAGACTGAAAATTATGCTCACCACTCATGTCTAAGTTTGAGCTGATTGAGTTTCAGTTTGATCCCGATGATTTCTCTCTGTCTTTAGAGGACGAGTTTCAGATCACACGGCTTGCTGCAGAGATCGATAAGACTGAATGTATCAACAGTGCTAAGGACGGAGCTAAAAAGCTTTTACAATTGGCCGTACACCGTCAAGCTGTCATTCGAAGCTTGGTCCGCCGCCTAGCCGATCTCGAGTCTGGGGCCATCCGGAAGCTGTACACCGAATAAAAAACCGCCCCCGAAGGAGCGGCCATACAACTCAGACCACCAACTCAATCGAGGGTGATCTCGCCAGTTTCTGTGTCCCTGGCACCGAACAGAGCCTTAGTACCGCGACCACCGTCGACAGGAGGAAGGGTGAAGTCCAGGCCGGGCTTAATGGCATGGACTCCGATCTCTTTCTCACACTGCTTAAAGAAGTTGGCGGCATACACGGTTGGCGGGCACGTCTCCCACACGCTCTCGACAAAATCAATGTCCTCAGCGGCTTTAGGGAAGAAGTCTTCTACGGTGTCCGCAGTAGGCACCACCCACCACTCTGGATAAGCGATCCAGCTCTTCGCCTTCTCACCACCGTATAGTTGCGCACCAAATGTCGGTGTGAAGATCGCAGCAGCAGCCTGCTTGGGGTCAAAGCCTGCGGCGGATTTGAGACCCATACGGTCAGCAAATGCTGACTCGAGCTGTTCAATGAAGGTTGCGTACGCGTCGCAGAACAGGTTGGAGGCCCCACCGTGGATCGACAGGATCAGCGGCTTCTTGTGCACAGCCACGCCGTCTGCATTCACCAGGAACATCAGCATCAGACGGCGACGCTTGTACGGGGAAGGCTTACCAGGGTTAGCAGCCTCAAAGTCGTCATAAAGGAACGAGTCCCTGGGGTAGATCCCATCGATGCCACCCTTTTCAGAGTTTTCGATGAAGGTGACGTCCTTTCGGAAACCACAGTGGAGGATCACCATACGCGGGGTTTTAAAGAAGATGCCCTCGTTTTTGTCACCATTGTTATAGGTGTGGACGTAATCTTCCGCTTTGGGGAACATCTTCGGAGTACCTGACCAGCCAATACGGGCCAGTGCGGTATCCTTCAAAAAGAGGCCGCATTGAGATTTGTCGTTCAGGATCTGGGCGTTTACCAGCTCCCGCATCTCGCCTTGATATTTTTCTGTGTTCAGGTACCGGTCTAAAACGGACATTTCAGTCATTGCAGTGGTTTTGGGCGCTTTGGGGGCGCATTTAAAAGGATAGCCCCCTTCCACCGGAATGGAAAGGGGCTACTTTATTGATCAGATTCGCTTATCAAATCAGAAGGGAATTCCGTCGTGCGCTAAGGCGGTAGGGGGAACATCCTGCTGGATTGGCAGCTTGGGAACAGGTGCAGCAGCCTTGACTACGTTGGCATCTCCGGACTCAGTCTCAGTTTTCGGCTGATTCTTCCCGAACACCGAGTACTGTGACGCCCGTACACGAACCTGGTAGACGCCGCGTTGGGAACCATCCTGAGAAGTCCAGGTGTTATACCGAAGGCTACCGGTCAATGCCATTTGGCGGCCGACGTACAGCAGGGTTTCGAGACGCTTGGCGTCATCACCCCAGCTTTCGATGCGGAAACCCATCGAATCCTGCCAGGTGTGACCAAGCAGTTGCTGGCTAGGAGCTTTGCACATCAGGCTAAAGGCAAACAGGTCTTCCAGCTTCTTTTCCTGGATAAAACCCACGCCACCTGCAAGATTTACTTGGTTCAGGCTCAGGTCCTTCGAGACCACCTGCAGCGGCTGCGTTGGTACGACATACATCTTGTAGTCATTACGGTTCGGATACAACCGACCGCTAAGCAGAAGCTGACATCCTGGCGTGAACGCATCGAAGCTATCCCCTGCAGCCTTGTTCGGGACAAGGTATAGGGGGACAGGGGCGTTGTTTTTGCCACTAGCAGGAATGGTCAGTTGCATGAAGCGGAGACCACTGTCGGTGAACGTCTCACCGATGTAGCTAGCAGAGGCGTTGATCAAATTCATGGGTCGTGCGGGTCTAGTGTTTCGAGGAGGATGCCAGCCTCCTTGAGCAGGTTAGCAGCCAGGACCATGTTGTCCAGCCATCGATCTGGAATCAAGCTGTCAGCTGTTACGTAGACTTCTTTGATTCCAGCATTGATCAATACAGCAGCACAGCGGCTGCATGGTTGGAAGGTGACATACGCTGTCGACCCCTCCGTACTGACCCCGTGGAGAGCAGCGGTTGTGACTGCATTGATCTCGGCATGTACGGTCATCTCGTACTTCTTGTCCCGATCTAGCAGACGGTCAAACGAATCGCTGATCCCCCTGGGGAAGCCGTTGTAGCCGGTGCTGATGATGCGCCGATCACGTACGAGGATACAGCCGACCTTGGTTGACGGATCCTTGCTGAACTCGGCAATCTCAGCTGCTAATCGGAGGAATCGGCGGTGCCACTTTTCTTCGTCCTGTGTCACTGGGCGAACACACCCTCCAGGCGTTCCAGGATTGTTTCCTCGACTGCGATCTGCCTGGAGACAAGCACATGTACCAATTTGTTAAGATCTTTACTCATAGTCTCGAGTTCATCCATCGACATGTCCTCGAGCGATTTTTTGATGTCGTAGACCCGTTGGTGTTCCATGGGATTAGCGGAAGCATGGACAGTGTAGTTGGTTTCTGTAGAATGACAAGACAGAAGAGCATTAAGTGTGACCAGATACACAGGGTTTCAGGATACGCTGTTTTTTAATGCTGGGGAATTGACAGCTCCTGGCATAACCAACGAGGTAGCTACGTATGAGAACAATTATTTTTCCACTAAGGACTACACGCTAATCGCAACCATAACCAACATCGATACTGAGGTTGTTGTCCGCCTGGAAGGCAGCATCGATGGGACCAACTACGGACCACTCATTTCGAATTGCATCACAAAGAACGGAACTTACGTCTACAATATTACGAGCAGTCCCGTAAAATTTGTACGTGGACGCTTCTTCTCTGAAACTGGTGGCACGAACGCAGTTGTTCGTCTAAGCTTCGCCGCACGCTAATCATCATGGCAACTGTAATTGAAAACGATAACTGTAGGTATGAGGTTGTCAAGGTCTTAAACCCTGACAATCAGCTTCTTAACGTTTCAATCAGTTCGCCACAGCCTGGGAAATCTACAGCCGCAACAGATGCTTTTGGTCGTCTGCGTATTTCAGAGCCATTTACATTATTCGACTCCAGCCACCGCTACAGTGATAACGGACTCTGGGAAACCAGTATGGCAAGCGGTGGAACGACTACTTTTAATGCCAACGCAGGTCTTGTAAATCTAGCTGTAACTACAACATCTGGATCAAAAGTATATCGTGAAACGGCTAAGGTATTCTCCTACCAACCTGGAAAAAGCCTGCTTATTCTTAACACGTTTGTTTTCAACCCAGCACAGACTAATTTACGTCAACGAGTAGGTTATTTTGGAGATGACAACGGCATCTACATTGAACTTGCGAACTCAACATTATCTTTTGTTGAACGTAGTAGTGTAACTGGTTCAGTAACAGAGACGCGCGTAGCTCAGGCCAATTGGAGCGTTGATAAGCTTGATGGTACAGGGCCATCCGGACTGACGTTAGATATTACGAAAGCACAGATTCTGTGGATGGATGTCGAGTGGCTAGGTTTAGGCACAGTGCGCCTTGGCTTTGTAATCGACGGCGTATTTATTCTCTGCCATAGTTTTCATCACGCAAATTTAATTGCATCGACATACATTACAACAGCTTCGTTGCCTCTACGATATGAGATTGAAAATACAGGTGCAACAGCAAGTAACAGCACTTTAAAACAAGTCTGCTCCTCTGTCTTTTCTGAAGGTGGCTATGAATTAAGAGGCGCACAGCAGGCAATTGGTGTGCCAGTTACTGCACCGACAGATTTAACGGTAGCGGGGACTTATTATCCTTTAGTATCTCTTCGCCTGAAAGTTTCACCAGATCGCTTAGATGCAATTGTGATCTTGACAGCGCTGTCGATATTAGGCGTCACGAACAACGCAGCCTACAACTGGAGAGTCGTGGCCAGTGGAACGACAACAGGCGGCACTTGGGTCAGTGCTGGCGCGGATTCGTCAGTTGAATATAATATTACAGGCACCGGTTTTACAACTGGTACTGGGCGAATTCTTGCAAGTGGTTATACATACGGCTCCAACCAAGGTTCTGCGCCAGTAGATATTCTTAAGGAAGCATTATTCTCATTCCAATTAGAGCGTAATTCTTTTACATCAACTCCCTACGAGATTACACTAGTTGCCGCTAGTGGTTCAGCAGGCGCTAATATTTACGCTTCGATGGACTGGGAAGAAATATCGAGGTGAGCCGTTAAGGACGTAACATGTAGTTAGGAGGGAACAAACCCGGAGACATGATGCGAGCAGCTTCTAGCTCACGCATAGCACGCTCTGTATTTTTTCCAACATTACCTTCTTCACTAAAACGATAATTCCGTGCGCGACGTTCCATGTTGCGAATGGGGTTACCCATCATATCGAAATCGAACGCAACTTGCTCGTTCATTCCTAGGCTGGGATCGAATTGCTGAGCACCTACGAGGTTAGCAAGGAATTCGTTTACTGCCTGACTTGTTGCCGACATTTTAATTTTGTATCCTAATTCGATTATAGGCTACGTTAAGCCAGCTTTAATGCGTCTCTTTCCAGTTGGCACCAGCCCTCGACTCACCTGTAAAAGGACAGAGTAACTTAAAATACTCACCCGATTTTCTAAAAGAATCGATTGATAGCTTTTTAAATGTTTGGAGGTGCTCGGGTTTTACTAGAGCCTGAATTTCGTCATGAACGTGCGCAACAAACGCATAGTCACTACCCCACTTAAGCCCAGCCTCATTCAGATCATTGTATAAAATTGTTGTCGCCTTCTTCACTGATACCGCACCAGTAGATTGCAGCAACTGATTCAATGCCGAATGGCGCGACCTTATTTGCAAATGACGCCCATCAATGCCAATAAGGTACCCCTTCGTTGTTATTCTTTCGTCGATCTTGTCTTTTAACTTCTTAATCGCAGGCAGATTCCTGTAAAACGTATCGATTGTACGTTTACCGATCTCGTACTGATCTTGCTCAGCCGCTGAAATATCAATCACACTTCCAACTTTCTTGGCGC
>Ga0307380_10009257_pt1 | contig 12525 bp, 11 predicted proteins | sample UN3MG_FD_202239 | JGI IMG/M metagenome (GOLD analysis project Ga0307380, IMG submission 202239) | Soil microbial communities from Risofladan, Vaasa, Finland - UN-3 | ecosystem: Environmental > Terrestrial > Soil > Coastal area > Acid sulfate soil | place: Finland: Risofladan, Vaasa | collected... | reverse complement strand
TAATTCAGGCGCCACTACTCGTTTTCACTTTTTTTAAATATTGCACGATGCGGCTATCATACCGGCTTGTCCTTTGGAATACCGCTTGCGCCAGAGAGATACGCATATCGAGGTCCAGGCCCCCGGCATATTTCTTGAGCTGTCCGATAACCTGTTCGTATTGCTCAGGCACAGTAACTACGGCAACCGCCTGGAAATTTTTGGCCGCACTCCTGAGCATTGTCGGCCCGCCGATATCAATCTGCTCGACAGCCTCTTCGAGACTGACCCCTGGATCGGCGACTGTCTTTTCAAAAGGATACAGGTTCACCACAACCATATCGATCAGCTCTATGCCAAGCTCCCGGCACTGGTCCATGTGTGTCTTCAGGTCTCTTCTTGCCAGAAGAGCGGCGTGAACCTTTGGATGCAAAGTCTTGACCCGGCCATCCAGAATTTCCGGATGACCGGTAAATTGATCAACGCTGCGGATCGGAATCCCGGCTGCGGCGAGATGACGGGCAGTTCCGCCGGTGGAGAGAATCTCCGCGCCGAAATAATGTAAAACCTGCGCCAGTTCTACTACACCGCTTTTGTCGGAAACACTTATCAGGGCCCGCTTGATCTTTATTACATCCATTTTATCCATATTTTCCACTCTCTTACCGATCAACTGTGAATATGCACCAGATTGCCCACCACCTCGACCCGGCCTTTGGCGATCATCTCAACTACTTGCGGGAGAAGCTGGTGTTCCTCTTTAAGAATCCGCGCCGCCAGGATCTCAGCCGTATCGGTATGATAAACCGGCACAGTGCGCTGAGCGATAATCGGCCCTCTGTCGTAGCGCTCATCCACAAAATGAACCGTACAGCCGGAAACCTTAACCCCGGAGGCAAGCACGGCTTCATGCACCAAGTGGCCGTACATGCCTTTGCCGCCGAAAGAGGGCAAAAGGGCCGGATGGATATTGATTATCCGGTTCTGGAAAGCCGCTATAAAATTTGGAGGCAGTTTTTTCAGGTAGCCGGCCAGGACCACGAGATCGATCGCTTCCTCCCGGAACAACCCGATCAGGTGATCGCCGAAAGCCTCCGGGGTCTCAAACTCTGATGGAGGCACCACTTCCGAGCGCACCCCGGCTTTAGAGGCCCGCTCGAGCGCGCCGATACCCGGACGGTTGGTAACTACAAGACAAACCCTGGCGCTGGCTGCCGAATCCTCCCTGTCCGGAAAGCGGTCCAGAAGCTGCTGGAGATTGGTGCCCCCGCCGCTGGCCATAACCGCCACTTTAAATTTCGGCATGTATTTTCCCTTGTCGTTAAGCCCGGCCAGGTAAGAAGGAACAGCTCTGATAACCGCCACCCGAGGACCAGTCAGGCTGAAACCTTTAAAAATCAGAACGGTACGGCCAAGGCTTTGCAAACATGCACAAATCGTATGTGGCGAAAGGTATGAACCCTTCGCCACATATATCCAGGCCTCAATCAAGCTGTCCGATTTCTGAGTAGTGATCCTGAAAACGGTTTACCGCAGAGGGCCGGCCGCTTAAACCGAGTCGAACACCGCCAATTCATCTTCACCTTTCAGGTCGAAAATAACCTGTTCGTTTTCCTTATCCCAGCGGGTGCGGCATCCCCTGAGAAAGCTCATTGTGGCCATGTGGGCAGTTATCGCTTCCTGGAACCCGTCATCGATATCGCACATGGTCTTGGGATCGTTGTCGCGAATGTGGTCGACCCAGTTCTTGATATGCAGATAGGTGGTATTGACCAGTCTTCCGCCGCGGTAGGTGTAAAGCAGCCCCTTGGAGACTGTCCACTGGGCTGTGGCAGAGGTGATAGCCTCGATGCCCTTGCCCGCCACATTGCGGTAACTGACCATCGGCTCGTCCACTTTGACTTTCCCCTTCTCGATCAATGCCTTGTACCGTTTGCTTATCGGATCGGCATATACATCCACCCCATTCGTCAAGTCCATGAAAGCTTCATCGCCCATGTAGATATGCCCCCGCTCGTGTTCATTAGCGAGAGTGGCGTTGTAAACCACGGTCAGGTCTCTGTCCGGCCATTCATAGGTTACCTGGAACACATCCGGCACCTCACGCCTGATCACCGGTACATCGGGCCTGGGCACAGCGCCCTCGGGCAGCGGTTTATCAGCGCTGATCGGCTCCCCATCGGCGGTCATCATGGTTTTATATTCTTTGTAGTAGTAAATCCCTCCGGAGGCGACACAGGTTTCCGGGATTCCGAGATTCATGACCATGTTGATCACATCCAGCTCGTGAGTGAGCAGATCCCCGGACAGACCGGTTCCATAGTCCCAGTAGCAGCGCCAGCGGAAGAAACGGTTGGGGTCGTACGGCCGGTCCGGGTGCGGAGTAAAGGCTACATACTGCTCCCAGTCCACATTATGCGCTCCGCTGCCTCCCTCACCTTTAAGCGGCCCGTGTTCTTTTGGAATGCCATAGACCCAGGCGCCGCTCGGAGTATTGCGGTTGGTGTAGCACTGGATAAGGCTAACCTGGCCCAGGAGCCCCTTGTCGATCACTTCCATGGCGGAATCGTAGCGGTTCGAGTCACGGTTCTGGTGGCCGAGCTGAAAGATAATCCCGTTTTTCTTGACCGCCTCCCGCACAGCGAAAGCTTCCTTGATGGTGCGGGTCATGCATTTTTCCACGTAGACATGTTTGCCAGCCTGGGCGGCTGCGATAGTGATCGGGGCATGGGCGTTATCGCTGGTGGCGATCAACACCATATCGACATCTGACTGGTCAAACAGCTCCTGGTAGGTCCGGTAAACTTTGGCCTTTCCGCGGGTAGCTTTCAGCGCCCAATCGATATTGGGCTGAAAAAGGTCGCAGATTGCGGTGCACTCGATATTCAGGTCCTCCTGGCCCTCGAGACCCCTGGGTGTCTCCTCGTCCTCCGGATAAAACCCGCATGAGCGCATATGAAACTTCCCGCGACCCCCGATGCCGATAAAACCTATTTTGAGCTTGTCACTGGCACTGGCTTTCCTCTTGTAATTCCTTTTCACGATATTCGGGTTGGAGCCGGTAACTTTTTTACCCAGACTGAGTATCTCTTCACGGGACGATTCAATTTCAGTGCCTTTTTTGGCTACAGAGTAAGCGAAAGCACCCAATACCGGGGTGGTAGCCGCTGCTTTGAGGAATTCTCGCCGGCCAAGGCCAGTTTTTTTCTCTTTATCGTTTTCAGCCATTTTTAATATCTCCTTTTTACAGGGCTTCCTCTTAAGCGGAGTTCCCTTTATAGCCGTTGACTTTGATTATTCTTTGATAAAAAGACGGTCGAAGCCCAGCACCAGGCCCGAAGGAAAAACCAGAAGCAACAGAACCGCGGCAAACTCCACCAGGTTCTTGTTGACAATCAGGTAATTCCCTTCACCCAGCGCGGTCTGGACACCAACCCAAGGAGGATTTGAAATATAAAACAGCACCAGAAGGAGTGCCGCCCCGACAGAAGCCAGTCTGGTAAAAAGACCCAGAATCAAGGCAATGCCGATTGCGGTAAGACCGTATTTCATGGTATAATCTGCAGTAGTCAACATCCAGGGGGTCTCTACGATCATTTTAAATAGATTTGCTAAAGGCCCGGGAACGGCATTCAGATATCCGGCAGATGACCAGCCTGGAGAGATTATCTTTACATAACCCTCATAAAGAAAATGCCATCCCACAACCACCCGCAAGAAGGCAAGAAAACAAAGTTGAAGATTGGAATACCTGCCGAGTCTCTGCTCTAATACGCTCTCATTAGTCACAACAAGCCCCCTGTTAATAAGTTAAAGCATCAGCGATAATGAGCGGGGAAAAAATGATATTTAAAGCTTCTAACTTAGAAAATAAAACATAATTATGCAAGAAAATTATTAAACAGAACCTCCACAGTCATGATACTCAATCTGTAAGCGGCAAAACGGTTATATCAGCTTTTTAGATAAGTTTAAAACAGTTTTTACCTAAAGCCTTCCCTGGCCTGTCATGCTCGCTTACCGAAACGATTGGGATAAAAGCAAGCGACAACCGGCTTGAGATCATGTTGATCATGCCTTCGGCTGGCAACAGGTTTCCGAGAGGTTTGCTTGACAATATTCAGCATGCGGATATAAGTTTGTCCAGATACATTCTATCCTTTACGTGAAAATCTCCTCTTGAGAGGGGTGTCCGCGAAGCGGGCGGGGTGTGTCTTCTTGATTTTCATGCTTCGTTGTGCCCGCGGCGCGGGCATGAGGGTTTGTCAGGGACTCTTCCGTTTACATTGGCGTTAACGGGGCTTTAACGAATGGGAACAAGCTATCACCGCGCGTTTCTGACAGTCGCTTGCTGCAGCGGTTATTTTGTCATGGGTCTGGTAATCTCATTGATCGGCGTGGGGCTCAATGCTTTCGGCGAACAGCTCTCAGTAAGCCCGACAGAAATCGGCAGCGGATTTTTCCTGGCTATCGGTTCGGCTACTTTTATCATGCTCTTTGCCGCCGGCCCGCTGATCGACCGTTTCGGGCAAAAGTGCGTGCTTGTTGCCGGCAGCATTTTTTGCGGCGTGTCGGTCCTGCTGCTCAGCAGGATCAGTTCGTTTGCCTCCGCCTGCTGGATTATGTTTCTTCTCGGCTCGGGAACCGCCGGGCTGAATGCCGGTGCGAATACGCTGATCAACCATCTTTACCCCCAGAACCCCGGCCGGGCGCTCAACCTGGTAAATATTTTTTTCGGTCTCGGCGCTGTCTCTGTTCCCCTTCTGGCCAGCTGGCTTTTTTTGAGCTTCGGCCTTATCCATTTGCTTATTCTGACTGCCGGATTTTGTTTTCTGCCGGCTATCCTGTTCGCCTCGAGCGGATTCCCTTCCGAGACCCAGATGGCAAGGTTCAGCCTTAAAGAGGCGGCCCTGGCGCTTTCAGATCCGCTTGTGCCCCTTTTTGCCCTCGTGCTTTTTTTCTATGTGGGATTGGAAGCCAGTCTCGGTATCTGGAGCCGCCTGGCAGTGGTCGATAAATGGAAAGTCCATGCGCCATTTGACCAGATAATCCTGGCCGGCTTCTGGGCCTCACTGGTGATCGGGCGTCTGGCTGCCGGTACCATTTTCAAATATTTTCCGAGCCATAAACTTGTCCTTTACTGTGCCGTGGGGTCTTGCATCGGGCTTACAGGTTATCTTCTGGGACCCTCAGTGGAAATGGCTTCCGCCGCACTCTGGTTTTCCGGGCTCTGCTTCGCCCCGATTTTCCCCAGCACACTGGGCAGTGTGGGTACATGTTTTAAAAGATATACCGGTACGATTTTCTCACTCGTTATCGCCATGGGCGTGCTCGGGTCAGTAGCCTTGTCTACCGCCGTGGGTAAGCTCGGCGGCTCGAGCTCGCTCTCAAACGCTTTCCGGCTTATCCTCGCTGTCGCTTTTCTGATGCTCATAACCCAGATAATGATCAGCCGCAAAGTACGAAAACGGCTTTGAAAACAGTTCGATTTTTAGTTGTCCTAAAGCTAAACTTTAAGCCTCAAGGAGAATCTAGTGAAACAGTTAAACCGCAGAGGATTCATTAAAAGCACCGCTTCAGTCAGCGCCGCACTGGCTGCCATGGGAGCGGAAGGGGCTTTTACAAAGGCGGCTTCCCAGAACCCGGGCATAAAAAAATTCAAAATCTCTCTCGCCGCCTGGTCGCTGAACCGCGATTTCAAAAAGACATGGGTCAACCTCGACCTGCCTCGCATTGTCCGCGAGGAGTTCGATCTCGACGGACTGGAATTTGTCAACACATTTTTCGATCTGCCGCTCTACGGCTATCTCAAAGAACTGAAAAAACGGGCCGAAGACTATGGGGTGAAGCTGGTGCTGATCATGTGCGACAACGAGGGGGACATGTCCCATATAGAAAAGAGCGAGAGAATGCAGGCAGTGATTAACCACCGCAAATGGGTGGATATCGCCCATTTCCTGGGCTGCCACGCTATCCGCGGCAACGCGCGCACCAATACCCCGGGCACTGATGACGAGCGAGTGGCCCGGGCCGCAGAAAGCTACCGCACCCTGTGCGAGTATGCAGACCAGGCAGGGATAAGCGTGACTGTGGAAAACCACGGCGGCTTCTCTTCCCTGCCGGACAAGCTTATCTCCCTCGTTAAACAGGTCGACCACCCGCGGTTTGGCCTGCTGCCTGATTTCGGCAACTTCCCTCCGGAAGTCGACAAGTATGAGGCTCTTAAATCTCTCATGCCGTATGCCAAGGCGATGAGTGTCAAGTGTGAGGATTTCCTGCCGGACGGCAGCCACCCTGCCTACGACCTGGACCGCATGGTCGAGATAGTCCTGGCTGCAGGCTATACGGGGTATATGGGGATCGAGTATGAGGGTAAAAACCCGTACCACGAGGGCGTGCTGGCATGCAAGGCCCTGCTCCAACGTCACCAGTAAAGTGCAGCGAGGATGCAGATTAGATTCTTACATATTCATTCTGAGAGATTATCTCTCACAATTGCGAATGTTTAATAAATTAATGAGTTACGCCAAAGAAAGAATACAGAAATCTGTAGTCCCCGCCCCAAATACATCGAGTCCGAAGCATGGTAGAAAAGGCCGGGGCAGGTTACTTGGGGCGGTAGGGGAATTTTATATTCTGACTCCTGACTTCTGTCTACTGAATTCTGCTGGAAAACAGATTGAGAATGATCTCAGGTCGATCAACTGAATAGATTACAATAAATTTCAAATATTTTTGGCTAGCTATTAAACCTGCCCATAGACAAGGAGAACATAATGCAAGATCTTAACCGTCGAAATTTCCTTAAAAGCACTGCTTCAGTCGGCGCCGCGCTGGCTGCCATGGGAGCGGAGGGGGCTTTTACAAAGGCGGCTTCCCAGAACCCGGGCACAAAAAAATTCAAAATCTCTCTCGCCGCCTGGTCACTGAACCGCGATTTCAAAAAAACATGGGTCAACCTCGACCTGCCACGCATTGTCCGCGAGGAGTTCGATCTCGACGGCCTGGAGTTTGTCAACACATTTTTCGATCTGCCGCTCTACGGCTATCTCAAAGAACTGAAAAAACGGGCCGAAGACTACGGAGTGAAACTGGTCCTGATCATGTGCGATGACGAGGGGGACATGTCCCACATAGAAAAGAGCGAAAGAATGCAGGCAGTGATTAACCACCGCAAATGGGTGGATATCGCCCATTTCCTGGGCTGCCACGCTATCCGCGGCAACGCGCGCACCAATACCCCGGGCACTGATGACGAGCGGGTGGCCCGGGCCGCCGAAAGCTACCGCGCCCTGTGCGAGTATGCAGACCAGGCAGGGATAAGCGTGACTGTGGAAAACCACGGCGGCTTCTCTTCCCTGCCGGACAAGCTTATCTCCCTCGTTAAACAGGTTAACCACCCGCGGTTTGGCCTGCTGCCTGATTTCGGCAACTTCGCTCGGGAGGTCGACAGGTATGAAGCCCTTAAATCTCTTATGCCGTATGCCAAGGCGATGAGTGTCAAGTGTTTGGATTTTCTGCCGGACGGCAGCCACCCAGCCTACGACCTGGACCGCATGGTCGAGATAGTCCTGGCCGCAGGCTATAACGGCTACATGGGGATCGAATACAGCGGCAAGCCGGCCCCCCACGAGGGCGTGCTGGCCTGCAAGGCCCTGCTCCAACGACATCAATAATATGCGCCCAGTATCAGGGACACTAACCAGAAAGAGAATTTAGGGTCCCCTGAGGTGAATGAGCATGCAAAAAGCCATTTTCCTTTCAGATTGCAAGATAAAAATTGGCTGAAAAAACGCTTTTATTTTTACTACATCTCTATCTATTCATTCTTTAAGGAGTTAGCAAAACAGCAAATAATGGCCTGATAATTGCTTTGTTTAGTGCCGCCTTTAATTTATCAGTTTTTTTCCCTTCAACCTTTTTAAAGGAGTGCTGTTATGAGAGGTTTGCGTTCCGACAAGGGTTTTACCCTGATTGAGCTCCTGATTGTCGTGGTCATTATCGGAATTCTGGCCACAATCCTTATTTCCAGGTTCACCGGAGTAAAGGAATCGGCCTACGTGGCCCACATTAACACCGCTGCCGAGCAAGTCAAAACAGCGTCTGCAGCATTCTTAGCCGCCAGCGTCTCCGGCGATCATGCCACCGGTCTGACTGACTGCCAGAAATTCGAGCCGGCTCTCTGGAGTGGGGACAACGGCACCGGCTTGACTATGACCTGGGATTCTCCCGCCGCGGGCTCGGTGACAATAACGCATACGAAGATAACCTCGAATGCGAATGTCAAGGCGGTTGTAGATTATGAAGCCGGAAGCATTACCACAATCGCCTCCATGGCGCAGGGCGCAGCAGAAGAATAAATAATTATTGATTTGAAAAGGGTCTAGTTCTGCCTGTTAACGAACTGAGCAGATAGGAAGGGCGAGTCTCAACTCGCCCTTCACTTATCCGCATACGGCCCGGCACTTTCACCGGTGCCGGGCCTGTCAGTTTGGGCTCCGGATAAAGCCGGTCAACAAGATACAATTGAAAATCACACATCTGGGGGCTCCTGCCTTTTGCGTCTTCCTTTGAGTTCAGATTAAAAGGCAAATATCCCCAGACGGCTTGACTTTAAATTTAGAAACAGATACGATAAAACGAGAGTTTTTCCCACACCGGGGTATAATGACTAGCTCGGAGAGCAGGAAAACAACAGGGTTCACTCTGGTCGAGCTGCTGATAGTGATTGCCATGATTGGTATTGTAATCACTATCGGGGCGCCCAGTTTCAACGGCTTTATCAGGGAAAACCGGTTGAAATACAGCGCCAGGTCAGTGGCCGTGTCCCTTCAGACAGCGCGCCTCAGGGCGATAAGCGCGAACAGGCGCTGCTTTGTGGATTTCGCCCCTGGTTCGCTCACCCCCGCGGACAGTTTCTACACTATCTGGCTTGACCAGGACGGCGACCTGGCTTTCGACAACGGGGAGGATGACAGCACCTATCTGTCACCTCCTGATACCAAGGACGGATTCAGCGGCTACAAACTTCCCGCTGGCGTCAGTTTCGGCGCAAGCGGAGTGGGCACAGGCCCGGAAAGTATCAGTATACCGGGCGATGGGATCGATTTCGGCGGCAGCAACAAAGTGGGCTTCACCTCGCGGGGTCTGGCGACCATAGGCGCGGTCTTTATCAAGGGAGAAAGCGGATCAAATTATGCTGTTACAGTGTCCGGACTCGGCGCTGTGCGCACCTGGCGCTGGAGCGGCAGCCAATGGGAGTAAAAAATTCATGAGGCGGAACAACAAAGGCTTTTCACTCGTCGAAATAACGCTGGCCTTGATGATCGGCTCAATCGGCCTTCTGGCTCTGTCCGGGATCCTGACTTACGTAATGAAAATCAACCGCATGGCCACGGACATCTCGATCGCCACTGCCCTGGCGCGGCAGAAAATCGAGCAGGTCAAGCTTACCGAATACAACAAAGTACAGAATGAAACCGAGTACGAGTATAACCTGAACGCCAGCGGTGAATCGGACGCAGCCACCGGCATGTACACCCGGGTTACGGAGGTGGCCGTAAACCAGCCGGCTTTCAACACCAAAACCGTTTCAGTCTCTGTTTATTTCTCCCCTGATATGCAGGAGACTGAAAAAAAAGCTGTCGTTTCAACCATAATCTACCCTTGAGAAAAAAAACCATTCAAAGGATAATTCAAAATGCGCCCACGGCCTGAAGTCTCATCACGCGGTTTCAGCCTGGTTGAAATGATGATCGGCCTGACTCTCACTATGCTGATAGTCGGGGCCTTTATCAACCTGTTTATCAGCCAGAACAAGTCTTATTCGCGGGAAAGCCTGCGCCAGGAGATGAACCTCACCGGCAGGATCGCCCTGGACGAGGTCCAGCGCGAGGCAATGAATGCCGGCACCGGTCTGCCGGGGTTCTTTTCTTCGATTATGGTGAGTAACGGCTCGTCAGGCGAGCCGGATACGTTATACTTTATTTACGTGCCTCCCGCAGACATTGTCTTAAAGTTAGAAAGCGCATTACCTCCCTCAGCATCAAACCTTAAACTTACGGATGACTCGGATGCGGATTCACTGCACGAATACCAGGACCATCTTCTGGTCTATGATGAGGTCAACTTTACATTCATCTCGGTAGGCAATGTTAACCCGAGTAATGGAGTGGTAAATTTTCAGCCGTCTGTGGGTGTCAACACACCTGCCGGCCTGGCAGCCAGTTATGATCCGGCAACAGCCCGTATTGCCCGGGTGACGGTTTATATGTTCGTCCTGGACAAGACCGATCCCGCCCATCCGAAGCTGGTCAAGTCCGATTGCGGAGTGAATCCCCAGGCTGTGGCTTACGACATCGAGGACCTCCAGATTACAATCATTTTCGAGGACGGGGATACGGCAAGCGCGGTTAATAACTCAGACGCGGATCTGACCAACGACTCGATAGACCTGCGGGCGATCAAGGTAAAATTAGTCGCCCGCAGCTCGAGGACCGATGACAGCAGCGATTATGCCGACAAATACCTGCGCCAGACATTCAGCTCCACCATTGCGCCGCGGAACATTATCTACTGACCGGGCGGGAGGCGTGAGATGAAAACTCTGAAAAAAATAATTTCCAGCGAGCGCGGTGTGGCGCTGATCACCATGATGCTCCTGTTGAGCGCCCTGACCCTGCTGGCTGCCGGCGCAATGATGGTGAGCTCGATCGACCTGAAGCTGGCCACCAATTACTACCAGAACAGCCGCGCCTTTTACGCTGCCGAGGCGGGAGTGGAAAAAGCCCTCTCCGATATCCAGACCATACTTGACGGGCAGGGCACGATAACCGACCAGGACCTGAACACAGTCCTCCCGCCCGAGTTAGATAATTTCACTTTCGAGGAGTTCAAACTGGAACGCTCGGCCGCACCATTTGTGATCACGGTGAATACGGGCCCTTACATGGGCATGGTGAGCCTCAACCAGCCGATCAATATCACCTCCAAGGTAATCGGTCCGGGCAACAGCCGCTACCATATCATGGTCTCGGTGGAGGGGCTGCAGATCCCGATCTTCCAGTTCGGCGTTTTCTACGATGACAGCCTCCAGATCCACAACGGCGCCTCTATGGACTTTATCGGCAGGGTGCACACCAACAGCTCAATTTTTCTGGGGCCCGGTACGACTAGCTCAAGTGTTTCATCCAAATTCCACCGCCCGATCACCGTGGCCGGCGATCTCTACCTGAAAAAAATTCCAAGTGGAGATATAAATGATCAGGTATTTATCGATGACCCATCCGGTAACTCTATTAACCTCGGAATGAATCCAGGACAAAGCAGCGCGACTTATCCCGGTGGTGATGAAAGCTGGGTGGCTTATACCGATGGTCTTTTCCAAGGCCGGCTGCGCACCCGGGCCCACAATATCACCCCCCTGGGCATGCCCATACCCAAGACAATCGACCCGATCGAGATTATCAAGCGGCGCAATGCAGGCGATGAAGTAGCCCTGCGGCTGGAGCGCCTGGACTGGAAAGCGGACCTGCGCATTTATGCGAATGCAGGCCTATCTTCCATCAGTATCATGGACAGTACAGGCAACCCAAAAGTTCTCACTAATGGAAATCCATCGGCGGTCACCTCTGCGATTCAGCCTCAATACAACGCCTTTTACGATGACCGTGAAAAAGATTCTGTCGACCTTCTAATAGTATATGTCAACAGGCTCACCGCCGCTGATATCGGAAATGGCATAGTGTATATTTCTATCGTGGAAGAATCCGACCGTCATAAGGGAATTATGCTTGACAGCGCTAGTACCCTTCCGGGTCCGGTTTCGTTTGTGTCAGATAATGCAATATATATCCGGGGTAATTACAACACAGGCCCACCCTGGAGGCCCTCGGCAGTTATGGCTGATGCTGTTAACCTGCTCTCCAACGCCTGGAAAAACGCCGAAAATCCGAAAAATCACAGCCCCAGCCCTAGAGCTGCCTCGACTACTACTTATTACGTAGCCATTCTTGGAGGCGATACCCCCAACCTGCCTGATTATAACGGGGGGTTGGAGAATTTCCCGCGCTTTCTCGAAAACTGGAGCGGTATAAATTGTAATATTGTAGGCTCTTTTATCAACCTCTGGCTGAGCGAAAACGCTGACGGTGATTGGAGCTACGGTGGCCCGATCTACACCGCACCTGGACGCAACTGGTCATTCGATGTCCGCTTTCTCGATTTCAACCAGCTCCCACCGGGCACTCCCTCGGTGGGCTCTGTGCTGCGCATTGCTTTCCGCCAGGAGTTTTACGAGTAGGAAAATCATTGATTTTTTTAAAAGTAACCACCAGAGATTATCAAAATTCCTCAGGGGCTGTTTATTAACCGCCCCTGAATTGTTTTAGCCAGAGTTTTGTTATTGCGAACAGGTTTTTGCAGGTAGCTACCAGTAAGGAAAAGTGGGAGGAGAGAACTCTTTAGGTTGGGAGTTTTTTGTTCCGGATGGTTCGGAGGGGGGAGGGGGCCGGCATCCTTTTTGCCAGCACGCCTCCGGACGTAAAA
>Ga0307380_10009256_pt1 | contig 12525 bp, 9 predicted proteins | sample UN3MG_FD_202239 | JGI IMG/M metagenome (GOLD analysis project Ga0307380, IMG submission 202239) | Soil microbial communities from Risofladan, Vaasa, Finland - UN-3 | ecosystem: Environmental > Terrestrial > Soil > Coastal area > Acid sulfate soil | place: Finland: Risofladan, Vaasa | collected... | reverse complement strand
TTGATCTCCTGTTCTGCTTTGCGCTCCCCCTTAATTTCCAAGGTCTCGCCAGTAATGTCAATGTTGACATCCTCCGGCTTCAACCCCGGCAAAGCTGCCTTCACCACGATCTCGGTGGGAGTCTGGTAGACATCCAGAGCTGGCGCAGCTACCTCACCAAGAGCGGCTACACCACGAGAAGGGCGGACAAAGCTGTCCTCAAACAATCTGTCCATTGCCTGTCTCAGGCTCATGAGCTCGCTAAAAGGTTGCCATCTTTCTATAGCCATCTATCTTACCTCCTTTCTTTGTTTTTATTGAACCCCACTATCAGCTCGAATAATATTATAGAAAAGTTAACAAGTTTTGTCAGGTAATTTGATGACCATTGACAAATTAGTTAATTATATTTATAATGAAACCAACATACCGCTAGAGAAGAAAAATGGCAAGCAAGGACTATTATCAAATTCTGGGTGTAAATAGGAACGCTTCGGAAAAGGAAATCAAGCAAGCCTACCGCCGTTTGGCTCGCAAATACCATCCTGACCTCAACCCCAACGACAAATCGGCTGAGACCAGATTTAAGGAGATAAACGGGGCTTATCAGGTCCTTTCTGATGCAGAAAAACGGAAAAAGTACGACCAATTTGGTGACCAGTGGGAATATGCTGAGCAATTTGCTAAATCCGGGGGACAGGAGAGAGTCCGGTGGGATTTTGGCAAAGGTGGTACAACTTTTAAATATGGCGACCTGAGCGATTTTGGTGATATTTTCTCAGGCCTGTTTGGCGATTCTGGTATCGGCGTCAGAACGAGGCGTGGGCCGCGACGTGGTCAGGATATAGAGTCACCCATCGAGGTAACCCTTGAAGAGGCTTATCATGGCTCTACGCGTGTTATACAGCTTCAGACCGAGGAGCCGTGCACAGCTTGTGGCGGCACAGGCAGTGTGGGCAATCGAGTGTGCACCATTTGCAACGGTGCGGGTGGTAAAGTAACCCCCAGGCGTCTGGAAGTTAAGGTTCCAGCAGGGGTTAGAGATGGCTCAAGGATTCGTATAGCAGGGAAAGGAAGCCCTGGTCGTGCCGAAGGCAACAAAGGTGACCTTTATCTTGTAGTGAAAGTCCTGCCCCACAAGGTCTTTGAGCGCAAGGGAGATGACCTCTACACTGAAGTCGCAGTGCCTTTATCAACCGCCATTCTGGGTGGTGAGGTCAGATTGCCCACTTTGAATGGCAATGTATCTCTTGAAATACCACCTGAGACTCAAAACAGCAAGGTTTTTCGTTTGGTGGGGAAGGGCATGCCAAGGTTAGGCAATTCAGATTATGGAAGTATGTTCGCCAGGGTAAGAGTAATTCTACCCACTAATTTGACTGAGGAGGAGAAAAAATTGTTTGAAAGATTGCGGTCTCTTCGACCCACATAAATCGAGGTGCTACCATGATGGATTGGGAATCAAAACCAAGATATGTAATAAGCATAGCCGCAAAGATGGTCGGCATAGAAGCTCACACATTGCGTTATTACGAAAGGCTGGGGCTAATACAACCAGAGCGTTCAAGTGGAAATATACGTCTCTATGCGGAGGAAGACCTTGATCGGTTGCGCTATATTAAGACTCTAATGAGCGATTGTGGTGTGAATTTGGCCGGCGTAGAGGTGGTGTTGAGGTTGATGCAAAGGATGAAAGAGATGCAACGCCGACTTGAAGAAATGGAGGGTGCAGTCAAGAAAATTGCCGAAGCTGAAATAGAAGATATAATAGAAGACATGATAGAAGACGCAGAATGGAAGGAGGAATAGAAGCCATTTAACAACCCATCTGTCATTCTGAGTCCAGATGCAATCGGGACGCAGAATCTAGCCCCTTCGCTATTGCTCAGGGTGACATAGACAATTAGGAGGTATAGGAAATTGAGACCAGAGAGATTGACTGAGCAGGCACAGGAGGTTATAGCTGCCTCACAGGAACTAGTTCGCCGCTATCGCCATAACCAGTGGGATGTGGAGCATGTTTTATTGGCTTTGCTGGAGCAGGAAAGGGGAGTAACTCGGGAAATATTGCAGGAGCTACGTGTAGATGTCGAACTAGTAAAGAGGAAGGTAGAGGCAACTCTTGAGAATTTTCCTAAAGTAGCTTACGAGGCAGGGCAAATTTATGCTACTCCGCGAGTTGCTGCTCTTCTGGAGAATGCCCATCGTGAGGCCGACAGGCTCAAGGATGAGTTTGTCAGCACCGAGCATTTGCTTATTGCTATTGCCGGGGAAACCAGAGGCGAAGCCGCAGCAATTTTAGCTGAGTCCGGCGTTAACCAGGAAAAAATTTATCAAGCCTTGCAGAAAATTCGTGGCGGTCATCGAGTTACCGACCGTCAGGCGGAAAGCAAATACCGTTCCCTGGAAAAATACGGGCATGACCTCACGGAGTTAGCCCGTCAGGGGAAACTCGACCCTGTAATTGGGAGAGAAAACGAAATCAAACGTGTGACGCAAATACTTTCCCGGCGCACCAAGAACAATCCCGTGATTATCGGCGACGCCGGCGTGGGCAAGACGGCTATTGCTGAAGGACTAGCTCAGAAGATTGTCGCTGAAGATGTTCCCGATTCTCTCAAAGGGAAAAAGGTGGTGGCTTTAGACATGGGAGCACTGGTAGCTGGAAGCAAATTCCGCGGGGAGTTTGAGGAAAGATTGAAGGCAGTCTTAGACGAAGTCCGGCAGGCGGCCGGCGAAGTTGTTATGTTCATAGATGAGCTTCACACCGTGGTGGGAGCCGGAGCTGCTGAAGGAGCAATCGATGCCAGTAATATGCTGAAGCCAGCACTGGCTCGTGGGGAGATTCAATGTATAGGAGCTACTACACTGGATGAATATCGCAAACATATAGAGAAAGATAAGGCTCTGGAGAGACGTTTCAGCCCTGTTTATCTCGATGAACCCAGTGTGGAGGCTACAATAGAGATGCTGAGAGGACTTCGTCCTCGATATGAAGCGCATCACAAAATAGAAATTGAGGATTCTGCCCTGGAGGCTGCTGCCAAGCTGAGCCAGAGATATATATCTGATAGGTTCTTGCCTGACAAGGCAATTGACTTGATTGATGAAGCAGCCAGTAAATTACGCCTTGATATGGAAAGCGCTCCCGAGGAAGTTAAAAGTTTGGATCGGAAAGTAAAACACCTGCGGGATGAAGAGGATGCCGCTTCACAACGAGGGGACTACCAGAAAGCTGCTGAATTGAAAGCGGAAAGGATGCGCTTGGAACAAGAATATAATCAAGCCAAATTACAATGGCAGCAGGAGAAGAAAATTGACAGTGTGGTAGATGATGAGGATATAGCCAGACTGGTCGCTCAGTGGACGGGCATACCCGTTTCCCGGATGCTGGAAACGGAGGCTGATAAATTGGTCCACATGGAGGAAAGGATTCATCAGAGGATAGTGGACCAGGAAGAGGCAGTGGCTACTGTTTCTGAAGCTATCAAGCGAGGGCGAGCCGGGCTCAAAGACCCCAAGCGCCCTATTGGCAGCTTCATTTTCCTTGGCCCTACCGGAGTGGGAAAAACCGAGCTGGCTCGCGCCTTAGCCGAGTTTCTCTTCGACGATGAAGACACCATGGTAAGACTAGACATGTCGGAATATATGGAAAAGCATACTGTATCCCGTCTTATCGGAGCGCCTCCGGGATACGTGGGATATGAAGAGGGTGGCCAATTAACTGAGGCAGTGCGACGCCGTCCTTACCGGGTTATCCTGTTCGACGAGGTGGAAAAAGCTCATCCTGACGTCTTCAATATATTACTACAGTTGCTGGAGGATGGCAGGCTTACCGATGGGCATGGGAGGACTGTGGATTTCAAAAACACAGTGGTAATCATGACCAGTAACCTGGGCACTGAGGAATATCAGCGTGGGGGAATTGGTTTTCCCAGTAAAAAAGATGAAGGCGGCGAACAAAGAATGAGGACCGCTATAGAAAGCGCCTTAAAACGGACCTTTCGCCCCGAGCTACTTAACAGGATAGACGATGTCATTATATTCCACCCTTTGACTGAGGAACACTTGAAGAGCATCGTTGACTTGCTTATCCGTGAGGTGGAACGTAGGTTGGCTGAGCGCAAGATTAAGCTTGAAGTGAACGAAGAGGCCAAAGCCTGGTTAGCCCAGAAAGGCTACGACCCTGTCTATGGCGCCCGCCCCTTACGCCGAGCTATTCAGAGGTATGTGGAGAATCCCATATCGACCAAGATATTGCAGGGCGAGTTCAAAGAAGGAGACACAGTAGCTGTTGGCTTGCAGGAAGATAACCTGACCTTCACGGCCCGGAGAACTGCCAGGGTAAAGACTAAATAGGAGGTTATTCAGTGACTCGTTCTCCTCTGAGATTTCTCCTTTGCCGCCCTGAACCCTCAATTTCCTGCCACTCCCTTTGACCTGATTCAGATAGATGGGTAATACTTTGCATGTTTGTAATATTGACAATCACCCACCGTGTCATTGCGAGCCCCGACTTGTCGGGGCGTGGCAATCTCATTGCAAAACTGGAGACTGCTATGGTTGGACTGAGGAATCTCGCTTAGAGATTGCTTCGTTGCCACGATTCGTCAGGGCTCCTCGCAATGACAGAAAGGAAGTGTCACTCAGGTACTAAATGAAGACAACCCTTTGACGCCTGTGAATAAAGCTGGTAAGCTAAGCTCCGATGCATCGGAGAAAGGAGACCTGAGTATGCCCGCTAAGGTGGATATGGGAAAAATCGTCTCTCTGTGTAAGCGGAGAGGGCTTATTTTCCCCAGCAGCGAAATATATGGCGGTTTAGCTAGCTGCTGGGATTATGGCCCTATGGGGGTGGAGCTTAAGCGCAATGTTAGAGACGCCTGGTGGAAGACAATAGTCCATGAGCGGGATGATGTAGTAGGTCTGGACACATCAATCATGATGCACCCGGGAGTCTGGACGGCCAGCGGCCACATTGATAGCTTCACAGACCCCCTGGTGGAGTGCAAGTCCTGTCACCTGAGGTGGCGTGCTAATGAAATAGAGGGTGAGAGCTGTCCCAAATGTGGTGGTGAGTTAACCGAGCCGCGCATGTTCAACCTGATGTTCAAAACTTTTATGGGTCCTGTGGAGGAGGAGGCAAGCACAATCTACCTCCGCCCCGAGACCGCCCAGGGCATATTCGTTAATTTTGATAGCGTAATCACCACTTCCCGAAAAAAGTTGCCTTTGGGTATCGCCCAGATAGGCAAATCCTTCCGCAATGAAATCACCCCCGGCAACTTCATCTTCAGAACCAGGGAGTTTGAGCAGTTGGAGCTGGAGTACTTCGTTAAGCCCGGGACTGATGAAGAGTGGCTTGATTACTGGGTCAAGGAGAGGTTCGACTGGTATGTCAAACTGGGTATCAGGAAGGAAAATCTTCGCCTGCGCCAGCACGGCAAAGATGAGCTGGCCCACTATGCCCGGGACTGCTATGACGTCGAGTATCTATTTCCTATGGGCTGGTCGGAGCTGGAGGGTATAGCCAATAGGGGCGATTTTGACCTTATTCAGCATGCCAAGCATAGCGGCAGAGAGCTCAGTTACTATGATAATGAGGCTGGCGAAAAGTACGTTCCCTATGTTATCGAGCCTTCGGCTGGCGTCGACCGCTCTGTCCTGGCTTTTCTCATTGATGCCTATGATGAAGAGGAAGTCGAAGGAGAAAAAAGAACACTTCTCCACCTGCATCGCGATCTGGCTCCTATTAAGGTAGCTGTTCTGCCCTTAAGCAGGAATGAAAAATTGACCCCTCTGGCTAAAGAGGTTTTCAACAAGCTGTGTCCGAATTTCGTGACCGATTACGATGATTCTCAAAGCATAGGGCGGAGATACAGGCGTCAGGACGAAATCGGCACCCCGTTCTGCGTTACCATAGACTTTGAGTCTCTGGAGGATAAGCAGGTTACCATTCGGGAGAGGGACAGCCTGGCGCAAATTCGAGTGCCCGTAGGGGAATTGGAGAAGATCTTAGAGGCCAAACTCAGAGGGGAGGCTTTCGACGCTTCGCCACTATGGGCCACCAGAGAGAAATAAGAATCCTGCACTTCTCTTTGCCCCGTCATACAGTACATGCCTATAGAATAAGTATAAAAAATAGGTATAAAAATAGATGTTGTGTGGTCATTTGATTTCGTGTTTCTGATGTAACATAATTCATAGTCGTCATGGAAGAACCAAGATCGTTTGACGTTTTCATTTCACACGCGAGTGAGGACAAGGCGAAGCTTGTGCGTCGTCTCGCTGAGCTTCTGCAAGAGGAACAGCTATCCGTATGGTATGACGAGCACTCATTGCTGCCAGGTGACAGCCTACGGAAATCAATAGACATGGGGTTGAGTCGGTCAAGATTCGGTATCGTTATCTTGAGCCCAGCATTCTTTGGGAAGAAGTGGCCGGAATGGGAACTCAACGGTTTGGTCCAACTTCAGAACAGTTCGGACAATAGGCGTATCATTCCTATCTGGCACAATGTTGATTATGAAGACGTTGTACGGTATTCGCCGTCGCTCGCTGACGTCGTCGCAATCAAGAGCGAATTAGGATTGAGGTTTGTGGTTGAACAGATTATTAAGGTGGTTCGCCCCCGGGCTACATCTTTGGGAACTGCTCGCGAGAAATTAAGGAAACTTGGATACTCGCCCCCACCAGTAACGGATGAGTGGTGGCTAGACGTGATCGAATACGATGGTTCTGACTCCAACGTCTATGATTGGTCCTTTCACGTCGGCTGGCTTCCGAAAGATCCCATAGGGCGAGGCGAACTTATCACCAAGAAAGTCATACAGCGTAAGTGGCAGGAAGTCGTAGTTGAGGAGAACATCTCGCAAACAACAAAACCGGAGCGCCTATTTGCAGCCATTAGCTCAGTACCCGGTTCCTTCGAACTACTGTTGGAAACTCTTAGCTACACAATCTGCTATGCACCTCAACTTACAATTAAGGAATTCGGCGGTCCCTTTGAGGCTCACATAGAAGAGCTATACCAACATGATTTACGAAAACATGTAAAAACAGTTACCACTCGAAGCGGAACTGCATTAACGAGCAACGGGCGATCGCCTTCGTGCGATGAGGAGTTCGCATTGAGAGATCCGAATTTCGGATACTATAAACCTGTGCATGTGACATGCCAGTTTGTACAAGGCTCTTTAATGGGTCCAAACCCTAACGTGTACGATCACTTCGAGTACTTGGTTTGGCTTCTTTCGGAGGATTCAAATTGGCTGCCAAGAATTATCAAGAACTATCTACTTAAGGGCTTCCTCGATTGGAATGTTTGGCCATGGCATGACATGCCACGACGGAGGACCGATGACATGCATAGATCTGATGTTACCGGTTCTTTGATGGCGGCTATGTTCGAAGCTGCTGATAAAGATACCGATTTCCAGCTGACGGAAGTTTGTCTTAGTGACATTACCGAACGAATCGGGTGGTCGTTAGCGATACTGGAAATTGATGATGATATAGAAGCTATCAAAAAAAGGCTCATTGAGGGAGGATATATAGAGAGTTGTGTTACTCAGTACCGTAGAAGGAGAGCCAGCATTGGCTGAATCACATTCGGCAATCGCAATTGGAAGGCCCGAATCCCACCGCATACTTAAAGGATCTCTTGGTTGGATCAAAGTCAACAATTATCCCAATTGAATCCCAACAAGGCAATGCAGATGGACCCGCTGACGCGGGCCGCTGATTTCAAGCGTTGGACCAGAGTATAATAGCCTAAGAGGAATAGCAATGAAGCGCTCAACATTAGAGTTGCTATGTTGTCCTGGTTGTCAAACTGAACTTACACTTCGCGATGAATCAGGTAATACAACAAGTATGAATGAGGGGGAGTTGTTTTGCTCGCGCTGTGAAAGAAGCTATATCATTAAAAACGGCATTGTACACTTTATCGATTTACAGGAACTGGAGGGTCTTAACCAGCGGTTCGCGCGATTCTATAATAGATGGTCACGCTTCGAAACAATTTTTGATAGGTTATCGTTTTTGCCTATGGGTGGAGAACGCAAGGCCCGCATAGAGATTTTACGCAGATTGGAACTAAACAATGGACGGGTTCTGGAGATTTCGATAGGATCTGGTGGTAATCTTCCTTACCTATTTGAGTCTCCAAAAGTGGGTGACATATACGGCCTGGACATCTCAGCGGCGCAGCTAACTAATTGTCGCAGATTGGTCACAAACCGAGGATGGCCAGTAGAGCTTTTCCTGGGGAAAGCAGAGGAGTTGCCTTTTAAAGCAGACTCATTTGACAGCGTTTTTCACATCGGTGGTATCAACTTTTTTTCTGAAAAGAAGAAGGCCATTGGTGAGATGATCCGTGTTGCCCGACCGGGAACTAAAGTAGTAATTGCCGATGAATCGGAACAGGTAGCCCGAACCGTGGCTCGTTTCCTCCGTTTGTCGCGTTCAACTCAGGATAATAAAGTAGACACCTCCGTTCCTGTTCATCTGGTTCCAGAAACAATGAAAGAGATACTTGTAGACGGTATTTGGAAAATGCATGGTCAGTATCACGGGTATTGTCTGGAATTCAGAAAACCGGGATGAGGAGATAGTCAAGTTAATTCTACTTGATCAACTTAAACTCCGCCACGTCCACTAGGCCTAAATCAGTCAGCCTGAGCTCGGGAATCACGGGCAGGGCCAGGAAAGAAAGGATAGCAAATGGAGCCGGAGGTAACTTCCCCAGGCTGGCGGCAGCCCTCTCCACTTCTTCATGCTGGGACACGACTACCTCCAGTGGCTCGGGGGAAAGCAGGCCGGCGATGGGCAGGGGTAAAGAAGCGAGAATTTCCAGGTTGGCGCAAACAACCAGCCCGCCTTGCAGCCTATTAATTTCCTCTATTGCCTTGAGGATGTCGAAGTCATTGGCGCCCACCGCTATTATGTTGTGAGAGTCATGAGCCACCGATGAGGCTAACGCTCCCTTCTTCAAGCCGAATCCCTTGACCAGTCCTACTCCGATGTTGCCGCTAGCCTTGTGCCGTTCCACCACCACCAGCTTCAGAATATCTCTTTCCACGTCAGGCATCACCGCACCATCTACAACTTTCACCTTTTCCATTGCCTTCCTGGTAACTATCTGGCCGGGGACAATTTCGATAACCGGGTAGGTATTATCAACAGCGGGTATTTTCAGCGATTTCCCCATAGGAGGCTTAATGCGTACCGTGTCTCTTAGCTCCAAAGTAACAGGGGGTAGGAGAAACAAGGGCTTGCCTTGCCGCGCCACCAGCTTGCCCTGGTAAAACACCATGTCTATTTCTAATTTAGCCAGGTCGGTGATGGTTATAAAATTGGCTATATACCCCGGGCCAATGCCTCCTCTATCATGGAGCCTGAAATACTCGGCGGCGTTAATCGTTGCCATCTGAATTGCGCGAATTGGCTCCAGACCTCTGTCAATAGCCTTTCGTACCACAGCGTCAATATCGCCTTCCCGAAGTAAATCAGAGCAATTACGGTCGTCCACCACGAAGAAGCATCTTTTATAGGTATTATCGGTAACCAGCGGCAGTAGGGCGTCCAGGTTCTTCTCGGAAGAGCCTTCCCGAATCATGAGGTACATACCCCGGCGCAACTTCTCCCTTCCCTCTTCCAGGGTAGTGGATTCGTGGTCGGAAAGAATGCCAGCGGACAAATAGGCATTTAGCTCCTTGCCAGCGAGTCCCGGAGCGTGCCCATCGATAACCTTGCCCTTAGAAGCACCGATTTTTTTCAAAACCTCTTCATCTCCACTGACCACGCCGGGAAAGTTCATCATCTCTCCCAGGCCGATTATCTTAGGGTGAGCTAGAATTTTCTTTACTTCCTTAGAGTTGATTCGGGCGCCTGATGTCTCCAGATGGGTTGCTGGCACGCATGATGGAGCCATGAATAGCATATCCAGTGGGAGCTTTCGCGCCAAATCCGTGACGAACTTTATTCCTTCAGATCCACAAACATTGGCGATTTCATGTAAATCGGTGACCACAGCCAGAGTGCCTCTGGGGACCACGGCTTGAGCGTACCTTGCCGGGTGAAGCATAGAGCTTTCTATATGCGTATGTCCGTTAATCAGCCCGGGAGCTAAAAACCTGCCTTGTAAATCGATAATTTCCTTGGCCTTATCATAATCCCCTACTCCGGCAATCCTGTCACCATAGATAGCCACGTCGGCCTGCTCTATTTCTCCAATAAAAGTATTTACTATCCGGGCATTTTTCAGGAGCAAATCAGCCGGTATTTCTCCTCTGGCCACAGAAATAAGCTCCTTTAAATTCATCTCCTAATCCTCTATGGTATATATGTGAGGCAAATTGCGGAACTTCTGATCGCAGTCCAGTCCATATCCCACGATAAATTTATTGGGCACAGTGAAGCCACGATAATCAATGGGCACCGGAACCCTGCGCCGAGATGGCTTGTCCGTTAGAGTACAGACTTTCAACGAAGCGGGCTGTTTCTTCTTCAAGTAATCGAGCAAAAAAGAGATGGTAATCCCAGTATCCACGATATCCTCAACCACCAGAACATCTCTGCTTTTAATAGGCGTCTTGACCCCCTGAACTACTTTCACTTTGCCTGAACTCTCCCTGGCAGCACCGTAGTTGGAGAGCCTGATAAAATCGAGCTCCAGAGGTAAATCAAGCTGGCGAATGAGGTCAGCCATGAACACAAAGGACCCTTTAAGGACGCCAATGAGCAAAGGCTGCTTACCTTGATAATCCCTCTTGATTTCAGAAGCCAGCCTGTCTACAGCTTCAGCTATCTCGTCACGGCTGATAAGAATCTTGAGTTGCGGTTGAAAGACCATTACATCGTTCCCAGACTAATTACTATGATAGTAGTTTAGCTTTTCCAAAATGGTATTCAGTTTTTTGAGACGCGCTCCCTCTCAAAAATTAGGAACCTTTCCTCCTAAGATAAGGGTGGGTGGGGGGTTATTTCCAATGGCATCATGTTGTTGCTTGCTCAGCATCGGTTGCATTCTTTCTAAGACAGCGTCGCTTTGATTTTGTAGTTGGATCGTTATAAAGGTATTTATTGATAACTCCTTTTTCCCCCTCTTATTCTTAAGAGAGGGGTGAATTTTGGAAGAGCTTACATATTACCTACTATGATAGCATAATTGTGTCTGGTTATGGATAGTATCTCTCCTCAAACCTTCTACCGGTAGAAGCGAAGGTACGATCTTTATCACCTGGAAAGTCTGGGAGACAGATCTTGCCGTCCTCAGAGAGTCCGCCAGCCCCCACCTACTCCACAGAGCTTATTGTCGCTGTCCAGAGGCTGAGGGAGGAATACCCCGGACGGGGAAGGTAAGCTGGCAGTGCTATTGCATCGGCAGGGGTTTTCTTGTTCTGCTTCCACAGCCGTTTCCGGGATAAGAAGAAGCTATGCACGCATGCCGGTTTAGTGCCATCTACCTATGCCTCGGGAGGCAAGGTCTTTCACGGCAGGATTACCAAGACGGGTAATAAGTGGCTGAGATGGGCATTCATTGAGGTGGCGCAACCGGCTATTAGTTGCGATGCCCGACCTCTTTGCCTATTACTAGGAACTCAAGATGAAGAAAGGTGCCAATGCTGTGGCGCTCTCCTTTCTATACGCCGCTAATATTCTTCTTGCATGGTGTAGCGACAGACCTAACATCTATATGGTGACAAAATCGTATAACATCAACACTGTTCTGCATTGCTGTTGCCTTGGTTAAGGCTTTTTGTTAACATAAGAATTTAGAAAAGCTTGTAAAAGAGCTGTGTCACAATGACAGTTTTGGTAGTGGCGTGCCCCTGTAGCTCAGAGGATAGAGCAGCGGTTTCCTAAACCGCGTGTCGGGCGTTCGAGTCGCCCCAGGGGTATTTTTGATATAATTATGGTGTGCTTCAGGGGTGTAGCTCAGTTTGGCTAGAGCAGCGGTCTCCAAAACCGCAGGTCGTGGGTTCGAATCCTGCCGCCCCTGCCAGGCCGAGGTGGTGGAATCGGTAGACACGCCATCTTGAGGGGGTGGTGGGCGAAAGCCCGTGGGAGTTCAAATCTCCCCCTCGGCACCAAATCTGATTTGCTCGAACCCCAAAAAGGGGGTAAAATTAATTCAGAGCGGAAGTAGTTCAGCGGTAGAATACTTCCTTGCCAAGGAAGGGGTCGCGGGTTCGAATCCCGTCTTCCGCTCCATGCAATTTGGTAGTAGCGGCGGCGTAGCCAAGAGGTTAAGGCAGGGGTCTGCAAAACCCCGATACGGCGGTTCAAATCCGCCCGCCGCCTCTTTTTATTGAGCATGACCGGTGTTCAGTGTTGTGCTTCGCTTTCTTAGACTGATAAATCAGGCAACTACGGAAACCCGGGGCAGAAACCGGGATACTGCCTTTGACTTAACGGTCGGTGCAGTCTACAATAACAAAAGCGCCGAGGTGGCGGAATGGCAGACGCGGCGGACTTAAAATCCGCTTCCCGCAAGGGAGTGTGGGTTCGAGTCCCTCCCTCGGCAGTATTTAGTTTGTCTCT
>Ga0307380_10009254_pt1 | contig 12527 bp, 11 predicted proteins | sample UN3MG_FD_202239 | JGI IMG/M metagenome (GOLD analysis project Ga0307380, IMG submission 202239) | Soil microbial communities from Risofladan, Vaasa, Finland - UN-3 | ecosystem: Environmental > Terrestrial > Soil > Coastal area > Acid sulfate soil | place: Finland: Risofladan, Vaasa | collected... | reverse complement strand
CGCAGCTCGGCCATCCGCCCGACGAGCTTCAGCACCCGCGCCAGCGCGAAGCTCATCCAGACGCCCTGTCCGCGGCCCTTGACGCCGACCTTGTCCATCAGGTCGTTCCAGTCGCCGTGGTGCACCTTCGAGAGGCCCTTGTCGCCGCGGTCGGCCCAGAGGAACTCCATCGCCCGCAGGTTGTGGTCCCAGATGGTGCCCCTGCCCTTGTCGAAGTACGGCACGACCTTGTCGAGAATCCGCAAGTCGCCCGTCTCGCGTAGGATCGCGTCGGTGGCGTGGGATATCCACGACGGCGAGTCGGCGTAGTGCTTGTCGGCCGACGCCACGTCCATGCTCGGCACGCGGAACGCACGGGGACAGAATCCGCTGGCGTGCTGGTTCCGCAGGGCCTTGGCAAGCATCTCAAGTGCCCGGTCGGGGTTGATCACGCTCATGCCGGCGGAGTCCTGGCAGGTGTCGCGGTAGCCCTTGAAGTAGAACCGCGCCCAGTCGGCCATCAGGTAGAGCTGCTGCTTCAGCCAGACGCTGAACAGGCGGTTGAAGTCCTCGTCGGGCGTGGCGAGCCTCAGCCCGCCTAGGCGCCGGACGTTCTGCCTGCGGATGGCGGCCAGCTCCGCGTCGATCTTTTTGCCGTCGGCGTAGGCCCGCTTCATCTGCCGAGCGTCGGCCAGACCCATCACCACGCCGAGCACGAAGTTGATCCGCCTGGAGGCCTTCGGCTTGAGCTTCAGGTCGTGCTGCATCGCCCCGACGAGGTACTCGGCGCTGGCGATGGAGTTGCCCAGCCTGCCTTCGGCCACGCGCTGCGGCCGCGCGTAGTTGCGATACCGGCCGAGGAAGTAGTCCTTGGAAACGTCCCACCGGCTCGGCCGAACGTCGGAGTACATGAACGCGCGGTAGCGCTCGTCCACAACGGTCAGCGTGCGATTGCGGAAGAACAACATGCGGTCGGCCTTCAGGTACTGCGCGTCGAGCCCGCCGACGTAGCCGTAAGGCATGTTCACGCCGTCGAGCATGATGTTTGCCACGGTGAAGACCGAGAGGCTGCGCGCGAGCCGCGACTCGTTGGTGACGCGGACGGTCCAGACCTCCCCGGCGTGCCTGCGCGGCACGAACAGCGTGAACTCGACGCGGACGCCGTTGATCGAGGTCGTCAGCGTCGTGTAGCCCAGGCCGTGCCGGCACTCGAACGAGTCGTGCTTCGTGTGGCACGGCAGGAAGCCCACCGACCAGAACTCGCCGGTCACGTTGTCGCGGATGTAGATGTTGCGCGGGTCCTCGCGCATGTCCTGCTTGCCGAAGAGGTTCGTCACCACGCCCTGCTCGGACTGATAGAGCGAGCAGCCGTTCATGCCCTGGCCGGCGCAGGCGAGGTACGTTGGGTTCCAGAAGAAGTTGAACCAGTCCCTCGGCGTGTGCGGCGTGGTGATGACGTACTCCAGGCCGTCTTCGGTGAAGTGGCCGTACTTGCCCATCGATGCGTCTCCTTTTCGCTTACGCTGCAACCGAATCCCGCGCAGGGGCGAACCGGTAAGTATGCCGCGCTTCCTGGGAAAATCAACCGTTTGCCCCAGAGCCGAGCCATAGCCGCGGGGTTTGCCTGCCCGACGGGTGGGCGCAGGGGGAACAGACCTTTGGGAAGCTCAGAAGGACCACATCCCCCCTGTGCGATCGCGCCCCTTCATGAGATCACGGATCCAACTCGTGCTCTGAGGGCGGAAGGTGCCAGGGCACCCTCATCCAGCACTCTTCCGTCCGAAAGATGCTGCTTTCGTTTCTCCCCTCGACATTGAGCATCCCGACGTCGATACCGTCTCTGGCAGGTTCCATGCGCATCTCTCTGGCGCGCAGCGTAACCTCCCTGACGCGGGTGGGCTGAGTTGCCTGACCGGGCGGCTCACACTGCCACACGATCGTGTTCCCGTCCACCCAGCGGACGACAACGTTGGGGGCAGGCAGGTCAGGGACCAGACCCGTCATGGCTACCCCGCGTGCGCTCTTGTTGCTCCCCAGCACGAGCGTTCCGTCGGGCTCGATCCACGCCGTCTCTGCCGAGATGGTGTACCCCCCGTTGCGAAGCGGGCGGCCGCTGAGAATCGTGTCGCGCATTCGCTCGGCGGTTCGCCTCCACACCTGACGAGCTGTCGGTCGCCGCAACCCGCGGTAGCCCGGCCAGACCCACTCGAAGATGACCTCTCCCTCAAACGGAGGGGACCCGAAGTCGCCGAAGACCGTCAGGCCCGTGGTTCGGTGGTTGGCGTCGTAGTGCCAGTCGATCGAGTAGTTGGACCGGCAGGCGCTACCGCTGGACAGGTGCTGCTCCTTCACGACGCGCCAGTTCGGATCGGAGTACAGGCTGCTGCGGCGGTGGAGCGCGACATACGCTCTGACCTGGCCGTTCCGGGCCTTCTCCTGGATCGTGCAGCGATACATCCCGTCGGGAGAGTTGCAGACGAGCCTGTACGTGGTCCGCCAGGCGAAGAACCTGTGCACCAGGAGCGCCAGGAGGAGGACGACCAGAACGCCGAGGCCTGCCAATACCCAGTTGACCGTCCTGCCAAGCACGCTTGGTTTGGCCTCGACAGTGGGCGTCCCGCGCCCTTGGCTTGGGCCTTCGGCACCGAGAGACAGAGGAAGCTGGCTGTGTTCCATGGGCCGCCCCTTCGGCCTGCCAGCATACTCGCCCGCCAACGGAGAAGCAACCGCCGGTGCGGCCCCTCCCCGTCTCTCTCATCCGTGTAATCTGTGTAATCCGTGGACCTTCCCTCCCTCCGGTCGGCCGAAACTTGCCCTTGCCCTGAGGCGCGAAACGCGTATAGTGGACGCTCTTCGCTCGCATGGGACCCCGGCGGCGCCTGGTTGTTGGCCGCTACGGTCGCATGTTCACTGGCGAGACTCTGGAGAGCGTTATGCCGGCTTCGAAACCGCAGGACATTCGGAACATCGTCTTGCTCGGCCACGGCGGCTGCGGCAAGAGCACACTGGGCGAGGCCATGCTGCACCTGGCCAAGGCCACCACGCGAATGGGCAGCATCAACGAGGGCACGACCGTCCTCGACTGGAGCGAGATCGAGAAGCAGCGCCAGCATTCGGTTGACCCCGCGCTGGCCCACCTGGACCACGACGGCAGGACGATCAACATAATCGACGCGCCCGGCTATCCGGACTTCATCGGCGGGGCCATCTGCGCCATGGGCGGGGCGGACATTGCGGTGGTGGTCGTCTCGGCGTCGGCGGGCATCGAGGTCAACACCCGTAAGCTGTTCAGCGCCGCCCAGGCAGCCGGGCTGCCGATCGCCGTCGTCGTCAACAGGATCGACTCGGAAAACGTGGACCTGCCGCAGCTCCTGAAGGACATCGCCGAGAGCTTCGGGGCGGCCTGCAAGGTAATGAACCTGCCGGCCGGCGGAGGCAAGGCGGTCGTCGACTGCTTCGCCAACGACGCAGGCCAGGCGGACTTCGCCGACGTGCCGGCCGCCCACACGGACCTCATCGAGAACATCGTGGAGGCCGACGAGGCGATGATGGAGGCCTACCTCGGCGGCGAGGAGGTCTCCGCGGAGAAGCTGGCCGCCGCCTTCGGCCAGGCGATGATCAAGGGCACGCTGATCCCGATCCTGTTCACGAACGCCCGGGACGCCGTCGGCGTCAAGGAGTTCATGGACGCCGTGGCGCAGCACTTCCCCTCGCCGGCCGACGCGCCGCAACGGGCGGTGCGGGCGGACGCATCGCCCGAGGCCGCCGAGGTCCCCGTCGAGCCGGACCCGGCCAAGCCGTTCGTCGGACAGGCCTTCAAGATCACCGCCGACCCGTTCGTCGGCAAGATGGCCTGGATCCGCGTGCTCCAGGGCACCGTCAGGGGCGACACTACGTTCCTGCTGCGCGACGAGAAGAAGGGCGCCAAGGTCGGGCACCCGCTGAAGGTCCAGGGCAAGGACACCCAGGAGGTCGAGGAGGTGATCGCGGGCGACATCTTCGCCCTGGCCAAGATCGAGGACGTGCGGGTCGGCGACGTGCTCCACAGCGAATCGAAGCCGATGTTCCGCGGCATGCCGCCGCTGCCGACGCCGATGTACTCGCTGGCCGTCGCGCCAGCCAGCCGCGGCGACGAGCAGAAGATCTCCGGTTCGCTGGCGCGACTGGCCGAAGAGGACCCCACCTTCGTCGCCGTCCGCGACGCGCAGACCAACGAGACCGTCATCTCCGGCATCGGCGACCTGCACCTGAGGATCATGCTCACCAAGATGAAGGAACGCTTCGACCTGGAGGTGGCGACCAAGCCGCCGAAGATCCCCTACCGCGAGACGATCACGATCAAGGCCGACGGGCACTACCGCCACAAGAAGCAGACCGGCGGCGCCGGGCAGTTCGGCGAGGTGTACCTGCGGGTCGAGCCTCTGGAGCGCGGAGCGGGCTACGAGTTCGTCAGCGAGCTGTTCGGCGAATCGATCCCGCGGCAGTTCCTGCCGGCCATCGAGAAGGGCGTGCAGGACGTCATGCAGTCCGGGGCCGTCGCCGGATACCCGTTGCAGGACATTCGCGTGGCCATCACCGACGGCAAGCACCACCCGGTGGACTCCAAGGAGATCGCCTTCCGGACGGCCGGCAAGTACGCCTTCCTGGACGCCATCGAGAAGGCCAAGGCCGTCCTGCTGGAACCCATCGTGAACATGGAGATCACCGTCCCGCAGAGCCACATGGGCGACATCGCCGGCGACCTTTCAGGCCGGCGCGGCCGCGTGCAGGGCCAGGAAACCCTCGCCGGCAACATGTGCGCGATAAAGGCCCATGCCCCGCTGGCCGAGGTGATGCAGTATAATAGCCAGCTTCGCAGCGTCACCGGCGGGCAGGGAAGCTATACGATGGAGCTGAGCCACTACGAGCCGGTGCCGGCACACGTGCAGCAGCAGATCGTGGCGGCGGCCGCCAAGGCGAAGGAAGAGAAGGACAAGTAGGCTCTCCGAGCGCCCGGCGGCAGCCGGCGTCCGCAGACCAGGAGCTTGATGAAATGCCCCGCAAGTGCCCATACACCGGAAAGAAGACCCGCAGCGGCAGCACCATCACCCGCCGCGGGAAGGCCAAGTATCTCGGCGGCGTCGGACGAAAGATCACCGGCAAGTCGAAGCGCAAGTTCCGCGCCAACATCCAGCGCGTCCGCACCGTCGTCAACGGGCGCGTGGTCCGCGTGAACGTCTCGGCAAAGGCGATCCGCATGGGCAAGATAACCAAGCCCATCAAACGCGACTACAAACCGCCCGCCGAGGAAGAGCAGTCCGAATCGTAGCAGAACCACCTGTGGGCAACGGCGCCGCCGGATCAGAGCGATCGAGGGAGAATAAAGCCGACGGATAGCTATCCGTCGGCTTTTCATTTATCCTCGCTACCCGTCGGTGCTCGCCCGCCACGGCGTTCAGGGGCGCTACTTCTCCAACCAGTACAACCCCTCCCGAAATGTCCACACCCATGCCCCCTTGGCGCCGTGGGAGCGGATGTACTCGAACGCGTTCAGTTGGTGGCGACGGTCGCGAACGGGAAGGGCGCGGCATCGCTTGGCCCAGACCGTTCCCGGCAGCCCATGCCTGCTGAGCACGTGAGAGGCATGCTTCTTCGCTCGCCCAACGCGCCACCGGATCTGGCCGTCGGCGAATCGAGCCAGGAAGTGATAATGCACCGCGTCAACCGACAGCACGAGCACCTCGATGCCCATCTCGGCGAGCTTCTCGGCGAGGGCCTGACCCGCGATGCGCCGCTGCTCCGGTGTCAGGCGAATGGGCCGGCCCCTCATCATGCGCCGAGACTGAATGAGCGGCTCATCTGACTGCCCTGGGGGCGGCGGATTGCGATAGTCGCCGTCCACATGCTCGTGGTGCTTCCACTCCCGCCACCCGCGGGCGTCGCCCCGGAGCCACGTGCCGTACGTGTTGCCGTTGACGTGATACCACCCGTTCCACGCGCGCATCACTCGGTCTCCGTGCGCCCACCCGCGGTTCGCCGAAAAGCCGACGGATAGCCATCCGTCGGCTTTCATCATAATGTCATTGCCAATCCCTTACGGCACAATCTCCACGGGCGTGCCGAAGGGCAGTATGGGGTAGAGTTCCCGGATGGCGTCGTCGTCCATGGCGACGCAGCCGGCCGTCCAGTCCCGGCCCGCCCCGCAGCCGTGGATCATGATCTCGCCCCCCAGCGGCGTCTTCCAGAGGGCCTCCCACGTCGGGCCGTCGAAGCAGCGGCTGCCGACGGCCGCCACGATGGCGTCGTGCTGCTCGCGCGTGATCAGCGCGTCACGCAGGCCGCGCGCGGCGTCCTCGGCGTCGGGGTAGCTCAGCCCCAGCGACAGCACGTACTGCGAGTTGGGGTTGCGGTAGCAGACGAAGAACTCCCCCTCCGGCGTGCAGCGGTCGCCCTCGCGGAGCTTGTCGCCGCGGCCGCCGCCGATCGCGACGCGGTAGGTGCGAATGAGACGCTCGCCGTCATAGAGGCTGAGGCGGTGGGCGGACTTGGCCACCACGACTCGCGGAGACTCCAGCGCCGGCAGCGGCCCCGTCGGATCCGGCGGTGGCGGCGACCCGCCGAACAGGTCAAGACGTATCGCCAGCCCCGCCGCCAGCGCCCCCACCGCCAGAATGGCCAGCCCGACCACCACCAGTCTTCTGTGTCCGATCAGTTTCTTCCGGAACATCGGCAGATTCACGACTCCGTCCGTGACATCCCCATCGGCAGGGATGGCGGGGTCTGCTCAGGGGTTGCAGATCGGGCCAGGCAAGCGTCGGCCCGGCCACGGGCCGGCCGACGGCCGACCAGCGCAGCCTCCTTGCCGCACATCGATGCTCAGTCCCAATCGTCCGACTCTTCCACGACGCCCCCGCCGATGAGGGGCGCCAACATGGCGAATACCCGCTTGAACATCAGCCGCGGCAGGTACGCAGTGATGACCAGGTCGCTCTTGTCCGCCGACAGGGCCACCACGACCGGCGGGGCGGGCTTGACCGCCAGTTGCGCGCCGCTCATGCCCATGGCCGTCATGTAGACCATCGAGCCGAAGCTGATGGCGTGGGGCACGTTCACCATCGCCACGGCGAACCGCTCCGGCGGCAGCATCGCCAGGGCGGACTTAGCGTCGTCGGCGAGCTCCAGTGCGGTCTTGCCGGCCTTGGCGGCCGCGATTGCGTCCTGTGCGAACTTCTTGCCCCCGCCGAGGATCAGTATCATCGTGTCCTTGTCCAGCGCCGCCAGGCGAAGGCGGAACTTGGTCTCGCCGGGGAAGGCCTTCACCATCGCGTTCTTCACCCGCTGGCCCATGTCCTCGTCCTTGAGCATCTCGTCGATCTTCGGGTGGCTGACCGTGATCGCGTCCAGCTTCACGTCGCCCAGCGTGTAGGCGGCCTCGTCGTACTTCATGCTGAACCGCTCCTCGTCCTGGCTGTCCACGCCCAGTGCCAGGTTCAACATGGCCTGGAAGACCGGCAGGTTGCCCCTGATGATCTGCCGGAGTTTGGCGGAGTCCTTGCAGCGCACGACGTTGGCGATTCCCAGCGGGCCCATCTCGCTCCCCTGGCCCGCCCAGTGCTGCACGCCGGTCACCTGCTCGTTGACGGCCGCGATCATCGCCCCCAGGTTGGCCTTCACCTCGGCCGACAGGCCCTTCAGGGCCGGGTCGGTCTTCATCGCCTCCAGGGCCAGCTTCTTGACCGACGCAGGCGTCTGGAAGATGTCCTTTCGCGCGCCGTAGGCGAAGATGTATGGCTTGTCGGGCAGCCAGGCGGTAAGCGGCTGGTCGGTGCACCGAGCGGCGGACAGGGTCCTGCCCATCACGCTGTCGGCGGCGTAGTGCACCCGCAACTGGCCCCACGGGCCCTTGTCGGTCATGCGGAAGCCCAGGACCATGCGCTCCGCCTGGCGGAAGACGACGTCCCGCGTGAGGTGGAACCACTTGATAGGCGCGGCCATCGGCCCGAGGTACCTAAGCTTGGGCATGTTCATGCTGCTCCAGACGAGGTGCTCGAAGGCCGTGCCCGCCAACTCCCCCGCCTTCTTGCGGTTGACCCACAGCAGCACGTCGGACGACATCGCGAGCTTCTCGTCGCCGGCCGTCAGGCCCACCAGCGCCGAGACCTTCGACGAGAACGCCTGAAGGGCCCTCTTGTGGAACGAGCAGGCGACGAACCCGTCCTTCTCGGCGACCCAGGCGACGCTGCCGTTGCGAGTGAGCTTGGTCAGCTCGCCGTCAGGCTCGAGCTTTCGGCCGGGGAACATCTTGGCCGGGTCCTTTCCCGGCAGCAGGAAGACGACCGGCAGGTCCCTGGAGCGGAGCTCGCCTAGGTTCACGTCGCCGTCGTCGTCAGGCTCGAGCTTCTTCATCAGCCGGGGATCCAGCCGCTTGGGGTCCAGCAGCACCATGGCGAATGAGCCACTGGTGTCGAACGTCTCGCCGAGCTGCTGCTCGTCCGTCAGCGACTTGACGGGGTCCAGCTCCTTGACGGCCTCGCTGGGCACAAAGCCCTTCAGGAAGCCCTGCACCTTGCCGGCGAAGCCATTGATGTTCTGGACGGCCACGAAGGCCACCGATTCGCTGGGCACGGTATCCAGCAGTCTCAGCCAGTCCTTGCCCGCCGGTTTGGTGGCGGCCATCGTCTGGCCGTAGGCGAACGAGCAGGTCAGCAGGACGATCAAGGCCCCAGTGCCGGCGAGGAGTCTGCATCTGCGCATGGTCAGCCCTTTCGTGAAATGTCGCTGGCGATTCGGCAACACTGCCCGGCGGGATTATAGCGGCCCGACCCGTCGGTGACAAACGAATCCCGCAAACGGGCAGCAGCCCGCGGCCGGCAGCGCGCGGCCCACAGGCGCCCGTGAGCGAAGCTTCTGATGGAGGTATCTTCCTTCGCGGCGTCCTGCGCAGATAATCGGGGATATCACAGGCCCCGACGCCTGGAGGACGCAATGCAAAGGACGCTGATTCGCGAAGCGCTGAACGCCACGCCGGCCGATGCCCCGGTAACGGTGGCCGGCTGGGTGCGGACTGTCCGCACGTCCAAGGGCGGCTTCAGCTTCATCACTCTGAACGACGGCTCGTGCATGGCAACGATCCAGGTGGTGGCCGACGGCAAGCTGCCGAACTACCAGTCCGAGATCGTTCACCTGACGGCCGGCTGCTCTCTCGTCGTGACCGGCAGGCTCGTCGCCAGCTCCGGCAAGGGCCAGCGCGTGGAGATCCAGGCGGGCGAGATCCGCGTCGTCGGGACGGCCGACGCCGAGCACTACCCGATCCAGCCCAAGCGGCACACGATGGAGTTCCTGCGGACGGTGGCGCACCTGCGCCCGCGGACGAACACGTTCGGGGCGGTGGCGAGGGTCCGCAGCGCGATGTCGGCGGCCATCCACGAGTTCTTCCAGTCGCAGGGGTTCATCTATCTGCACACGCCGATCATCACCGCCAGCGACTGCGAGGGCGCCGGCCAGCTCTTCCGAGTGACGGCGCTGGACGCACAGAACCTGCCGCGCGGCGACGACGGGCAGGTGGACTTCGCCGCCGACTTCTTCGGCCGCTCGACCTACCTCACGGTCTCCGGGCAGCTCGAGGCCGAGACCTACGCCTGCGCCCTCGGCAACGTGTACACCTTCGGCCCGACCTTCCGCGCCGAAAACTCCAACACGCCGCGCCACCTGGCCGAGTTCTGGATGGTCGAGCCGGAAATGGCATTCTGCGATCTCGCCGGCGACGCCGACCTGGCCGAGGAGTTCCTGAAGTTCCTCTTCGCCGCCGTCCTGGAGCGATGCGCAGACGACATGGAGTTCTTCAACAAGCGGATCGACAACACGGTGCTCGACACGCTCCGGCAGATAGCGGAGGCCGACTTCGTCCGCATCAGCTACACCGAGGCCGTCGAGCGGCTGGAGGGCGCCCGGAAGCGATGGGAGTTCCCCGTCTGCTGGGGCAACGACCTCCAGACCGAGCACGAGCGGTTCCTGACGGAGGAGACCTTCAAGCGGCCGATCATCGTCACGGACTACCCGGCGAGCATCAAACCGTTCTACATGCGCGTCAACGACGACGGCCGGACCGTCGCGGCGATGGACGTGCTCGTGCCCAAGATCGGCGAGATCATCGGCGGCTCCCAGCGAGAGGAACGCGCCGACGTGCTCGAAGACCGCATGCGCCAAACACACGTCAACCCCGACGACTACTGGTGGTACCTGGACCTGCGGCGATACGGCGCCGTGCCGCACGCCGGGTTCGGCCTGGGACTCGAACGGACAATCCAGTTCGTCACCGGGATGGCCAACATCCGCGACGTGATCCCCTTCCCCCGAACGCCGCGAAGCGCTGAGTTCTAGACATGCCGCACGGACCGGAAGAGATCGAACTCCAGAATGACGCCGCCGCGCTGGGCCTGGAGCCCGGAATTGTCAGGCTGGTGGACTACAATCCGCGCTGGCCGGGCCTTTTCGAGGCGGAGGCAGCCCGGCTTCGGCGGAATCTGGAGGGACGGATCGGGCAAATCGAGCACATCGGGAGCACGGCGATTCCCGGCATGCCCGCCAAGCCCGTCCTTGACATGATGGCCTCGGTACAGACCCTCCGGGACGCCGAGCAGATGGTCCCGGACCTCGAAGCGATCGGGTACGCGTGGAGCATGCGGGACATGCAGGACGTGCCGGATCGGCGGTATTTCGTAAGGCGGCGCGAGGACGGGGCAACCACGCACCATCTGTCTTTGTCCAGGCGGTCGTCCGGTTTCTGGCAGGCCCAACTGGCATTCCGCGATCGCCTCTGCACGCACCCCGACACCCACGAAGCGTATGCCAGGCTCAAGCAGGACCTGGCCAGGAGATTCTCTTGCGACCGACACTCCTATGTTGAGGAGAAGGGTCCCTTTGTTGCGAAGGTCGTGAAGGCGGCGACGGCCATGGGAAGGGCGAGGACCGGATGAAGGTCGAACTGCATCTTCACACCAGCCGCTACAGTGCGTGCGCCACGGACAAGCCCGCCGACGTGATGCGCGAGCTGATCGACTGCGGCTACGGCGCGGTCTTCCTCACGGAGCACGACGCGGTCTGGGGCGACTGGGAGCTGGCCGACCTTCAGATGTCCTTCCCCGAAATCCGCATCTACCCCGGCATGGAGATCGCGCTGGGCGCGGACAAGTCGCAGCACCTGCTGGTGCTGGGAACGGGTGATCGCACGTACCTGCAACTGCCGACGGCTGAGGACATCATACTCCGCGCCCGCCGTGAGGGACACCTGACCGTGCTGGCGCATCCGTTCCGCTGGCCGGACAGCCCGCCCGTGGTGCTGGCCGGGCCGGTCTATCCCGACGCCGTCGAGCTCTGCACGTGCAACCACACGGGGCTGATGACCGACATGTCGCGCCGCGCGGGCCGGCGACTCGATATTCCCGTCGTCAACGCCGGCGACGTGCACGCGCTGAGCTTCGTCAACCGATACTGGATCGAGACTCAGGACACCCCAACCGGCCCGGACGACGTCCGCCGGGCCGTCCTCTCACGGCTGTACAGCAACTGCACGCCCTCCAGCCGCGAAGCGGGGGACCGGGGCATCTCCCGTTCGGCCGACGGACGGAACTGTGACTAGCGGAGGTGACCCCCAGGGGCGTGGTGGTTTTCAGCGCTGGCGGAAGACGATCCGTCCCTTGGTCAGGTCGTAGGGGCTGAGCTGCACCAGCACCCTGTCGCCCGGAGTGATGCGGATGTAGTTGCGGCGCATTTTCCCGGAGATGTGGCCGAGGATCTCGTGCTTGTTCTCCCCCATCATGACCTCGAGGCGAAACATCGCGTTCGGCAGCGATGCCTTCACCGTGGCTTCCACTTCTATGACATCATCTTTGGGCATACGCATTATCCAGCCGTTGGTCCGACGGCGCCTACGCCGTCCGACGACGCGGGCACGCCCCCTCGCGGGCCCGCCGATTCGGCGTACCGTAGTATACGTCGGCCGAACGTAACGTCAAGCTGCATCCCTTCTGCCGGCCCGGCGCGGCGCTCGCAGGTTGACACCGCACCTCTTCTCGCCAATCATGGGGCGCCGGGCACGGCGCGCCGGAGGGCACGGTAGGTACTCATGGAAAGGTCGATCGACACCGATCTGGTTCGCCACATCGGCAAGCTCAGCCGCATCGAGCTGACCGACGAGCAGATCGCCGTCTTCAGCCGGCAGCTCGGGGCCATCCTCAGCTCGTTCGACAAGCTCCAGGAGCTGGACACGGCCGACGTCGAGCCGATGGCCCACGCGGTGGAGCTGCGCAACGTGCTGGCCGACGACGTGCCGGGTGAGTCGCTGCCGCCGGATGAGGCGCTGGCCAACGCGCCGCAGCGCGACGGCGATTTCTTCAAGGTCCCCAAGGTTATCGAGGATTCCTAGAAGACCCCCAAGACGGAGGCGCCGAGACCAATGTCGGAAACGAGCTTCGTGCGAACACGCGACCGGATGGAAACCGCGTCTGTCTCCAAGGCCCGAGGCGGCGATGGCACCTTCACCTGCACGCACGTGATGGACGCCCCCGCAG
>Ga0307380_10009252_pt1 | contig 12528 bp, 11 predicted proteins | sample UN3MG_FD_202239 | JGI IMG/M metagenome (GOLD analysis project Ga0307380, IMG submission 202239) | Soil microbial communities from Risofladan, Vaasa, Finland - UN-3 | ecosystem: Environmental > Terrestrial > Soil > Coastal area > Acid sulfate soil | place: Finland: Risofladan, Vaasa | collected... | reverse complement strand
TCACCAGCGCAATGCGCACGTTGTGCCCCTTCAAGGTTCCCAGCCAAGATCAAACCGGGGTACCGCCGCCCGGTCCGCTCGGAGCCCAAACACCGGCGGCATTGTACCGGCATTCGCTCCCGGCAGCACCGGCCAAACGTGTGACTTTTCCCTCCAGACCAGAAGTGTCACTGGCCGTCGGCAAGTGCCGGCGCTGAGTGTCGCACGCTCGCGCTTTCGGAAGGGAGGCAGCTCGTGGCGCGCCCCGGGCCCGTGGCTTACGATCGTACCGGGGCAGGGAGCGGGCCTACTTCGGCGGGAAGTTGTCCGGCATCCAGACCGGCAGATCGGCGATCGAGGCTCTGGCCTGCTGCGAGGTCGGCACGCCCCAGGTTTCGAAGAACGGGCCCAGGTTGCGCCCGACCGTTCGCGAAAGGCGGACCAGCCATTGGTCGCGCTTCTCGGCGTCGTCTTTCGGGCGCTGGCCCTTGGGCAGGTCACGATACTCGGCGAAGACCTGCTCGAAGGCGTCCCACCCGAAGGCTTCCCGCACTTGCATGTACATCAGCAGCGCCAGGAACGGCTTCTGCTTCCACTTCTCGAACGCGGCGCCGGAATCGAGATGCTCCCGAATCGTTTTCGTCCGAGACTCACCGAAGAGCTTCGGACGGCTCGCCTCGTAACGGCCGCAGACCTTGTCGAAAACATACAACGTGAACAGGTTGACGGTAACCTCCCCGGTGCCGCCGAACGTCCAGTCTCGGGATTGATGGTTGTGCCCCAACTCGTGGAACAGGCCCCACACGCCGCCGTGGCTGTTGGCTTTCATACGTTCCACGTCCACCATCACTTCGGCCGCGTCCAGGTGCGTCATGATCGGGTAGCCGGCGTGCATGTAGCCGGCGCTGATCTGCTGATCGGCGACGTAGCGCTCCGGCCGCTTGCGCTCCAGCGGCCGCGCGGCGAGCTCGGCGCAGGCGTCGGCCACATCATCCCAGAAGCGCATCAGCGCTTCGGGGTCATCCAGATCGCGCACGACCGTGGAGGGAACGGTCAGGATCATCTTGCGGGATTCCAGCTCCGCCCAGGGAGTCGGGCGGTGGCGTATATTCTCGCGCCACGCCTTCAGGTCGGTCACACCGAGAACGTAGTGCGGCGCCTCGACGGCATTGCGGATCTTCAGCGAGATCGCCCCGAGCTGGCAGCCCTTGGGCACAACGATGTAAATGGGCCCGCCGAACGCGTTGGCGACACGGGTGCTGCCCTTGCCCAGCACCCAACTGCGACAGATGTCTGGGCAACGCTTCCACGTATCCTTCCCCCAGAGGCGGTCCTGGTGCGCGCCGATGCGCACGCGGAGCTGCCTGCCGGCCACGGCCGCCGGCGTCTCGACCACGATGACCTGACCGGGGCGGGCATACAAACCGGTGCTGTGCCAGCCGGGAACGCCGGGGTCGATCTCGATGCCTCGGACCACTTCCTGAGCATCGGCCGGCACGGCCCCCGGAAACGACTCCGCCGCGGGATGTGCCTTGACCCGTTCGGGAGATAGGCTCTTAGCCTGCTCGATGTGCAACGTCAGCAGGAGCCGGTCCAGCGGCTCCTTCATCGTGACCGGGTCCTTCGACGTGGGAATGATGTCATCGGCGTGCTGGGTCCGCAGCCGGCGGAGCTTGGGCCGCAGCAGCTTGTCGTTGGGCGGCAGAGTTCGGGCAGCGCGGGTAACGATCCAAACCGCCTGGGCTGTTTCCTCCGCACTTCGGGGCGTCTTGCCCTCGGCGTGGGCCACAAGGGTGTCGAGCGCGCGAGCGGCATGGCAGAGATCCGACGGCGGCTCGGCCGCGCTGTAGCCCTCGTCGGTGGTGCGCTTCAGGTGGCCGTCGGCCCAGACGATTCCCGTGGAGGCCAGTAACCGGTTCCCCGGGTGCTGCTCGAGGCTTTGACCGGGATGGAGCTGTAACCAGCCCCAGCCAAGGCCTCCGGCGACCAGCCCGCCGCCGCCGTGGACGAAATCCCTGACCGCCGCCATGTCGGTGTCTGACAGAGAGTGGGAACTGCAGCACAGAACGTCGAACTCCTTCAGCCGCCGCGGCCAGTCGGATTTGTTGAGTGGCTCGGCTTTGATCCCCTGGTCTCGAAGGAAGTCCAACAGGCCCCGGTGCTTGTGCACCGCAACGCGCGGACCCGGGTCGTCCCTCCTGTCGCTCGCCGCAACCCAGCGGACAGCGTTCACCATCAGCCGGCCTGTATCGGCCGAGGCCAGGGTACCGGGACCGAGGTAGCCGTCGTGTCCGAAGGCGACGACGCGTCCGCGTCCGGTTCTGGCGGCCGCCACCACCGGCTCGCGGAGGTTCTTGTCCCCGCCGGCCACGACGGGAAACGCCTGATCTCCAAACACGCACAGCGGGCCGGGCACGCCGGGCGCCGCAATCTCGCTAACGCCGTCCAGCAAGAAAGCGAGATCGCGATTGTCCGCCAATCCGGCATAAGCTGCCCAGCACACTGCCAGCAGCGTGGAAAGAGTTCTCCCCGAGCGCACCATCAATGGCTCCTCTCGATACTCGAGCAGACTACGCCACACAGGGGTGCGGCAACGCCAACCGGAGGGTTCTTACGTCCGCCGGTGGCGGGACGCGTACATCATAGCAGGCACGACCTGCGGGCTGGAAAACGGGATTGGAGAAGGAACATCACACGGACGGGCAGGTCAGTTGCCGACCGGGCGGGCCGACAGCATGGGTTGGAATCCTTCCAGCGGGCGCGTTAGCACGACCAGCAGCTCGTCCGGTGCGGGTTGATCGGCCCTGCTGCGCGCTACGTGGACGCGACGCTCGGGGAACATTAGCTCCGCCCAAGCCTGGACCGAACGCCCCTTCAGAACTGCGCCACCACGAATGTGCGGTCGATCCGTTTGCGGCTGGACCCACATGGGGATGGGCGGCGCGCGCACGATCGAACCATCCGGGGCCCTGGCAATCGCCTCCTCGAGTTGTGCCAGGAACTGCCGGCTTGCCGCGCCGGCCCGGTCCCATCCGTCATACTTGCAGACCAGCGGCGAGTAACGCCCCTGCCAAACGACGAGCGTTGCCGACAACACCAGCGTTGCCGCGGCAACGACGCGAACGGGTGGCGGGCCGCGCCGCGTGGCTGCCACCAGCCCGTCGGCGAATGCCCCGAAGACCATCGCCAGCCCGGCCACCGCCAACAACAGGTACCACGGCTCCACCTTGCCACCTACCGCATACGTCAGCCAGAGCAGCACCAGCCAGACGACCGCAAGCAGAGTAGTCCGGCCCAAATGCCGCTGAGCCGGGCGATCAGGCGCGCCGCGCGGACGCGAAAGGAGCGTTGTCACGCCGACCAGGACCAGTCCGGCCGCCAAGGCGATCAGCAGCAGCTTGCCGGCGAAGGCCTTCTGCATGACGGGCTGTGGAAACAGAAGCCATTGAATGACGTTCGCGCCGTACGCGGGAAGCCGGCTGAAGCCCTCGGACATGCGCGTGGCCTCGTGCCCGCCCAGCCCGCCGAGTACGGCCAGCCGCGCGACGATCATCACGGCCAGCGCAACCGCGTGCGGCACCACGGCAATCACGGCATGCCAGAACCGCTGTACGAACCTCGAGCGGGGCGAGTACAGCAGAACGACGAGGAAGCTCAGCGCCGGCAGGATCAGTGCCGTTTCCTTCGATGCAATCGCCAACAGCGTGAAGACGGCCGGTACGATCGGCGGGCGCCTCGACGCCAACGAACGGGGTGACAGTTGCCACGCCAGTGCCAGGGCCATGAACAGGCAGCACAGTGTCTCGGGACGCCGGGCCGGAACCGGTATGACCTCGTAGTGTGTGGCGTGCAGCAGGAAGAAAAGCAGCGCGACCAACGGCGCTACGACGGCGTCCGCGCCGACCGCCCGCCTGACCAAAAAGAAGAGTGCTGCCGCGCAACCGGCGAAAAGCAGAGTGCTGGTCAGTTGATATCCGAAGGGCGTGAGCCCCCAGAGCGCGTAGTCCAGCGCAAAAGTCAGGTTGAGCAGCGGTCGATAGAAGTCACCGGCGTAGCGCCCGTCCATCAGCTTCTCAGTGAACGTGCCGGCGAAGTCGGTGAGGGACTGTACCCGGCTGGCGATGATGATGGGATAGCTGTCCCAGCCCATCAGTTCGCAGTCGTATGTTTTCGTGAAGAGCACCCCCGTCACAGCGAGGATCAGCGCAACCGCCGCGACCCATTCGAGATGCCGCGCCGGCGCGCCACACGCGCGCGGCTGTCCCGCGGCAGGTCCCGGCGGCGCGGCCCCGCGGGGCTTTATCGAGGCCCGTGCCGGCTTGCGCTTACGCCGTCGGCTCACGGGGTCTCCCCGACGGGGGCGCTGGCCGGCCGGCTGGCGGCGGCCTGCTCGTCTTCGTCATCCCCGGCGACATACCCGAGCGACTTGAGCACTTCCAATTGGATGTCGCTGTACACGCGCTGCGGGCTTTCGACTTCGCCCGGCCGGCGCAACCCCGCCACCGCCTCCGCCAGCCCGGCCGCAAGCGGCTTGGCCAGCCCGGCCTGATCGATCAGGTTGTTCAGCTCCCGCGGGTCCGCCCGGATGTTGTACAACTCGTGCCGGCCGTCCGACGACCAGATGTACTTGTAGTCATCGCGGAAAAAGGCCCGCAGCGAGCGCTGCCACGGCGACGGGTCCCACTCCGGGTAGGCCCGCCGAATGCTCTCGAATACTTCGCTGCAATGCACCGGGTACTCTGCTAGACGCTCGCGCTTGTCCCGCGGCGACAACAGGCTCACCGCTCGGCTCCGCAGGCCCTCCGGTGGATCAACCCCGGCCAGTTCGAGCAAGGTGGGGAACAGATCGATGGTGGAGACCGGCCGCGACTCGCGCCCGGGCTCAAACCGCTGGGGATAATGGATCACCAGCGGCACCTCCACCAGCGGTTCGTACACCGAGTACTGATGATCGAGCAGGTGGTGTTCGCCCAGGTGCTCGCCGTGGTCGGAGGTCACGACGACGATAGTGTTGTGTAGGTGCCCGCTTGCGCGCAGCGACGCCAGCAGGTTGTGTAGCAGATCGTCGAGCTCGGCTAGCGTCGCGTCGTACGTCCCAGCGGTGATCGCAAGCTGCTGGTCAGTGTAAGTGTGCAGCCCGAACGTATACGCCCACCACGGCACCCACGAGCGATCCACTTGATAGGAGAGCCTGACCTGCTCGGGAGTCATCATCCGCTGCCGATATGACTCGGGTGGGATGTACGGCCGATGCGCCTCCATGTAATTCAGGAAGACGAAGAACGGGTGCTGGGGGTCGCACTGTTTGAGCCAGCTCTCGACGCCGTGCTCGGCCAGCTCCCCGGTCGCCTTGATGCCCCAGGTGGAGGTGCGGCCGCCCTTGATCTGGCCCGTCAACTCGCTGCTACGATCGTGCGGCGGGATCTTCCTTCGCACGATGCGAAAGGCATCGCGCTGGTACTTCCGGTCCCAAGGGTGCTCCTCCACGTCGAAGCCCTGGTCGAAGTTTTCCTGCCGCGATATGTTCGGGTTGGCGGAATACATGTACGTCTGATACCCGTTCTGAGACAACAGCTCCGCGATCGTCACAAGACGCCCCGACAGATAACGCTGCTGATCGTTGGCCCCGTGCTCGCTCGGCATCAGCCCGGTGAACATCGAGGCGTGGGCCAGCGTGGTGGTCGGCGCCGGCGACGTGCAATTGTCGAAGACGCGGGCGCCCCGGGCCCATTCCTCCAGGTGCGGCGTCGTCGGCTTCTCATAGCCGTAGAGACTCAGGTGATCCACGCGCACCGTGTCCCACAGCACCCAGAGCACGTTGGGCGACGTCTCCGGCTGCTCGGCCCGGTTGCACGAGAGTGACGGGCCGGTCAGCAGCCCAGCCACTGCTGCGAGCAGCAGCGCGCCCAGCAGCCGTCGGCCACTCGCGTCGGTCGGCATGGCCGGTATCCTCCGGCGTCCCACACCAGCGGGCCAGGCCGGGCGTGAATGCGACGGCGGTATCGAATGGTGCGCAACTCTGGCCATGGATCGCTTGACCTTATTCCTCCGAAGCCACACTGACTGTATCGGTCGGCATGCGCGCGAGTCAAGCCGCTGGCCACATGCCGGGGGCCGCGGTGGAGCCCGACCGGCTGGATCCTTACGAAAAGCTCGCAAGGCAGGTCAAGGAACGAGACCCGCCGATTGATTTGCCGATTGACTGTGGCAGGTGTCGCCGCGCTGCACCCGCCCTACGCGCCAGGTCCATGGATCACTCGTGCGTGATCTCGTCCACGATGCCGATGATGACGGAGCGGATCGCAGCCCGCGGATCGTTGACCACTTGCCGCGCGGAGTTGCCTTCGTTGATGACCAGCACCGTCTGGCCGATGCCGGCGTCAACCGCATCGATCGCCACCAGATACTCCCCCAACTCGTTGCCGTCGGGATCGATGTGGTCGAGCAACAGCATCCGCCAGTTGGCATACACCGGATGCTTGATGGTCGCGACGACCTCGCCTTTGACACGTCCGAGGATCACGGATTCTTCCATCCCGGTCGGCTGACCTGGTCCACGATGCCGACGATGCTGTGATCCACCGGCACGAACCACGGATCGAGCGCCAAGGCCGCCTCGCGCCCGCTTTCATACGTCACCAGCTCGCCCGGTCCGGCCATCCTCACGGCGTCGGCGGCGACGAGCGGCTGCCCCTTCGGTTCGCCCGTGCGGTCCAGCGGCTGCACAATCAGAAACCGCACCCCCTCCAGCCCTTCGCAGCGGACGCATGGTACGACCGTCCCAATCACCCGACCTAGCTGCATCCGGCGCCCCCTCCGTCTACAACCACCCGAACGGTGGCAGTCATCATGCGTAGTACTCCGTGGCGTGCTCGATCCGCTCGCGTAGCTCGTCATGCTGGATCGGGATCACGATGTGGCGGGTGGTCACACCGGGTCGCGTGGCGACCGCCACGCCGGCGGCAACCGCTGCCTGAACGTCGCGCACGGCCCCGCTCAGATGTGTGATGCCCTTGCCGCCGAGCCCGTCTCCCAGGCGAATCTCGACAATCGTGACCTCCGCGGTCTTGACCGCCTTGTCGGCCGCTACCACGTTGATCGGAATCGCGGAGGTCTCGATGATTCCGAGCGCGTCGCCCGCGTTGGGCTGCCGCTGACCGCTCACCGCCGCAAAGACCTGCGCGTGCACGTCGGGCAGGAAGATCTCGTCGGTGATCGCCTCGCCGCCGACTCGCAAGCCCTCCCTCCGCGACTCCTCCACGGCCGCAACCGAGCCCCCGATAAGGACCAGATACTTGCCCGGCTGCACCGTCCCGATGCGAAACGTCGTGATCGGCGCCTTTTTCACCATCGCATCGGCAGCGTGCGTGCCGACCGCGATGCTGTCGAACTCGAACACGGCAATGGCAGGTGGTGTTGTCATTTGATCCCGAGTCCTCACACGATCCTGAAATGATCGACCAGTACGCAGCGTCGCTCACGCGAGAAGCTGCGCGGGCCCGTCAGACCCTCGCCGGTCGGGCTGGCGATCGAAAACGACGAATACCCTTCGCCCCCTTCGCCCAGCCCGGCGCATGCCGGGCCGTTCTTCACGAAGATGCTACAGTTCATCACGCGGGCCATTCGGCTGAGCTTGTCAATGTTCCGCGAGTGCATGACGGCGGTATGTCGGCGTCCGGCCTCGGCCAAGACAGCCGCGTCAATGGCCTCGTCCGCATTGGAGACCCGAACGACCGGTATGACCGGCATCAGTTGCTCCGTCCAGACCAGCGGATGGCTGAAGCTCACATCAATCACCACTAGACGCACGTCGTCGCCCACGTGCATGCCGATGGCTGCGAGGATGACGCCGGCGTTCTTGCCGAGCAGGTCCTTGTTCATTACGCCGGCGGCCCGCGGCCCGTGCCGCTCCTCGAAGATCGCGTTCTCGATCTGCTTTGTCTGGGGGGCATCCAGAACGACCGCGCCGTTTTGGCTCATGGCGGCCAGCAGGTCGTCGGCCACCGACGCCACGACAAAGACCTCCTTCTCGTCCACGCAGATGATGTTGTTGTCAAACGACGCGCCGCGGACGATGTCCCGCGCGGCCTGGGCGATGTCAGCGGTTTCGTCAACGACAACGGGTGGGTTTCCCGGACCAGCACAAATCGCGCGCTTACCACTTTGCATCGCCGCCTCGACCACGCCCGGTCCGCCGGTCACGACCAGCAGGCGAATTCCGGGATGTTTCATCAAGGCCTGCGCCGACTCGATCGTGGGCTCGGCCAGCGTGGTCACCAGGTTCGCCGGGCCGCCCACGCGCGTGACGGCTTCATTGATGATGGCGACATTGTGGATGGACACGTTCTTGGCCGCCGGGTGAACGTTGAAAACCACCGCGTTTCCGGCGGCGACCATTCCGATCGTGTTGCAGATGATCGTGGATGTGGGGTTCGTGCACGGAGTGATGGACCCGATGACGCCGAACGGGGCCCGTTCCATGAGCATCAGGCCGCGGTCCCCGGTCTTGGCCACGGGCACGAGGTCTTCCGTGGCCGGCGTTTTCTGGGCGACCAGACGGTTCTTGATCACCTTGTCCTGCCAGCGGCCGAGACCCGTCTCTTCTTGAGCTTCACGGGCCAGGACCTCGGCATTGGCCAGCAGGGTCTCACGGATACTCGCGATGATCTTGTCGCGGGCTGCCAGGCTCATGGCGTCCAGCGCGTGAAATGCCTGCGTGGCAGCGTCCACAGCCGCATCAAGGTCCGCGAACACCCCTGGTGTCGTCGGCGCCGACACGGGCTTGGCAACCGCCGGCCGTGAGGTCGCGGTCCGCTCTCTCGATGAGTCGCGCGGCGCGAGCCCGTGCATAACTCGCCGGGCGATCCGGTCAACCTGTTCGCCGGTCAATCGAGGCACGTTGACAGCCCTTGCCGGTACCCGCGCGATCGCCTGCGGCGCGTTCCGCTATCGACGGCCGCGCTCCTGTTCACCTTTGTGATACTTGATCTCACCGGCCACTTCCCAGTTGTCCACGATGGCCATGATGACTGCGTCGCACGGACGTTGGTCGGTAAGCCGCGTCTGGCGCGCGGAACTCCCCGTCGCGTAGAGGATGTACTCGCCCGGCCCCGCACCCACCGCGTCCACCGCGACGACGTGCGCTCCGGAGGCCTTCTGGTCCACATCGACCGGCTGAACCAGCATGAAGCGCAACCCTTCCATGCTGGGTTCCTTCTTCGACGAAACGACTGTGCCGACAACCTTGGCAAGTAACATCAGCGTGCTCCAACGCGCTGCCGCGAATTCGCGCTGCTCCACGACGGGCGTGACCCGGGCGATCCGGATCGCTCGCGGCACCGCCGTCTCGCGGCTCGCCGCTCGGTAGCGCCGGCGCCCGTCGCCGGCGTCCCGCGACCACAGAGTACCGGGTTCGCAGTGCGGCTAGCGTTTCTTGACTTCAGCCGCAGCCTGCTCCACCCGTCCCAGCGGCAGCACCATATCAACGTTCGTGTGCGGACGGGCGATCACGTGCACCGTCACGATTTCGCCGACGCGCGAGGCGGCCGTTTGCCCGGCGTCGCACGCCGCCTTCACCGCCGCCACGTCACCGCGAATGATCGCCGTCACGTAGCCGCCGCCGATCTTCTCGTACGAGACCAGCTCGACCTTGGCGGCCTTGACCATGGCGTCCGAGGCCTCGACCATGGCGGCAAAGCCGCGTGTCTCAATCATTCCCAAGGCTTCTGCCATTGTTGCGTTTCCTCCTTTTCGGACACGCGTCGGACTGTCTTACTCTCGCTATGTCCTTTCGACGACGCGACCGGTGACACTCTCGACCGCCGCCGCCGCGGCCCGGTAGCCGACGTCGATATCGCGTTCCTCCCCGCCCAGGTACAGCCGACCGAAACTGCCAAACGAGCGCACTTCCAGAATATTGATCTCGGCGGCCTTTTCGGCCTCATTAGCTGCCAGTGCCGAATACGCCGCCGGTTCACACTCCAGGATGTATAGCGTCTGGCCCGGGAGAATCATGTTTCCGTGCCGCATCCGATTGATAAGCTGCGTCTGGTAGTCGTCGATCCGGCGAATTACCTGACTCGACGCGACGGTCGGTCTGCGGCGATCCTCCTCTCTCAGATCCAGCGCGTCCAGGATAGCCCGGCCCGCCTGCCGGATGTCGGCCTGGGAATCCGAGTGGATCTCCAGCATCCCATAAAGCCGCTCGACAATCTGCATCCCGGGGGTCACGCGCGTGGACTTCAGCGCGACGTCCGTGACACGGTTGATCTCGATCCCGGGTGAGATCTCCACGAACAGTGCCGCCTGACCCGCGACCGGCAGGAAGCCCTGCGCGACCGTCGCCAGGAAGGATGCGTACTGTGCCTGGAGACTGTCCAGGAAAACGTACGCGCGTAAGTCCACGTTACTCATGGGCTTCGACCTTCGTTCGCTCTCGTGCCGCGCCATCAGCCGAAACGGTCAAGCCCTTGGCTTCCTGCATGATACGCACGCCGGCGCTGGCGCCGAGTCGGGTTGCCCCGGCCCGAATCATCTTCTGGGCGTCTTCGTAGGTGCGAATCCCGCCGGCCGCCTTGACGCCCATGCGGGTCTCCCGGACGACCTCGGCCATCAACGCTACGTCGTGGGCTGTCGCCCCGCCCGGACCGAAACCGGTGGACGTCTTGACGAAGTTCGCTCGGGCGCGCTTCGCGGCCCGGCACGCCCGCACTTTCTCGTCGTCCGTCAATAACGCCGCCTCGATGATGACCTTGCAGATCGCCCCCCCGTCCATACAGGCTTCCGTAACCGCCCGGATGTCACGATAAACCAGCTCGTCGTCGCCGCCCTTGAGCGCCCCGACGTTGATGACCATGTCAATCTCGCGGGCCCCCTCGCGGATCGCTCGCCGAGCTTCCAGGGCTTTGATCTCCGGCACGTGCGCTCCCAGCGGGAACCCCGCCACCGAGCAGACTTTCACCGGCGTCCCCTTCAGCCGTTCGGCCGACAGCCGCACAAACGTTGGATTCACACAAACACTCGCGAAGCCGTATCGCTTGGCCTCGTCGCACAGATTGAGAATCTGCTCCGCCGCGGCGTCGGGCTTGAGCAGGGTGTGATCGATATACGTGGCCAGATCAGACGGGAGGGTGCCCGCACCAGGCACGTGCGCCACCCGGTCGGCACCCATGCCAACAAGCTGCCTGACAGAATCAGGGTTCGTTTCGACATGGGTCTGGCAGAACGCGCAGGCCAGATTGGGGCAGGTCTCTGCGTCTCGCGTCCCGCTCGTTCCCCCGCGCGAAAGCTCGCAGATTCGTCGAACGATTCGCTCAATGTCCGCCTCGCTGAGATTCTCCATGCCTTGCTCCTGGCCGCGTTCGGACCCGGCTGGGCCGGATTCGGCGACGACGTGGGCCGCCGTCTGCGACGGCTCGATCATGGCAGCCCGCCTGAGGTGACGTTCCGCGGTGCACTCGCTCGTCAGCCACAGGTCGACGATCTGCAAGGCCAGATCGGGACCAACCAAGCCGGCTCCGAGCGTCAGCACATTCGCATCGTTGTGCTCGCGGCTGTTGCGCGCCGAAGACAAGTCGTAGCACAGCGCGGCCCGCACCCCGGGCAGCTTGTTCGCCGCCATCGCCGAGCCGATACCGGCCCGGTCCACCACGACGCCGCGGTCCACCTTCCCCTCCGAGACGGCCCTTGCCACGGCGTGAGCAAAGAGCGGATAGTCAACCGGCTGCGTGCTGTGCGTACCGCAGTCCGCGATGCGGAAGCCCCGCTGTTGAAGGTACGACTTGATGGCCTCCTTGAGTTCGAAGCCACCGTGGTCTGCCCCGAGGGCAATGCGTCGAACTGGATCAGGATCGGGCATAATCCAACGTCTGAAAGCTTGCCAGACCGCGCGCGCTACCCGGCGCGCATCCTCTACAGGCGTCAACGGCGCGCCCGTTGCACTCCGCACGTCCGCAGCGCGTCGTTATCGACGCGGTCAATCAATCTCGCAATCAAACTCCTCTCTGCGCTGGGCGTATACTCCTTTGTCAAACCCGGCCGGCTGCCGCTCGCCTGGGACGATGCGCTCGGCCAAATCCGCATAGGACTCATCGACGAACTTCGCGTAGACGCTCGTGATCCGGGGATGAGCGTGCCCCAACTGACGCTGCACGAAGAGCAGGTTCCCCCCGGTGCGCAAGTACGCCAGGTAGCCGTACGTGTGCCGCAACAGTTGCACGCTGGCGCGGTCGCCAAGGCCGGCCTCCGTCAGGATCTTCACGACCCGGCGATACAACCCCGTCCGTTCATACGGCCGTCGATGCTCATTGAGTACCAGGGGCTGCGTGCGGTCGCTCGGATCGACGCCGGGGGGAACGAACCGTCGTCGGACCCCGTCAACGTACTGGGCGATCAACACGCTCACCCGGCGTGGGACGAACACCGTGCGACTCCGCGCGGCAGGCCCGCGCACGACCAACGCGGATTCCCCGCTGCCGACGATTGTGTCGCCCATGGTCAGGGCACAGAACTCGGAGTTGCGCAATCCGGATAACAAAAGCGCGGTTATGA
>Ga0307380_10009251_pt1 | contig 12528 bp, 20 predicted proteins | sample UN3MG_FD_202239 | JGI IMG/M metagenome (GOLD analysis project Ga0307380, IMG submission 202239) | Soil microbial communities from Risofladan, Vaasa, Finland - UN-3 | ecosystem: Environmental > Terrestrial > Soil > Coastal area > Acid sulfate soil | place: Finland: Risofladan, Vaasa | collected... | reverse complement strand
CAAATATAACAGCTAAGAATGAAGGTGAAAAAGTTTTATTAAAAGCTATTAAAGCACCTTATAAAAAAATTCTTACTAATGCAGGTCTTGAGATTGTTTACCCTCAAACTAAAAATAGAGGTTTAAATGTGGTTACAGGTAAAGACGTTAATATGGTACGAGCCGGTATTATCGATCCATTACTGGTTACTAAAAGTGCACTCAGAAACGCGGCATCAGTAGCAACAACAATATTATCTACAGATTGTGTAATCAATAATCTAAGAGTTGGAGATGAAAGCAATAGGTAGAAACTTAATTATAGAAAAAGTAAAAGAAGGGACTACTAAAACAAAAGGTGGTCTACTTCTTGCTGAAACTCATAGAGACGATATAAGATATACAGAAGCTAAAGTTATCTCTATTGGAAATGACGTTGAAGGCGTAAAAGAAAATGATAGTATATTCTTTGATAGACACGCTGGTCATAAAATAGAGATAGGTAAAAATTCTTATCACGTTATTAAATTACAAGATGTAGTTATTGTTTTATGAAAAGGCTAGAAGCAAGAGATATTAAAGATATAAACTTGTTAAAACATTATCGTATAATACGTAAATGGGCTTGCAAAAACAATAACCTTAATGACGCTGAATTAGAGCTTCTAATATATCTTGATTGTATGGAATATTTTTCTAAACAAGATTTTAAAATAGGTACTTACTCTTATAGTTGGGATAACCGTCGATGGAATAAGCTTTTAAAAGAAGGTTGGATTAAAGTTTGGAGGCACAGAAATAGAACCACTCAAAAATATAATATATATGAAGTTTCTTTTCAGTGTAAACAACTAATAAATAGAATGTACAGAATTATGCTTGGTGAAGAAGATATACCAACAAGTTCAAGAAGAAATAAAATAATAAGTGGTAATAGTTACACAGATAAGGTTTTAACTACAGCCATATACAACGTTAATAACGATAAAAAAAGATAATTATGCCTACTTACAATCAAGATTTAAAAGCTACTACTGGTAATGCACCTACGATGTACATCGACCCTATTACTGGGCAACAAACTCCAGATCAGCAAATGACATACACACCTCCAGTCCCAGCTAATCAAATGGGTGTTGCGAAACCTTTATTTAATGATTCTGTTGTAGCTGCTGGTAATCAAGTTTTTGGCGGTGTAGATCAACGACAAAGATCATTACAAAATGCATCTGGTCAAATTACAGCTCCTATGTATTTTAAAGATCAAACAGGTGACGGTAAAATAACACAAGCCGACGTTATAAAGGCTAGAACAGAAGGATATAAAAAATAAATAAATAAATTATGGCAAAGAAAACAAAAGATGCTTACGGAACTGTTGGTGAAAACACTTTATGGGATGGGCCGTTAAGTCAAGTAGGAAGACCTCATGGGTCAGGATCAAGTAGTGGTATTACTGGGATGAAGTTAAAATTGGATGGTGTACCTTACTCTTCTGGGCCAATCACCCAGAAAGCTAAAAAATAATGGTTTCATTAAATGATATAAAATTGTACATATTTAACGCGAGTGCATTTGCAGTTTCTTTATCAAATATTGATGTTGCTTTAAAGTTGACTTTATTAGCGGTGTCAATTGGTTACACTATACAGAAATGGTACAATTTAAATAAAAAATAAATGGCTAATTTAGACAAATCTAAAATGGCTTGTAACAAGCCTAAAAAAACTCCTAGTCACCCAACTAAGTCACATGTTGTTAAAGCTTGTGAAAGTGGTAAAGAGAAAATAATTAGATTCGGTCAACAAGGTGTTACAACGGCTGGTAAACCTAAAGAAGGGGAATCAGATAAGCAAAAAGCAAGACGTGCTAGTTTTAAAGCTAGACACGCTAAGAATATTAAAAAAGGTAAAATGTCTGCTGCTTGGTGGGCTGATAAAGTAAAATGGTAATTATGGAAAAAGGACACTACGGACAATATACTGGCAACGCTAGATGCAGTAGAAAAATGGAAATGATTCACGATAGAGAATTAATTTACGATGCTAAGCAACAGTTGCATCGAGCCGATGAAGATTATAAATCTGATTCTCCAGCTAAAAAAAAAGGTTGTAGCTACTAATATGGCTTTTAAGTTAAAGTCTCCGTTTGACTGTGATAATACACCTATATATAGTACTGATATGGAGGATGGTGTTTTAGGTTTAGCTAATAACAACGGTACAATACTTATATCTAAGTATTTAAGTCCAGCAAAAGCTAAAGAAGTTATTAAACACGAAAAAGTACATATAGATCAAATGAAACGTGGTGATCTTGACTACGATGATAACAACGTTTATTGGAAAGGTAAAAAATACTCAAGAAAAATAATGGACGAAGGTGCTAAAAATTTACCTTGGGAAAAAGAAGCTTATAAAAAATCAAAATGAAAACTTCAAAAAAAGGATATTTAAAAAATAGCCCTGACGTTAATAAGCCACAAAATATTATTGCTGGTAATAAAATAACAATGAAAGGAGTTGAGTTTAAAGTACTAGGAACCGATAATAATGGTTTTAGTAAGATAATGTACCCTGGTCATGATTATGTATTTCCTGGCGCTAAATATGTGGTTGAAAAACCAATTAAATAAATTAAATTAAATTAAATCAAATTAAATGAAAAAATTATTAGTTATGTTTTTAATGGTAACATCTTTATCATTAAAAGCGCAAGAACAGTTTGAAGGTGCTTGGATAAGCGAAACCTCAAGTTATTACACGGTTATACTAGCTAGTGAGTACAGGGTTTTAAGTGTTCATAATTTTAGTTTTTACGAAAACCAAATTATTACAGAAAAAATTTTATCTCAAAATAAAAACAATTTTAAAACAGCTTTATACAACCCTGTAAATGGCTATTCGGTTAATATAGATTATAGAACGCAACATAAAGATACGCTTGTTTTAAGATTTACAGGCGACTTAAATAAAACAATAAAGTTAACAAAAATACTAAACTATTAAAAACTATGAAATTAAAAAACGGACCCCTACAAAGAGCTGGTTACGATAAAGATGCTACATCTCCTTTTCAACAAGATCAAGATCCAGTTTTAGATCCTAATTCAGGAACTAGGATAGCGGCTGGACTAAGAGACGAATTTGGTACTTTAGTTCCTGAAGGAGACTTTACTTCAGGTGTCACCGTTTACGCAAAAGAGCCTGAAAAAAATCAAAAAGTTTTAAAAAAATTTCAACAAAGTCTCCGTGACTACTACCCAATAGGTAACGTATCAGATGATAATGCGGCGAGTCAATTAAAACGGGCTGAAGTTCTAAAACCCGAGCTAATGGCTGATGTAAAAGATGGCACACTTGATCAAAGGATGGCTGGTGCGGATAAATTTTATTTAAAGAAAATGAAGATTGTCCAAGAAAAGGCTAAAGAACATAGAGCAAAACAAAAAAATTAAATAATGAAATTAAAAAACGGACCACTACAAAGAGCTGGCTACAACAAAGAAGCCACCACGCCTTTCATGCAAGACGAAAAAAATGGTAATAACGATAAAAATAAAAAAGACGAAAGATCTGGAGAGCCACAAAAAATTAGCTCTGTAGATTTTAGCGCTATGGAAAGTGCTGGTGCAAGAGGGGAAGCCGGTGGACTTTTACCAGCTAGTTACTTAACACAAGCAGGCGTTCCTGGTTATGAAAATAAAGAAGGTAAATGGACTATAAATGCAAAAGAAGCTGAGCAAGTTAGAGCTTACAAAGCTTCTAAAAAACAATAAATGAAAAAGCTATTAAGTCTTATATCTGGTGGTTTAATTAAAGATATCGGTAAAGTTATTGATAATTTAACTACTACAGAAGAAGAAAGATTAGCTGCAAAACAAAAATTGCAAGAACTTTTAGAAAAAGCGGATCAGGATGCTCAGGGTCAAATTACAGAGCGTTGGAAAATGGACATGCAGTCTGATTCGTTCTTATCTAAAAATATTCGCCCATTAGTACTTGTTTATTTAACTTCTATATTTACTATTTTAGCTTTTGCTGATGGTAACGTTGGAGGTTTTCAAGTAGCTGAAGAATACATACCAATATTTCAATCACTTTTAATAACTGTGTATGGGGCTTATTTTGTTGGTAGAACCTGGGAAAAGAATAAAAAATCAAGTGATAATAAAGATAAGTAATTAAAATAATCTAATTAAATTAAATCAAATGAGTAAAATTACAAAAGAGCAATTGGAAAAAATCCAAGAGCAACAAGGAAAATTACAAAACATTTTAACTGAAATCGGTGTAATGGAGGTTCGTAAACACGAAGCCATGCACGCTCAAGCTGTTCTCTCTCAAGAAATTGAAGAAACTAAAAAAGAGCTTGAAGAGCAGTACGGTGCCATCAACATTAATATGCAAGATGGTAGTTACACTGAAATTAAAAAAGAAGACGAAGCTGAATTAGCCGTCGTTAAGTCAGAGGAATAATGAGTAGTGTAATTAGAAAAATAAGTATAGGTTCTGATTACAAGAATGATGCGATGCATTATGCTGTAGGTCAGCAGGTTTATGGTGGTCATGAAATTTCTCATATACTACATAGTGAGTCTGACAACTCTTACAGTATACACATTAAAAAAAACAACGAGGTATTGCCATGGAAGAAGTTTAATTCTAACATGGCTATATCCGTTGAATATGATTTAACATATTAATGAAAAGTTTATTTGACTTTATCGTAAAGCCTATTAATAAGCGATACGATAATGAAGTTAAAATAGGTGACAAAAGCCTAGTAACTAATGCTAGCACAGAAAACTTTAGAGCAGTAAGTAATACAGCAGTGGTTGTTTCAACACCATCTGCTTATTCTACTTTAATTAAAAAAGGTGATATAGTAATTATTCACCACAATGTGTTCAGAAGTTTCTTTGATGCTAGGGGTAAGCGAAAAGATAGCAGATCTAAATTTATAGATGATCTTTACTTCTGCTCACCCGACCAAATTTATCTATACAAAAGTGATAATAATTGGAAAACTTTTCAAGATAGATGTTTTATAAAACCTTTGTTAGATAATAACGATCTAACACTAGATAAAGAAAGAAAGCTTATAGGAATACTTAAATATGGTAATAGTTCCTTAGAAGCTGCTAAAATCGTTCCTGGTGACCTAGTTGGTTACACACCGTTTGGTGAGTTTGAATTTATTATAGACGACGAACGATTATATTGTATGAAATCAAATGATATTGTAATTAAGTATGAACACCAAGGAGACGAAAAAGAATATAATCCTAGCTGGGCAAAAAGCAGTTGAGGAATTAATTAAGGTAGCTAAAGAAGCTATTGTTGATTCAGATGATGATTTATCAGCTGATCGTCTTAAAAATGCGGCTGCAACTAAAAAGCTAGCTATATTTGACGCGTTTGAAATACTTAAACGTATTGAAGACGAGGAAAACATACTAAATAATAAAACTGTAGAAAAGAAGGAAAATTCTTTTAAAGGTTTTGCTGAAGGAAGGTCTAGATAATGTACGAGCAATCATTATTTAAAATATTACCTAACCATATTAAGCCTAAAGTAATAGATAAAAAAAATAGGTATAATAAATGGGAGTATGGTTACAATGAAGAGTTTGATGTTGTTGTAATTAGTAAGACTGGTAAAATAGGTGATATATACGAAATACAAAATTTAAAAATAGCTTTACCAAAAAGTCAAGATGTTTATAAATTTGAAGATAACAAATGGAAACCGTTTGAATATCCAAAAGAATTACAAAGAATAAAAACTATATTCGATTGGAAAGCGTACGATGAAGATTTCAAAGAAAAATGGTACGATTATATCGACAATGAGTTTAAACGTCGTGAACAAGGTTTTTGGTTTAATAACAAAAACAAACCTACTTATATTACTGGCACTCACTATATGTATTTACAGTGGTCCAAAATCGACGTTGGAAACCCAGACTTTAGAGAATCAAATAGGTTATTTTATATATTTTGGGAAGCTTGTAAAGCAGATAGAAGATGCTTCGGTATGTGTTATCTTAAAAACAGACGATCAGGATTTTCTTTTATGGGATCTGGAGAAATTGTTAACCAAGCTACAATATCAAGTGATGCTAGATTTGGTATATTATCAAAATCAGGACCTGATGCAAAAAAAATGTTTACTGACAAGGTTGTACCTATTTCAGTTAACTACCCGTTCTTTTTCAAACCCATACAAGACGGTATGGATAGACCGAAATCAGAACTTGCATATAGAGTTCCAGCGTCTAAGCTTACAAGACGGAACATCACTTCAACAGATAGACCAGAAGAACTTGAAGGGCTTGATACAACCGTTGACTGGAAAAACACTGGAGACAACAGTTATGATGGTGAAAAATTAAGACTACTAGTACACGATGAAAGTGGAAAGTGGGAGAGACCTAATAATATTTTAAACAACTGGCGAGTAACTAAAACTTGTTTACGATTAGGTTCTAGAATTATTGGTAAGTGTATGATGGGTTCAACATCAAATGCTTTAGATAAAGGTGGTGAAAACTTTAAAAAACTTTATTATGCATCAGATGTCACAAAAAGAAACCGCAATGGACAGACTAGCTCAGGATTATATAGTTTGTTCATACCTATGGAATGGAACTACGAAGGATTCATCGATTCTTATGGCGCACCTGTATTCGAAACGCCAACAGAAGATACACGTGGACCTTTTGGAGATCCAATAACCCAAGGCGTAATAGAACATTGGCAAAATGAAGTCGATGGTTTAAAAAACGACCAAGATGGTTTAAATGAATATTATAGACAATTTCCTCGTACAGAGGAGCACGCTTTTAGAGATGAAGCAAAAGAGTCTTTATTTAACTTAACAAGAATATATCAGCAAATAGATTATAACGCTGATTTACAAAATACAGCTACCATAACAACAGGTAGCTTTCAATGGGAGAATGGTATTAAAGATACTAGAGTTTTATTTTATCCAAATAAAGACGGTAGGTTTAAAATATCTTGGGTACCACCATCTGATTTACAAAACAGAATAGTTATTAAAAACGGTATTAAATACCCGGGAAATGAACACTGCGGTGCTTTTGGTTGTGATAGCTATGATATATCTGGTACAGTTGATAAAAGAGGTTCTAACGGATCTTTACACGGGCTTACAAAGTTTTCAATGGAAAACGTACCACCAAATTTATTTTTTTTAGAATACATAGCTAGACCGCAAACTGCTGAAATATTTTTTGAAGATGTTTTAATGGCTTGTGTTTTTTACGGTATGCCTATTCTTGCAGAAAATAATAAACCAAGATTACTTTATCATTTTAAAAGAAGAGGTTATAGAGGTTTTTCTATAAATAGACCAGATAAAGTTTATAACAAGTTGTCTGTAACAGAAAAAGACATTGGTGGAATACCCAACTCTAGCGAAGATATGAAACAAGCGCACGCGGCTGCTATTGAAACCTATATTGAAGAAAATGTAGGCGAGACAGTTGATGGTTATGGCAACATGTATTTTCAAAGAACATTAGAAGATTGGGCTAAATTTAATATAAATAACAGGACAAAACACGATGCTTCTATTAGCTCTGGTTTAGCTATAATGGCTTGCAATAAAAATAGATATACACCTGTTGCTAAAAAAGAATACAAACCTATCGATTTAGGAATTAAACGATATGATAACACTGGAACATCGTCAAAAATTATAAGATAAATGAAAGTATACACTAATACTAACAGCTCTTTTCCTAGCCAAGTGGTTAGCGATGAAGTAAAAGCAAGTTTAGACTACGGCATACAAGTCGCTAGAGCTATCGAAGGAGAGTGGTTTCAAGAAGGTAGATCTGGAAACAGATATGCTCAAAGTTATAGTAATTTTCATCAATTAAGATTATACGCTAGAGGTGAACAATCAATAGCTAAATATAAAGATGAGTTATCAATTAATGGTGATTTATCTTATTTAAATTTAGACTGGAAACCTGTACCTGTTATACCTAAGTTTGTAGATATCGTAGTTAACGGCATGTCTAACAAAGAATACGATATCATCGCTTATGCTCAAGATCCTGAATCTCAAAAGAAAAGAACAGATCATGCTAATAATATAGCCGCTGATATGGTTGCTCAGGATTTAATAAAAGAAGCTAAAGCTAATACTGGCGCTGATTTTTCAAGATCAAGTATACCACCAAACGAACTACCTCAAACTTTAGAAGAGTTAGAGCTTCATATGCAATTATCTTATAAACAAGGTATTGAAGTTGCTGAGGAAGAAGTAATAAATAATACGTTAGCTAGAAATAAATATAATTTAACTAGACGTAGAATAAATTACGATTTAGCTGTGTTGGGCATCGGTGCTGTTAAAACTACTTTTAATCCTTCTAACGGTATAAATATAGAGTATGTTGATCCAGCTTATATGGTGTATTCATATACAGAAGACCCAAACTTTGATGACGTATATTATGTTGGTGAAGTTAAATCTATAACTATATCTGAACTTAAAAAACAATTTCCTAATATATCTGATGCTGAATTAGATAAAATACAAAAAATGCCAGGAAATTCTCAGTATATAACTGGTTGGGGTAATTATGATGAAAACACTGTTCAAGTTATGTATTTTGAATACAAAACTTATATGAATCAGGTTTTTAAAATAAAACAAACAGAAAACGGTTTGTTAAAAGCTATAGAAAAAACTGATGAGTTTAATCCTCCACCAAATGATAATTTTGAAAGAGTTAGTAGAAGTATAGAGGTTTTATATAGTGGAGCTAAGGTTTTAGGTAATAATCATATGCTAGAGTGGAAATTATCAGAAAATATGTCAAGACCATATGCTGATACTACTAAAGTAGAGATGAATTACTCTATATGCGCGCCTAGAATGTATAAAGGTAGAATTGAGTCTTTAGTAAGTCGTATTACTGGTTTTGCTGACATGATTCAATTAACTCATTTAAAACTACAACAAGTAATGTCTAGAATAGTACCTGATGGTGTATTCTTAGATATGGATGGTTTAGCAGAGGTTGATCTAGGTAATGGTACAAATTACAACCCAGCTGAAGCTCTTAACATGTATTTCCAAACTGGTAGTGTTGTAGGTAGATCACTTACACAAGATGGTGGAATGAACGCTGGTAAAGTTCCAGTTCAAGAATTAGCATCATCTTCTGGTCAAGCTAAAATACAAAGTTTAATTGGTACATATGAGTATTATTTAAAAATGATACGTGATGTAACCGGATTAAACGAAGCTAGAGATGGTTCTTCACCAGATAAAGACTCTTTGCTAGGATTACAGAAGTTAGCTGTAAATGCTTCGAATACCGCTACTAGACATCTTATGCAAGCTCAACTTTATCTAACTCTTAGAGTCTGTGAAAACATATCTTTAAAAATAGCTGATTCATTAGCTTTTCCATTAACAGCTAATTCTTTAAAAGAAAGTATATCAAATTATAATTTTCAAACTCTTAAAGAAATAGATTCTTTAAATCTTCATGATTTTGGTATTTATTTAGAGTTGGAACCTGATGAGGAAGCACAAGCTCAATTAGAGCAAAATATACAAGTTGCTTTACAGTCTGGTGGTATTGATCTTGATGACGCTATTGATATACGACAGGTTAGAAACCTTAAAATGGCTAACCAATTGTTGAAACTTAAAAAGAAAAAAAGACAGCAAGAAAATCAAGCAGCTCAACAAGCTAATATTCAAGCTCAAGCGCAGGCTAATGCTCAAGCTTCAGAAGCTGCTGCTTTAGCTGAAGTTCAAAAACAACAAGCTCTTACACAAGAAAAAGTTAGTATAGAACAAGCTAAGTCTCAATTTGAAATACAACGTATGCAAACAGAGGCTCAAATTAAAAAGCAATTAATGGCTGAAGAGTTTAGTTATCAAATACAATTAGCTCAAGCAAGAGCTAAAGCAGAAAGAGATAAGGAAGAAAAAATAGAAGATCGTAAAGACGAAAGAACAAGAATACAAGCAACTCAACAATCAGAAATGATAGCTCAAAGACAAAACGATGAGTTACCTAAAAACTTTGAATCTGCTGGGTTTGATACTCTTGGAGGTTTTGGACTTGAACAGTTTGAACCTCGGTGAGAATAAATTTTTAACTATTTAATTATATTATATTATGTCAGAAGTAAAACAAGAGGGAGAGTTTTCTTTAAAAGGTAAGAAAACTAAACCAAAAGATTTAGGAAAATCTACAAATGAAGTTGTAAAAGTTGATTTGTCAACTCCTGTAGAAAAACAAGTTGAACAAGAAATTACTAAAGTAGTAATTGGTTCAGAAGAAAAACAACCAGAAGAAAATGCCAATACAAAGCAAGAAGCAGCAGGCGTGGTTGCAGATCAACAATCCGGAGTTATACAAAAAGTGGTTGAAGAAGTACCATCAGAACAAAGCACCGTTCAAGATGAAACTCCAATCATTCAAGAAATAACAGAGGAAGAAGTACAAAAAGAAGTAAAACAAGTTGAGCAACAAGTAAAAGAAGCTATTAGAGATGAAAAGGTATTAGGTAAACCGCTACCAGAAAACATCGAAAAACTAGTTTCATTTATGGAGGAAACAGGAGGTAATATTAATGATTATGTCCGTTTGAACGCTGATTACTCTAGTGTTGATTCAAACACGTTATTAAAAGAATACTATAAAAAAACAAAACCTTATTTAGAAGGTGATGATATAAATCTTTTACTTGAAGAATTTTCTTATGATGAAGATTTAGATGAGGAAAGAGATATACGCAAGAAAAAGCTTGCGTTTAAGGAAGAAGTTGCAAAAGCCAAAAACTTTTTAGAGGAAACTAAGAGTAAATACTACGACGAGATCAAGTTGAGACCGGGCGTAACTCAAGAACAAAAAAAAGCAATGGACTTTTTCAATCGATATAATGATCAGCAAACAAAAGCCGAGCAACAACATGAAGAGTTTAAAAACCAAACTAAACAACTTTTTAACGAAGATTTCAAAGGTTTTGATTTCAACTTAGGTGAAAAAAAGTTTAGATATGGTGTAAAAGATCCTTCAAAAGTTGCAGAGAACCAATCAAACATTAATAATCTTGTAGGGAAGTTCCTTAACGAAGATGGTAGTGTAAAAGATCCGGTTGGTTATCACAAAGCTATGTACGCTGCTTCAAATGCTGACACTATTGCAAATCATTTTTATGAACAAGGTAGAGCTGACGCTGTTAAAGAAGTTGTCAATAGTTCTAAAAACCCTAGTTCAGCTCCAAGGCAAATCGCTCAAAGTGATTTTAAAGATGGTATTAAAGTAAAAGTGTTAAACAACGATGCATTAAGTGCATCGAAATTAAAAATTAAAAAATTTGGATTTAACAATTAAAACAATTAAAAAATGGCTTTATCACCAACATTCGGTTCAATTAAACCGAGTCAAAAACAACAAATACTATCTGATAACTATTTAAATTTTACAGATGGATCAGGAAATAATTTTGCACAACAATATCTACCTGAAATTTATGAGCAAGAAGTAGAGCGTTATGGAAACAGAACTCTTTCTGGATTCTTGCGAATGGTAGGCGCTGAAATGCCTATGACTTCTGACCAAGTAGTATGGTCTGAACAAAACCGATTACATATCGCTTATGATTCTGTAACTGTTGCTACAGCAACTACTTTAACATTTGCTTTAGGAGGTTCTGGTAAAACTTTTGTAGATAATGTAATTTCAAAAAACCAAACTATTGTAGTTTTGGATCCTGCTAACGGTCTTGAAGTTACTGCTATTGTTACGCAAGTTACAAACACACCAACTCTTGCTACCTTAACAGTTGCCACTTATACTGGAGCTGATCTTGATGCCACGTTCAACGTTCTTGATTCAGGTCTTAAGATTTTTGTATACGGTTCTGAGTTTGCAAAAGGAACTGGAGATGCGGATCTTGTATCAATCACTCCTTCTTTCACTCAATTTTCTAACTCACCTATCATCATCAAATCTAAATACGCTATTTCTGGATCTGATACTGCTCAAATCGGTTGGGTTGAAGTTGCTACTGAAGACGGAACTGGAGGATATCTTTGGTACTTGAAAGCTGAGTCTGAAACTCGTCTACGTTTTGAAGATTATTTAGAAATGTCTGTAGTTGAAGGTACTTTGGCTGCTGCTGGTTCTGCTGCTTTGGCTGCTGGTAAAAAAGGTACTGAAGGTCTTTTCGCTGCTATAAAATCAAGAGGAAATGTTTACTCTGCGTTTGCACCAGCTTCTGGAGACTTGAGTCAATTTGATGATATTCTTAAAAATCTTGATACTCAAGGAGCTATTGAAGAAAACATGCTTTTCTTGAACAGAGGTACTTCAATCGCTATCGATGATATGCTAGGTGGTGTATCAAGCGGGACTAATGGTGGTGTTGCTTTTGGATTGTTTGAAAATTCAGAAGATATGGCACTTAACCTTGGTTTCTCTGGATTCCGAAGAGGTTCTTATGACTTTTACAAAACTGACTGGAAATACTTAAATGACGC
>Ga0307380_10009249_pt1 | contig 12529 bp, 11 predicted proteins | sample UN3MG_FD_202239 | JGI IMG/M metagenome (GOLD analysis project Ga0307380, IMG submission 202239) | Soil microbial communities from Risofladan, Vaasa, Finland - UN-3 | ecosystem: Environmental > Terrestrial > Soil > Coastal area > Acid sulfate soil | place: Finland: Risofladan, Vaasa | collected... | reverse complement strand
GAAAAGGACTACGAAACGCCCCTCGGCCGGGTGACGACGGATCGGGAGGCTGTCCGGGCGCTGAAAAAGGCCGGGGGGAAGGCCGTCTCTGCGTACGACATCCACCATCGATCGGAGCATTCCCTCGAATTTCAGCTTGTCTTTCTCCAGCACCTCTTCGGTGCTTCATTCACCGCCGTGCCCATCCTCTGCGGCTCGTTTGTCCGCGATCTGGCCAAGGTTTCGCGCCCCTCCGAGATACCGGGCGTGGGCGGATTCCTGGCAGCGCTCAGGACCCTGCGGGAAGAGGACCCGGTTGGCACGCTGGTCGTCGCTGGTGTCGATTTCTCCCATATCGGTCCAAAGTTCGGTCACCGCGAGCGGGCGTCCTCGCTTCTCCTGGAGGCCAGGACACACGACCAGGCCCTCATAGCCGCTCTTGCCGCGGGCGACAGAGCGGCCTTCTGGGCGGAATCCCGGAAGGTCATGGACCAGTATAATGTCTGCGGGTTTTCGACCCTGGCCGCCCTCCTCGACGCCTTCCCCGGGATGAAAGGCCGGTTGCTGGATTACGAGTTCTGGAGGGAAGAAACGACCCAGTCCGCGGTCAGCTATGCCGCGATCGTTCTCGCGGTCGAATGATAGAAGGAGGTCAGCCATGACGGATTTTGGAGGCGCGGTCCAGGACAAACCCCGGTATGAACTGGCGATCATCGGCGTTCCTTTCGACGAGAAATCCTCCTACCTCCGCGGCGCGGCGGGGGGGCCGGCCGCCATCCGGGCCTCCTCGACCGGAAAGGCCCGGAACCCCGTCACCGAACTTGGAGTCGACCTCGAACACGAAACGGTCATGGTCGACCTCGGAGATGTCGATACCTCGGGTGACGTGGACAAAACCTTCCGCCGGATCGAAGCGGCCGTGGCCGCGGTTTTCAAGAAAAAAGCCAGGCCCATCCTGCTGGGCGGCGACCACTCCATCACCTACCCCGTTCTCAAGGCCGCAGCCCGGGCCCATCGGGCAGTCGACATCCTCCATTTCGACGCCCATCCCGACCTTTACGAGGATCTCTACGGCGACCGCTTATCACACGCCTGCCCATTCGCCCGCATCATGGAGGATGGACTGGCCAAGACGCTCGTCCAGGTGGGAGTCCGGACCGCCACGGCCGATCAGCGGGCCATGGCCCGGCGCCACGGAGTCCGGATGGTCGAGATGAAGGATTTCCGGGACGGCCTGACGCTCGAATTCGAGCATCCCCTTTATATCTCTTTCGACCTGGATTCCCTCGACCCGGCCTTCGCCCCCGGCGTCTCCCACCAGGAGGCCGGCGGGCTGACGACGCGCCAGGCGGTCGACCTCATCCATCGCCTCAAGGCCAGGATCATCGGGCTCGACGTCGTCGAGCTCAATCCCGCGCGGGACCCGTCCGGGATCACGGCCTCGGCGGCGGTGAAGATCATCAAGGAAGTGGCCGGCATGATGATCAGAAAAAGCCACACTGGGAAAAAGGCATAGCTCGAATGGCTGGAGCGGACATCGAAGGTTTAGCCTTCCCGAAATGCTCTGCGAGTTCCGCAGCCGCCGAGAAGAGCGTTGAGGGAACGGCGTTAAAAACCTGAGTGGGAGCGAAGCCATTCGGCTATGCCTTCTATTAGCAATGATCATTCTATGGAGGATTTTGATGATGATGAAACGGATCTCGTTTTTTCTTGTCGTCCTTAGTATTCCGACGCTGCTCATCGGCGGTCAGTCGGTGCCGTTCGACAGGTACTTCATCGACAGGACGATGCGGATCGATTATTTCCACGTCGGGAACGCCCGGGAGGAAGCCGTCACCCTGGACCGCGTTTACGAGCAGGGGACCTGGGCCGGGAGCCGGCGGAACCTCATCGATCCCTTCGACATCGGCCGTTACGCCTACAAGGTCTACGACGTCTCTTCCGGATCCTTGATCTTCTCCAAAGGGTTCGACAGCTACTTCGCCGAATACAAGACGACGCAGTGGGCGCTCGACGGTCTCAAGAGAACTTACCATGAAACCGCCCTCGTTCCTTTTCCCAAGGCCAAGGTCAGGTTCGTCGTCGAGCTCAGGGACAGGCAGAATGTGCTCCAGCTCGTTTTTAGCGCCGAAATCGATCCGGTGGATATCTATATCACCCGGGAATCTCTGGCAGCGGGCGTCAAGGTGTTCGAAGTCCTGAAGAGCGGCGATCCGCACGAGAAGGTGGACGTGGCCTTCATCGCCGAGGGCTATACGGCCGCCGAGGAAACGAAGCTCAAGGCGGACCTGGAGCGTTTCCGGGAGGTCTTTTTCAAACTCGAGCCCTACAAGAGCCATCGCGGCAGTTTCAATTTTTACGGCGTCTTCAAGCCCTCCGAGGAAAGCGGCTGTGACGAGCCGAGCCACGGGAGCTACAAGAACACGGCGGTGGGCTCGACCTTTGACTCTCTGCGCTTGGAACGCTACCTTCTGACCGAGGACAACAAGAGCCTGCGCGACATCGCCGCCCACGTTCCCTACGACGCCCTCTTCATCATGGTCAACCACAAACGCTACGGTGGCGGCGGGATCTACAACTTCTTCTGCACCTTCACGGTCGATAACCAGTGGTACGAATACCTCTTCCTCCACGAATTCGGCCACTCCTTCGCCGGGCTGGCGGACGAGTACTACACCTCGTCGGTGGCCTACAACGAGTTCTATCCCAAGGGGATCGAGCCGCTCGAGGAGAACATCACCGCCCTCCTCAACCCCGAGAGCCTCAAGTGGAAAAAACTGGTCAGCCCCGGGACTGCCGTTCCCACGCCGTGGGAAAAAGAAGAGTACGACCGGATGGACAACGCCTACCAGAAGGTCCGGCAGGAGTTAAACGCCAGGATCGCCGCGCTGAAAAAGAGCGGAGCGCCGGAAGCCGAAGTGGCCAAGGTCGAGGAGGAATCCGAACGGCTCTCGCTCGAGCACGCCCGGAAGATGGACGACTTCCTGAGGGAGAGCAAGCTCTTGGGAAAGGTCGGCGCTTTCGAAGGGGCCGGCTATTCCTCCGAGGGCCTCTACCGGCCGGCCATCGACTGCCTGATGTTCAGCAAGGGAGCGAAGCCCTTCTGCAAGGTCTGCGAGCAGGCGGTCGCCCGCATCATCGATCACTACTGCAAATAATAAAAGGGGACACCTTTGGAATCGAGGATTGTATTTGCGAGCTCCGCAGACGTCGAGAAGAGCGTCGTGGGAACGGCGTAAAAAAACGGATCGGGAGCGAGACCGCACCTGGGTGAGAGATGCGGGCTGTTGTCAGCAAAAGGGGGGTTGATGATGGGAACCAAAAAGGTGGGGGCTTTCTCCAGCCCGCACAAGAAAGCCAAAATCATTATAACATGTAAAAAGCAAAAGTAAAGATATTTTTTAAATTTTTTTAAAATATTTTTGATGGTTGAATTTTCCCTGGAGTTTTCGGAAAATAGGAGCAGGCCTTGCGGAAAGAAGGAGAACGGACGATGCCGTATTTCAAAGATCAAAAGGAGATGCAGGATATCCAGCGCGCCTTCTTCGAAAGGGTCGCTTCCGACCCGGAGGTCGGCCCCAAGCTCCGGGATGCGGGGCTCATCATCCGCTTCCAGGTCCATGATCCCGCCGGGAGCGTGACCATCGACTGCCGGGGAGCGGTCGGCGAAGGCTGCTATTTGGTCACAGCCTTCGGCGAGAGCGATCTCCGGCCTGATATCACGCTGACGAGCTCAGCGGACCTGAGTCATGAATTCTGGCAGGGCCGGGTCAACATCATCAACGCCCTCTTTGCCGGAAAGGTCAAGGCCAGCGGAGATGTCAGCCAGGCGATGAAGTTTGTGCCTGCGCTTAAACCGATCGCCGACATCTATAAAGATGTGTTGATATCTTTGGGGCGCCAGGACCTGATCTTGAAATAAGGGGAAAAATCGAAAAAATACGCTTGACATGACCCTCTTTTTTATATAAATGTGATGACAAGATTGAGGCCTTAAATCCAATGACGCTGGATAGACATGATGCTTGATGGTTCGGCTCTCAACGTGGACTTCGACTGATAACGAATTTCAAAGGAGGTATGACGCTATGGCTTTTACATTCACCAACTCAAGAGGAGTGAAGTACTATCTGCATTCGAAAAAAGTCAACCTTAAGGGCGGCCGCGAGCAGATGATTTTCTTTTTTGCCCGCGATATCCGTCCCGGTGCCCTGGAGGCTGTTCCGGTCGGGTACAAGGTGATCGAGACGACCAAGACGGGGATGCCCATCCTGAAGAAAGCCTGAGAGTCCCTTCACCGAGCTCCACAGAGACGGGGGCGGTTCTCGTCGAGAGCCGTCCCCGTTTTTCTGTTCCTGCCGTCTCATCCTCCTCTCTATATTGAATTGACGGGCCTTTTTCTTCTCTTTATACTCTGAGCATGAAAATCCGAAAGACGTTCGATTTTTCGCTGGCCGCCGGTCTCATCTTTATCGTCATTTTTGCGGCCGGCTGCCGCGGGAAAGGGGAGAAGGGAAAACCTTCCGGCGAGCCGGCTCGGCTGCAGATCGCCGTCATCCCCAAGGGGACGACCCACGAGTTCTGGAAATCCATCCACATGGGAGCTCAGATGGCGGCGGATGAATTCGACGTCGAGATCATCTGGAAGGGCCCTCAGAAGGAAGACGACCGGGCGCAGCAGATCACGGTGGTCGAGGACTTTGTCAGCCGCGGCGTAGACGGCATCGTCCTCGCGCCTTTGGACGAGCGGGCCCTCTGCCGGCCCGTCCAGGACGCCGTCCGGGAGAATATTCCTGTCGTGATCATCGATTCCGGTCTGCAGGGAAGCGATTACATCAGCTATGTCGCCACCGATAACTACAAAGGGGGAGTCATAGCCGCGAGAAGCTTGGCCGCGCTCCTCCAGAACAGGGGCCGGATCTTCCTCATCCGCTACCAGGAAGGCTCGGCCAGCACGACGCAGCGGGAGCAGGGATTCCTGGATACGCTCCAGGCCGAGGCGCCCGGCATCTCCCTCCTCGTCCAGGATCAATACGCGGGGACGACCACGGAAAGCGCCTACCAACTGACGGAGAACCTGATCAGCCGGTTTCCCGATGTCGACGGCGTCTTCTGTCCCAACGAGTCCAGCACCTTCGGGGCCCTCCGGGCGCTCCAGGAATCGGGCCTGGCGGGAAAGATCGTCTTCATCGGCTTCGACAGCTCGCCGAAACTCGTCCAGGCGCTCCGGGACGGGCACATCCAGGGGCTCGTGCTCCAGGATCCGGTCCGGATGGGCTACCTGGGCGTCAAGCAGATGACGCTCCATCTCCGCGGCCAGACTATCGACGAGGTCATCGACACGGGAGTGTACATGGCGACCAGAGAGAACATGGACGATCCCGAGATCCGGTCGCTCCTTCTCCCCGATTTCTCCAAGTACCCGAATATCTGAGCTGATGGACGAGAGCCGCCGCCCGCTCCTCCGAATGGAAGGCATCTCCAAGCATTTCGGGGCCACCTGCGCCCTCGAGGCGGTGGATTTCGATCTCCAGAGAGGGGAGGTCCATGCCCTGGTCGGAGAGAATGGAGCCGGCAAGAGCACCCTGATCAAGATCCTGAGCGGAGCGGTCAGGCCCGACCAGGGAACGATCTGGCTGGGGGGGCGCCGGTTCGCTCCGGCGAGCCCCCTGGAGAGCCGACGGGCCGGCATCTCCGTCATCTACCAGGAACTCAACCTGGCGCCCCACCTGACCGTCGAGGAAAACATCACGCTGGGCCGGGAGTGGCACGCCTACGGCTTCATCCGGCGCCGCAGGATGCGGGAGAAGGTGCGGGAGGTGCTGAGTCTCGTCCATCACCAGGAGATCGCGCCGGATATCCCGGTGCAGCAATTGGGCATGGCGGCCCGGCAGATCGTCGAGATCGCCCGCGCCCTCCTGGAACAGGCCAGGATCCTGGTCATGGACGAGCCGACGAGTTCTCTCACGGGCGAGGACAGCCAACGGCTTTTCGGCATCATCCGTCGCCTCAAATCCCAGGATGTGAGCATCATCTACATCAGCCATTTCCTGGAGGAGGTCCAGGAGGTGGCCGACCGCATAACGGTCCTGCGGGACGGCCAGAAGGCCGGCTCGGGCCGGAGCGAGGAGATCTCCCTCGACAGGATCATCGGGATGATGGTCGGCGGCGAGGTCAAGGAAATGTTCCCTCGGGTAGCCCACCAGCCCGGCCCGGAAGCGCTCCTGGCCTCTGAATTCAAGGGGAAGCGCATGCCGGCCGCCGTGACCCTGTCGCTCCGCCGGGGGGAGATCTTTGGTATCGCCGGGCTCGTCGGCTCGGGGAGGACAGAGTTCCTGCGGGCCGTTTTTGGCCTGGATATGGTTGAGGGAGGCTGGGTCCGGGTCGGCGGCGACGAGATCCTCACGGGAGGTCCGCGGGAGCGCATCCGCAACGGCCTCGGGCTCTTGAGCGAAGACAGGCAGGGCGAGGGGCTGGCTTTGAGCCTGTCTATCGTCGACAACCTGACGCTCAGTTTTTTCGCTCCCTACGTCCGTTTGGGGTTTCTGCGGGTCGGCCGGCAGAAAAAGGCCGGCTGGGACTGGATCCAGCGAATGAAGATAAAAGCGACGGGCCCGACTCAACCCGTCCAGAGCCTCTCTGGAGGAAACCAGCAGAAAGTGGCCCTGGCCAGGCTCCGCCATCAGAACGCCGACGTCTTCCTCCTCGACGAGCCGACCCGCGGCATCGACATCGTCAGCAAGTCGCAGATCTATGAATGGATGGGTGAGCTGGCGTCCCGGGGGAAATCCATCCTCTTCGTCAGCTCCTATTTTCCCGAGCTTCTCGGCGTCTGCGACCGGATCGCCGTCTTCCACCGCGGCCAGCAGGTGGACGTGAAACCGACGGAGGAGTGGGACGAAGAAGGGCTCCTGGCCGCCGCAACCACAGGGAGGAGCGAAGCGCTGTGAAAGGAAGACGATCATGAAAGAAGCGACCGGAGGGAACCGCAGGATCCGCCTGCTGGTGAATTTCCTGGGTCCCTTCCTCGGCCTCCTGCTCGTCATCCTCATCTTCTCGCTCCTCCCCGACGTCCAGGACCGTTTCCTCCGCCTCGGGAATCTCAAGAGCGTGGCCACCCAGTCGGTCATCGTCGCCCTGGGCGCCCTGGGCATGACTTTCGTCATCATCAGCGGCGGCATCGACCTCTCGGCCGCCTCCAACATCGCCCTCTCGAGCTGTGTCATCGCCTTCGCCGTCAACGCCGGCTGGCCGCCGTGGCTGGGCATTCTCGCGGGTGTGCTGGTCGGCGGCCTGATCGGTTTCGTCAACGGGACGCTGATCACCACCCTGCGCCTGGTCCCGTTCATCGTCACCCTCGGGATGCTGGGCATAGCCCGAGGCGTGGCCAAATGGATGGCTGGGAACCAGAAGATCGACGCCCCGATCACCTGGGTGAATGAGCTCATGGCCCGAAGCCCCCGGCCGTCCTGGCTGTTGACGGCCCCGGGGGTCTGGCTGATGATCCTTCTGGCCGTGGCCATGGCCGTTGTGATCCGCTTCACCGTGTTCGGCCGGCACGTCTTCGCCATCGGCTCCAACGAGGCCACGGCCCGGCTCTGCGGCATCCGGACGAAGCGCACCAAGATCATCATCTACGTCCTGGCCGGGTTGTTCTGCGGGCTGAGCGGGGTAATGGAGTTCTCCCGGCTGACGGTCGGCGACCCCACGGTTGCCGTCGGGCTGGAGCTTGACATCATCGCCGCCGTGGTCATCGGCGGCGGCAGTCTCAGCGGCGGGCAGGGAAGCATCCTCGGGTCGATGATCGGCGTGTTCATCATGGCCTTCCTGCGGAACGGCTGCACGATGATGGGCTGGCCGAATTACATCCAGGAGATCATCATCGGTTTCATCATCGTCGTTGCCGTCAGCCTGGACCAGCTCCGCTACCGGCGCGACTCCTGAGAGAAGGGGAGAGACGTGGGAGCAACGAAGGAGTGCCTTCCCAGGATGATCCACGCCCGGGCACCCCTGCGGGTGAACGACATCGGCGGCTGGACGGACACCTGGTTCGCCCGCGAGGGCTGGGTGCTGAACATGGCCGTCGTCCCGCCCGTCGAGGTCCAGATCAAGGTCTTCGAGAACAGGGAGAAGAGGAAAAAACGGGTCCTTCTCCACACCGAGAACTACGGCGAAAGTTTCTGGGTCAACCCGGACCGGCCGGCCGCCTCACCCCATCCCTTCCTCCAGCACATCATCGCGCGGTTGGCGCCGCCGGAGCACCTCAAGCTCGAGGTCAACCTCTTCTCGCCCGTCCCGGCCGGAATCTCCACCGGGACATCGGCGGCGGTCTGCGTCGCCCTCCTCGGGGCGCTGAGCTTTTTGAAGCACGGCCGGGTGGGGCTCAAGGATATCGTCTCTTTAGCTCACCGGGTCGAGACCGAGGACCTCAAGCAGCAGAGCGGCGTCCAGGACCAGATCTGCGCCGCCTACGGCGGGGTGTGTTTCATCCACATGTACCGCTATCCGCAAGCCCGGGTGGAGAAAATGGTCCTGGATCCCAGCGTCTGGGAAGAGCTCGACCGCCGGCTTTGCCTGGTCTACCTAGGCAGGCCCCATCTGTCCTCGGCCATCCATGAACGGGTGATCGCCGGGTTGGAGAGAGGCGGGCCGGAGTGGAAGACGCTCGAACGCCTGAAACAGTTTCCGGCGCGGGCGAAGACGGCCCTTCTCGACGGCGACCTGGAAGCCCTGGGAGCTGTCATGGTGGAGAACACCGAATGCCAGCGGGCCCTCTACCACGAGCTGGTCTCGGCCGAGGCCGATGCCATCGCCGCCCTGGCCAAGAAATACAAGGCATCCGGCTGGAAGGTCAACGGCGCCGGCGGCAAGGGCGGATCGATGACCATCCTGGCTGGTCCGGACGACGGACTGAAGAGGAGATTGCTCAGGGAGATGGTCGCACTGGGAAGAGGCATCCGGCCGCTTCCGGCCTCCCTCTCCCCGAACGGTCTCGAAGCCTGGGAAGTATAGGCTCGGGGTTGGGTTCGTCAGCCCGTTCGGTTCCCCAGCGAGGAACCTCACTCCAAACTCCTCCTTCGCTCTTCTCTCCTGCGGAGAGAAACCATGCCCGCTCAGTCGTCGATGGACTTCCTCACCCAAGCCCTCGCCTCGGCCGCAGCTGGTGGTTCGTCAGCCCGTTCGGTTCCCCAGCGATCCTATATTTTTCCCAAGGCTCGGGATGTATGCTGAGAAGTCCGTATGAGCGACGAACGGGCAGGGATCCGCGAAGCGGAGAGAGAGGAGCGAATCGAGCAAGATTTCCTCGCCGGGGAAATCGCAGCGTGACTTCGAGGTATATATCCCGAGCCTTGCCAAGGATTTAATTGCCGGGTTGTCTAATGGTATGAAACGACGAATTCAGGAGGTCGACGATGAATACACCAAGATGGTTTTCAAAACTGGCGGTGGCACTATTCGTTTTCGCTCTAATTCCTCTTTTTAGCTACGGCCAGCCCCAGGACAGGCCCGGCCGATTCGGGGAGTTCCTCGACCTGACTCCCGAGCAGAAGGCCAAGCTCGAGGAGTTCCGGAAGGCCGGAGCGGAGGAGAGGCAGGCCCAATTCGAGAAGATGCGGAAACTTCGTGAAGACCTGGGCGAAGCCATGAAAGATCCTGATGCCAACGAGTCGAAGATCAATGGGCTCATCGACGAGATGTCCAAGCTCAGGGGCGAACGGATGAAGCGCGGCCTGGCCAGGACCCGGGAGATGAAGAAGATCTTCACCCCCGAGCAGCAGGAGAAGCTGGCCAAACTGCGCGACCGGATGGCCGATCGCCGAGGAGACCGGTTCTTCCGGGGCGGGCGAGGCTGGGAGCGTCCCGGCTGGGACCGCCGACCTTTCTCGGATTTCGGCCGGAGGCGTCCCCCGATGAACCACCGGTTATGGTGCTGGTAAGACCACCAAGCTTTCTTTCCCCTGGAGGGGTTTGTCCGTAAAACCCTTCTTTTTTTATCCCTCTTCAAGATGATGTCCTCGGCTGTCACCTGTCCTTAATCCAGGACACTCAGGAGCCTTTTCCGCCCGGTTTTCAGGCAGGAAAGGTTGGCACACGCCTTGCTATATGATGGTTGGAAGGAGAACGAAGATGAAAAAGACGGCCTTCTGTTTCACGGCCCTGGCTTTTTTATCGCTTCTTGCCTTCGCCCAGGAGGACGGCTACTACAGCGACAGCTTCGCCCGCCTGACCTATGTCAAAGGCCATATCGTCGTCCAGAGAGCCGGAGACCTCGGGTCTGAAGAAGGGGTGGTCAACCTGGCCCTGGTCGAGGGCGATCAGCTGGAGACCGGAGACGGCCGGGCCGAGCTCAGCTTCGGCCGGAAGAACTTCCTCCGCCTCGACAGCGGAACCCTGGTGGAACTCTCCAACCTGCCCCGGCAGGGTGACAACCGGGTCCGGCTCCATCTCCTTAAAGGGAACGTCTACCTTCGTCTCAACTTCCTCGAGGAAGAGAAGACCTTCGAGCTCCACACTCCGGACGCGTCGTTCTACGCCTTGGAGGAAGGGCTTTACCGGTTCGACATGAGGGGGAACGCCGAGACCGAATTGTCCGTCCTCGAAGGCTCCATGGAAGCCGCCGGCGAGGGCGGCTCCCAGCTCATCGGCAGCCGGGAAAAGCTCATCGCTGCCGGCGGGCAGCTCGGTTCTCATTCGAATGTGTCCTCCGGCCGGGATGATTTCGATTATTGGAACGCCGACCGGGACGCCCTCCACAGCCAGTATGTTTCCAAGCGCTATCTTTCCTCGGACCTCGAGGATTATGAGTACGAGCTCGCCGAGAACGGCCGCTGGGTCTACGAACGGCCCTACGGTAATGTCTGGGTTCCCCACATCTATATGAATGATTGGCGTCCCTACTACTACGGCCGCTGGGTCTGGTATCCGATCTGCGGCTGGTCCTGGGTCTCTTACGAGCCCTGGGGCTGGTGCACCTACCATTACGGCCGCTGGCACTGGAGGCTAGGTCTCGGCTGGTACTGGATCCCCCATCACACCTGGGGTCCCGCCTGGGTGCATTGGTACTGGGGGAATGATTACTGCGGCTGGGCCCCTTTGAGCTGGTACAACTACCCGGTGGTCGTCCACAACAACTACTTCTATGACCGCTATCACGGCTCCCGCTATCCGGGAGGGTCCCATGCCCTGACGGTCGTCCACAGGAGCCAGCTCCAGAACCGTCATATATCGAGCGTCGCCCTGAGCCGGACGGAAGCGTCCCGCCTCGGCAATCTCACGATGCAGGCCAGGCAGCCCGATGTCAAACCGACCCTGCGAAGTCCGGGGCTGCAGAAAGCGGTTCCTTCCAGTACCCTGACGACGAAGCCCCAGATCCGGCCCTCGAGCTTGAGCCGGAGCCAAGGCACTTCGGCGGCGGAACCTTCCTCCCGGATCTCCGGGAGCTCGGTGGGACAGAATGCCCGGACCGTTTCCGGGGAACGTCCCTCCGCTTCCGGTTCCCGGGTTTCCTCAGGCAGCCTGAGCAAGAGCCGCAACGTCAGCACCTATCCCGCTGCTCCTTCGAGCCGGAATAAGGCGTCCATCACCCCGCGCTCGAAGCCCGAGTCGGCCGGTTCGATCTCGAGCTCGCCGCGGCGGATCCGGACAGACGACTCCACCCGGAAGAGCCCGGTCTCCTCTTCCTCCCCCCCGGCCATCCGCTCCTATTCCTCTTCACCCCGGGTCTCCTCTATCGAACGGCCGTCCTCCGCCGTGCGGGGATATAGCCCCAAGACTTTTTCTCCCGATGCCCGCATCTCCCGCTACGGGTCGACCTCGCCGTCGAACTCTTCCCGGAGCTCCGGGCGAGTCCAGTCCTACGGGGAGAGCCAGCTGCGGGAAAGGGCACCGAACTTCAGCAGCCGCAGCTCCTCCTCGAGCTTGCCCTCCAGGTCCTACTCCAGTCCCGCGCCGACCCGCGGCGAAAGTTATTCGCGCTTCCGCTCCTTTTCCGGGTCCTCGTCGCGGTCCATTTTCTCGGCTCCCAAGTCGTCCTCATCGTCCAGAAGCTCCGGCTCTTCCTCTCGTTCTATCTCCCAGTCATCACCGCGAGTTTCCTCCGGTTCGCGTTCCGCTCCATCCTCCTCCTCCCGGGGCAGTTCCAGCGGCGGCTCCGTCAGAAAGAAAAACTAGTGGTGCGTCTCACAAATAACTTGGCTTTAGAACGATCCATAAAGACGCGCCACCGCGGGGGAGTTTGAGGGGGACGGCGTCGTTCCCCTCAGGGGGTCAGCGGATCGGCCTATTCCTTGCCTGCCGACCTTTCCGGAGACACCAACCTTTTGCCCCCTTGATTCTCCAAGGGGGCAGGGGGGGATTAATAGAATAAGAACAAATTCTTAAAGGGTGTCTCCGGGAAAAAAATTAAGAGACACCAACCTTTTGCCCCCTTGATTCTCCAAGGGGGCAAGGGGGATTACCTAGCCCCCCTCTCCTCTATCCTCCCCCACAGAAGTGGGGAGGAAACGGGCAGGCAATCCCTATATCCTCCTCCCCTGGTGGGAGGAGGTTG
>Ga0307380_10009245_pt1 | contig 12530 bp, 13 predicted proteins | sample UN3MG_FD_202239 | JGI IMG/M metagenome (GOLD analysis project Ga0307380, IMG submission 202239) | Soil microbial communities from Risofladan, Vaasa, Finland - UN-3 | ecosystem: Environmental > Terrestrial > Soil > Coastal area > Acid sulfate soil | place: Finland: Risofladan, Vaasa | collected... | reverse complement strand
AAAACCAAAACCAAAACGCAAGGGTAAATAATGGCCTATTCGACATTGGCAGACCTGAAGCTTGCTAAGTGGGAGCGGATACTGATTCAGTTGACCGCTTCCACGGCGGCACCTACAGCCGTTGACACGGCCGTGGTGGAATCCGCAATTGTCGATGCCGATGCGGTCATAGACTCATACCTTTGCTTGCGGTATACGGTGCCGCTGACAACGGTGCCGAAAGTGGTCAACCGGCTTTCGATGGACATTGCCATTTACTTCCTGTACATGCGGGAGGATGGCGCACCGGAAGCCGTGGAGAACAAGTACAACGATGCAGTGAAACTGCTCGATAAAATGGCCAATGGGAAGGTGGGACTGGGCGAAGCTACGCTGGACCCGGAGCCGGATACCCCTTCCCACTTTGGTCAAGTCGACCTGTATGACAACAACAAGTTCACTATGAATGCCTTTGGCGACAATGATACAACATGAGGATAATCGTACAGGAAAACACCATTTCAAAAACGATCAAGCGGCTTGGGGAATTTATCGAAATTCCCCAGGTCCAAAAACAAATAGGCGTGATTGCCCTGGCCGGAGTGCTGCGGAATTTCAAGGCCGGTGGGCGCAGTGAATCTGGCGCAAAAGGAGTTTGGCCGCCGCTTAAAAATCCATCCAAGCGTAGGGGCGGCAGTTCGGCAAAGCGATTGCAGGACACTAGGGTTCTACTGAATGGGATTCATCCCGAATTCCCACATAAAAAGGTGGAAATCTCAACCTCTGATCAAGCGTCAAAATATGCTGCACCTCAACATTTCGGGTTCACGGGTGGGCGTGGTAGAAAGACCAAAGTTCCAGCATCTCCTTACATGATGCTCACTGACTCGGATGTCCGCGAAATGAACGGCATCTATAAAAAGTTCAAGGTGTGAAATGTTAGCACTGGAATTGATGAACGCTGTAATCACCGAGTTGAAGACGGTCACTGAACTTGGAGTCAGAGTCTATGCTGCCCAGTCCAGGAATATCATTTTCCCGGGCGAGAAGCCATACGCTAAAGTCGTTTATGGCGGGGCGGACATTGTTTATCAAAAGTCAGGCTCGGGGCATTATCGGCACCGTTTTTCAGTTTACATTGACGATACGATCTGGAGGGCGCAGGCCCCGGTCATTGGCATTACCGGCGGACAGGTAGGATCACTTGCCCTGCTGAAAAAAGCCATGGATGAACTGAAAAATGAGCGGTTCCTGCTTACTGTCGGGCTGACCGGAAACATCGCGGATGCTACCATAACGGCCATATATGGGACTGAGGATTACTTGCAGTTCGGGGTCGAAGGGGCGTCCATTGGTTTTCAAATCGAATACTATGAAGGAGCGTAAAATGAAAGTCATTTGTAAAACTCCATTCCCGGAAGCCACTATCTCCGGGTTTGCGAATCCGAATAGGCCGAGTGGTTGCTGGGTTGCCGGGGATACCGTTGAAGTGAATGACAATAACAAGGTTGTCATCGATCAATTACTGAGAACGGATGAATGGGAAGTTGTCCCTGACAAAAAAGCAAAGTACGAAAAATCGAAGTTGGAGGAATAACCATGGCCATCGATACAATTTCAACTGCAAAAGATGAAGTCCTGTTTGTAACAGCAGAGGCAGATTTCGGGACGCTTGAATATCCCGTTGCGGCCGATGTCGTGCCGCTGATCACGGATGCGGTATTCACCCAGCCTAAAACTTTCTTGTCTGATCCTCAGAAGAAAATGACAATCTCGGAATTGCCAAAACTTTCCCTGGGCTTTGAGCCTGGACAGTTTTCGTTCACTATGTTTTTGAAACCGTCCGGGGCGCTGGGCACTCCGCCCAAGGGCAGCGAGATCATAGCGGCCGGGTTCGGCGAGGCGGCTGCAGTTGTTGGATCAACCAGCGTCATCTATAACCTTGGCGGCATCAATGATGATGTCATGGGCCTGTCATTCACTCACCGGTTCGGCCACATGGTGACGTTCAATTCCGGCTGTATCGTTGATAAGCTGGTATTCCCGGTCAAGGCCGATGAATCCCAGGATGCTCTCGGACAGGTCCAAGTCAGCGGCACGTTCTGCAAGCAGGTCATGGCTGGGTATGCCTATGCTTTTCATGCTACAGAGTATCCCATAGGCGCTACTGATATCGTTGTCAAGAGCGCGGGCGGGGTTCTGGACGCCAGACAATTTGAGGTTGGATGTCAGGTGCAGTTTCGCAACCCAACTACTGGTGCTGTAGTTGATAACAATTCTGGCGCTGGATTTACTGTTTCAGCTTCGGTGCTGGCAACTGGTACGATAACTATTCCCGCCCTGTTGGTTGCCGTTCCGACCGGCAGTATTGTTGATGGCTTTGTGCCTACTGCTTCAGATGGCGGCTCGACGGTATTCGGTCGCTTGGGTTCTGCCCAGGAATGTCTGGCCGGGGGTGCGTTGGCTGATATCTTGATCTTTGATTCATCGGTAGAGATCACGAACAATTTTAAACTGAAGGCAAACGAAAAAACCAGCAACCTGTACCCGATAACCGCATTCCGCGCCGGGAACCGTCAAGTGCTCTATACCTGCAATAAGGTATTTCGGAAAGGTGAAGCGTTGTACTATGCCGAGAGTAAGGCCCAGACACAAAAGCACGTTTCGATTCCTGTTGGCAACGTGGCGGCATACCGTTACACCTTCGACATGCCGCTGGTCGTTTACAATGATCCTGTTCTGAGTGGCGGCGAGGAGTTGGGGATCGGCCTTACGGGTACTGCGATTGCTTCAGCGGCCTTCGATGACGAATTGACACTGACCATGATATAGGGTGACAGCTTCACCCTTGGAGGATACATGGAGTTGATAAAGAGATTCGCAGACCAGGAGATCAAGTTCCTGGACGGTTCGGTCGCGACCTTTGAGATCGAGAACATTCCAAAGGATGAAAAACAGTTGATTTTGAAATCAGCCAAGCAGAACGTCAAGAGCATTGAAAATCAGAAAGAGGATTTCCTTGACCGGATTGACTTTGACAAGTTCAATCGCCTGGTCATTCTGCGATCCGTTAAAGGATGGAGGGGGTTAAAAAACAAGCATCTGCTAATTATTTACGACTGCGCCAACAAGGGAGCGGAGTTTCAGTTCAAGGGTGACAAGGGCCGGGAGACCGAGATCCCTTTTACCGAAGAGCTGAGGCGCGAACTGGCAGAAATGCACTCCACCAACTTCATGAAATGGCTGAATGATGCCATGGACGGCATCGATGCTGCGAATGTCAAGGCCAAGGAAGCAGAACTAAAAAACTGATAGAGGTTGTCAACTTTCACAGGAAGGGGGGCGACCTCAGTGAAGGCCAGCGGAAACTCTTGCAAGAGGCGGGGCACGTTGCTCAGGACGCGCCCACGATTGAGCCTGAGAATTCGCTGGCCTTTAAGGTCTGGAATTTGGTTGCCGATCAAGCAACCTTTTATGATAAGGGGAAAGCTACCATGAATTTGTCCAGTGTTTGCCCGGTGATTGCCTTGCTCGGATTGCCGGGGAATGACTCACTTGAATTGCTGGGCAAGATCAAAACAATGCGCCGCATAATGAACGGGGAGACCATAAATGGCTGAAGCCGGACGCTTGAAATTTGTCATTGAGATTGATGATAAGGGACTGCCCGTCATCAAAAACATCAACGGCGAAATAGTCAAGCTGGAAAAAGAAACTACCGGCGCAACGGGCAAGATGTCCAAGGGGTTCGGCTCCATGTGGGCGCAGATGGCCTTGGGCCAAGCTGCGTTTGCCCTGGTGCAATCCGGTTTCCGAATGATCACTCGCGAGATCGGCAGTTCAATCAAAATGGCCATTGACGCTGAGGAGACGCATTCCAAGTTCGGCACCGTATTTCAGACCGTGGCGGGTCAGGCGGCAACCGCATCCAAAGAATTGTCCGACAGTTGGGGCGTGTCGAAACTGGCATCCGAGACGATGTTATCCGCAACCGGGGACCTACTGACCGGTCTCGGATTGACTGGGGATGCAGCGCTCGATCTGTCATTGCAAACTCAAAAGCTGGCCATTGACTTGGCATCGTTTACGAACTTTTCGGGCGGTGCACAAGGGGCCAGCGACGCCCTGACCAAGGCCATGCTTGGAGAGCGCGAATCGGTCAAGGCGCTTGGCATTGTCGTTACTGAGGAGATGGTCAAGGAAGAGTTGATGCGGGTTGGCAAGGAAAAACTGACCGGCATGTCACTCTTGCAGGCCAAGGCCGAGGCCACATTGCAAATAGCCATGAAGCAGAGCGCTAATGCTATGGGTGATTTTGCCCGGACTCAGGACAGTACGGCGAACTCGATTAAGCGGATGCAGGCAACCTTTGAGGACATGAAGATCGAGATTGGCAGCGCGATTGTCGAGGTTATCGGACCGGCGTTAAAAGACATGAAAAAGTGGTTCGAGGAAAACAAGGACGCGATTGTCGCCGGGGCGAAAAACATTATAAAGTTCATGGCTAATATAGCCGGAGCTGTAATTGACGTTATCGGATGGTTCTGGAAACACAAAGACGTTGTAGTGGCTTTGGGAATTGCCTATGCTACGTATTTCGCGGCCACAAAAATAATGGCCATGGTATCCGGATTTGAAGCATTGGCTAAAGCAATCATGGCCGGTACGCTTGCGCTTGGTCCGATGGTGATCGTTGTTACTGCTGCCGCTGCTGCATTCTTGTTACTCAAAAACCACATGGATAAATTCAAGGACGTGGATAAGGAAATGGCGGCATCAGCCGCCAATACAACGGCGTTTGTTGAACGTCAAGCCGCATTGGAAAAGCTTGGAGTGAGCTATCAAGATTTAGATGACGCCTTGAAGGACTTTAAAACAAGTTCAAATTCCATGAATGAAGCTCTTGACCTGGCTATGGAATCGGCAAAAAAGGGTGATCCATATTTGCTTAAACTTGCTGGGGCGTTTGAGGAATTAGAGAAACAGGAAAAGGCTGCGGTTGTTGTTACTGGGGATCTTGAAAAAACAATCCCGCCCCTGATAACCAAAACCGACAGCCTGATTAAAAAGGAAAAAACCTTAATTGAAGTCATGAACGACCGCTGGGAGGCATTCAATAAAAACCAAGTCCAGGACGAAGCCTATGCCGCTTTTGTTGAATCGAAGCTTGGCCCGGCCATTGACAGCCATTCCGATGCTTGGGCTGATAATGTCGATATAGTCAAAGCGGCAGAAGAAGAACAGGCACAATATGAATCGACGTTAGGGAGCACTATCCCTACAATCGAAAAGGCCGCTGATCAAACAAAAAAGTGGTCTATTGACTGGCAGGATGCGAATTCCGTTTTAGAAGCGTCCCGGCAAATGATGGATGTTGTCAAGCAAGGATTATCTGACATTGGTGTCGAATTAGGCCCGCAAGCCGAAGCATTCATGGGCGCGGCTGAGGGCGCGCAAATGTTCGTACAGGGATTAATAGATAAAAACCCTTTGACTGTGATTGCCGGTGGAATTAAATTCCTGACCGGCATCGTCAAAGCCTTTGCCGGGGACGGAATCGGGGAGGCTATCAAGCGCGAGAACGAATGGATGCAATTAAATAAGACACTTGAAAAACAGTTGCGGGATCTAGCAAAGCAAATGAAAGATACCCATGCCGCTACTTCGGTTTTGCTGGATGACATCATAAATGAAGCCGACGTCACCGTTGCGAATTTCAGCACCTATGTTTACCGGGTAAACGAGATTCTTTCCGACTATGACCGGCATACGCTTTCGTTATCAAAAACGCAATCTGAAATTGGGGATAGCTTCGTGGCGCTCATAACCAAAGCGAAAACGCTTGGCACTGAAGGCTCGGCCAGCATTTTGAAATTAATTGACGACCTTAATAACCGGGGCATCAAGGTAAAGGAGATCCAGGATTACATAAATGCAAACTGGAAGGCCGGACTTGAAGGGTACAAGAAATACTTGCTGGGTGATTTTTCCAAGGCTACGATCGGCGTGTTTGAATACCTGCTGGCTTATGAGAAAAAGGTCGGCGCGAACCAGGCGCTTGTTGATGGGATAGAGGGCATAACGCAGGCTTTAATCGGCATGAGTAATGTTGTCAAACTAACGGAAGAAGAATTTGACAAGTTTGAAATGGCTGCAAGTGATGCCTTTAAAAAACTGAGGGCGCAAGGGTTTACCGAGAAAGAAGCACTCATGCAGTTACAACCTATGCTTTCCAGGATGATATACTTGCAGAAGGAATACGGGTTGAAAATAGACGCCACTACTCAGGCGCTAATCGATAAGGCTAAAACGGACGGAATTGATCTCTCATTGGTAAAATCTCAAGACGAATTATTTGGAGATATGGCCGGTTCGCTTGCCGAATTGGTGGATATATTCAGGAATGTATTTCCAAAGGCAATTGATGAAACCACAACCGCATTTAATAAACTGAATCAGGCGGCGGACAATTTCGATCCTGACAGAACCTACAACCCGAAACACCCTGACGAACAGCCGGCCGCTACTGGCTGGGAAGGCTGGGTTGCCGGTGGGAGTAATAGGCGATTCCTGACCGGCGAAACTGAACCTGAATATGTCAGCATAACGCCGATGTCGAAGATGCGCGGCAGTGATGCGGCTCCTGTTGCTGGCGGCGGGGCAAAGACCGTGAGTATTCATATCACTCTGGCTGGGACGATCACCCCGGAGAGCGCGGCGGATGCGATCACTACCGCATACAGAAATAACACGCGGGGCTTGAAGTCCCTGCTGGAGAATTGATGGATATAAAAAAAGAATGTGTATTCGTCGCGCCAAAACGAATTAAGCGAAAAGCAGGGAATCAAATTGTAATTATTCCTTTGCCAGATTCACTTACCGCAGCCAAGATAGCTGAAGTTATTAAAGAAGCTATCCGTAATAAAACCTGCGGGATAAGGTCTGCTTTAAAGGGCGCTTAACATGGCACTCGGCGGCATACCAGTCAGCGGCGGAATTACAGGCAATGGCACACTAATCAGTACAAACCTGTTACAGAGTCCGCTACTCTGGGCCACTACAGGCTTTTGGCAACCGGCTTTTACCCTGGGTGGTACGGCAGGGGCGGCAGGATATGAAGCGGCATTTATCAAGGATGGGGACCCAAAGACCTTATACAAAACAGCAGCCAGTGACGCCGAGATGACACTGACGATGGTTCTGGATGCCGCACCTCCGCCGGATGTTTACGGGGTTGTGATTGTGGGGCACAACTTAGTTGCCGCTTCGATGACAACGGCCAAATTTGAGGGCGGGAATGGCAACTATACTGATATCACTGAGGACTTGATAATCAATGTCGCTACCCTCACGCCTGCTTATAAATTACTATCGGCAGTTGCTTCGGGGATGGACCGCTGGCGATTGCGCATTCAGTTTTCCTCCTCTATCGCCCTGCAGATAGGCGAGGTATTTCTGATCGGAGCGCCGCCGCTGGCATTTGCCCGAAACTTTGACTGGGAAGGATCATTAGCCGAAGAACTTGGGCAGGTCACTTCCGATGGAATTTCCGGTGTACCGCGCAAGCGTACAAGATGGGTCAGGTACTGGCGCGAATTCGATTTTACGCAATTGACACAAGCTCAATATGATGCATTGGTTGTAGCAGCCCGGAACGGTCAAGTCATTTTTTCGCCAGAAGGCTCTGAAGGATGCGCCTACTATGGTGTGCTTGATTTGCGGCCAGCGAAGGATCAAAAAGCTAACCAATATGGCGTTGCTGCCGCATTCACCGAGGCTGCAAAATGAGTCGCCTAGTAAAAGTCAAGCTGGCCCTGGTCGACGAGGATCATCTCATCGCCAATCAATATATAGCTGATGCCTCCGGGCAGTGGGAGCGGAAAATAGTTGCCTTGACTGCCTTGAAACGGAATGTTTCCCTTGACCGGACATTCGAGCGCGGCGGGTTCACCCTCACGGTCGATGATACCGATGGCGCGTACAAGGCCATGTTTGCCAATGAAACTAATCGCAAAATCTATGGCAAGACCGTAACTCTCTATGCGTACAAAAAGGACGGGGTGACGATAGCTGAAACGGTTGTCGCCACTATTTGCGGCTGGGTTCGCGCAGAGCCGAATATCGTTTTCACCTGCGTACAGGAATTTTCCGGGGCCATGGATGCAATTCCGGCGGCTCTGGATTTGGTCATCAACTCGACTGACTTTCCGGAAGCGCCAACACGGGCGCTTGGCAAGCCGGTGCTGTTTCCGACCGGGGTTTGCTATTCACCGTTGGGGAAAATCACTTGCTGGAAAGTCATCAAGCGTAACGTCGGACTTGGCATTGATGCAAAATATCTGATAACTAAAAGCGAACCTGCTCCGGCTGCAGATCGTATAATTTCGATTGATACAGTTTACGAGGATGGAGTTAGGGTGCTTCCGGCGTCTCGTTACAGCTTGGTTAAGGGGTTGGATGGCGCTGGAGTATCCGATGGTTGGGAGTATGTCAATTATAACGGGGACATGAACCGTATCCGAATTAATTGCACCGCAGTTAGTAATCCAGGGGTTGCCGGGGCGAATCCTGTTGATGCCCTGCGCGGGGTGCTGACCGCTGCCGGGGTCACGCTGGTCGATGATGGCGAGGGTGGGACAGATGACTTCGAGACGTTCTGCACTACGAACACCTGGGCCATGGGTGCAGCTCCCGAAGGTGCGCCCAAGACGAAGGATTATTTGGAAACCTGGTGCCAGAATTTCAACTGCTTTTGGCGGCTCGATGCTGCCGGGGCAGTGCATATCAAACATTTCGACTGGGCTGCCATTACAGCAGACGGGACATTAACTGAGCAGCATTTCATGGAGTTTGCCGAAGCACCCGACATGTCCGAGTTCGCAAATCGCTCACGGTCGAAATTTGAATACGGCAACGCTTCCTGGAACTCCGAAGTCGTGACCGATAGTACCGATGGGGATTATTTACCGGCTGATATTCCCATGGAGCGGTCTGAGGAGTATCTGCTCGCTGCTTTCGGCGGGGCCACGAATCCGATCGTCGAAAAACTGAGATTTTACGACCGGGTGAAACAAATCGCCAGCGGAATTGTCGATATGGATCAATATGAAATTATCGGCCTTGAGTTGCTCAAGGTTGCCAATGTAACTCATAGCCGCCAGATCGGTGGGACCGGAAAATATCTGATTATTTCCGAGACGCCTGATTGGATCAATGGCACCGTGGGGATCGAGATGCTGCGCCTGTGGGGTGCCTGATGGCTATCAAGGCTTTGACCGTACCGCCGCATGACCATGAATCCTTGCCGACCGATGCCGACCCGGTGATCCTGCCGCCGCCTCCGCACGCGACAAGCCATGAAACGGCCGGTAGTGATGCCCTTGCGCATCTGGCTGCAGAAGTCGTTGATAGCGGCACTCTGGACGGCGATCGGTTGCCAGCAATCAGCACGATCAAAAAGGGCGCTGTCCCTGCGGTCACTCCCGCTTCACCGAGCGAGTTTCTGCGCGATACTGGCGACTTTGAGCACGTTATCCAGGCTGATGTCGGAGGGCTGGAAACAACCGCAACGCCTCAATTTGCCGGGCTTGGGATCAAAACACCTGGTAGCGACAATCATATCAATCTGATCGAGGGCGCACAGGTCGGGGTTGCCGCCGGGCCGTATCAGATTTATCGCGCTGCTGCCGAATTGTATGAAATGCTCGGTGGAGATGTAAATATCGGGGACACGCCTTCCATTCCGGGCATCGGCGGTATATGGGGATTGTCCGGAGATTTGGCGAACATAAGTATACAATCGATCATTGAGCACAAAGGATCCTACTATGCCTCCGGGGAAGGCTATGTGTATAAATTAATCGGTGCTACTTGGACGGCAGTTTTTACGAATACTGATATTTATGGAAAATCATTATGTGAGCATAACGATAGTTTATATGTCGGCGGGAATGTAGGGAAAATTTGGGCCACCGACGACGAGGGCGCGAGTTGGGATCTGATCGGGACCTGTTCGGATTTTGCTGGGGCCGGTATTGGCGTTTGGGATATTGTCAGCCTTAATAATGTTTTGTGGATCAGTTCGTATCGGGGGTGGGATGCCGCAATCGCCTATTCGTCCGATAATGGAGCGAATTGGATTTTATCGTTAGACCCTGATCCGTTAATTGGTACCAGCCAAACGAGTACGAGATTAGGCGTCCACGCTGGCGGATTATACGCGGCCATTTGGCAATCGGCCGTTCCCGCCAATTCGATCATCGTAAAATACAACGGCGCTACCTGGGACCTCGTTCATACCCCGGTAGCGTCCGGGCCTTGGTCAAATGGATTTTCCTGGAATGGCGAAATTTGGTTTGGCGGGGCCGGTGGAATATTATGCCATTCGCCGGGTGTGGTATGGAGCGAAAGCAGCAGCGTCGGGGTGTATACTATTTTTAGTCTGATGGAATACCAGGGCAAACTTACTGCATTTGGCAGCGGCAGCAATATAATGTGGTCAGCGGACGCAGACACTTGGGCGAGCATGCCAAGCGTTCCGGCCGTCACGACTTACTATTGCGGTTGCGTGTCGGGGGTGAATCTTTATGCAGGGAGTGGTACTCTCGGGAAAATTTACATCTATGCAGATACGACCGCAGTTATCGGGAAATGCCTTAAAGTTTTTGGTGATATTAAATTTCATGGTCGATTGATGCCCGGGCTGAATAGCGGCGTATTGGGGCAATTGTTTCAATCGGGGGGACTAGGTACGCCCATTTGGTTTCCGACCGGGGAAGCCGGAACTTATATCGGCGGGGCAGCGGATGGCATACCGATTTATCAGGTAATTCCGGCAAGCGACATTTCCGGCCTGAGCGATTATCTATTGGCAGATTTCAAATCCACGTTGCTTCCGACAATCCTTTGCTATGAAGGGGATGTTTTGACTTACGAAAACGAGGTGCTATATGGCTGATGCAAAAGAAAAAACAATTAGTTTATTATCCGCAGTTACAGTATCATTTGCTGCTGATGGGCAAACTGCGCTCTACACGGTGCCGACGGGGAAACGCTGCGTCATTACTCATGCAATTATAGTGGCTGCGGCCGACGCCGGAACTACAACCCTAAGCATCGGGCAGGTCGGGGCTTTAACTGACTTCTTGGCCGTGAACACTTTGGGAAACCTGGACGCGCAGTATGATGCGGTGGTACTGCAACCAATCCCGAACACTACGCCGCTGAAGGGGAAATCCTACGCGGCTAGCACAGTAATCCAGGCCGACGTGGGCGCCAACGCGGGAGCAGCGGGAAATACAGTTTATCTATTTGGATTTTTGTATTAGGAGGATAAAATGAAAAAACTTTTATCTATTTTCTGCGCGGTTTTGATTTTGGGAACGCTGGTTTATCCGGTAGCGAATACCACATCATCTAGTCTTGGAAAAATGATCGATGCTACCGGCGGCTGGTGGTATGGCGCTACACTGAATTGTGCCCGGCAAGATGTGACGATTGACTATGTTGCCGGAACCTGCACCTCAATCACGCTGATTGCCGGGGTGCGATTTAAAAATGAAGCCGGTTTGATTAGTACAGTAACTTACAGGGTGCCGATAATCAATGCCTCCGGTGTGGCCAGCTATGACCCGATTACAATTACTGCTGCCGGTTCATATGTGTTTACCGTTGGAATACCGCAAGCCGCCGACTGGCTTTATATCAGCGTGGCCTATACTGACGGCGCTGATGCAACGGTAAATATCAATCAGTCACCGGACATTGCTTTTTAAGGGGGAAATATGAAAAAGCTTTTAACATTATTCCTTGGACTTGTATTGTGCATTGGTTTGTTTGGCCAGGCCCAGAGCAATGATGCCTATGTAACCGGTTGGGTGACCCGGGCCGGGCGGGCGTTGTTACCAACGTTGGTCTCTGGTCAATATTTAACCAATAACGGTACTACGCTTTCCTGGGGTGCAATCTCCTTTGTCGGCTATCTTCGAGCAGACGGCACTGTCCCGTTGACGGCGAACTGGGCCAATCCGCTGTTTAGAATTTCGGCAAACAACCTCACCGCCACGCCGACGCTTGGCGCAGAGATCAATACCGGATTTGCTTCGTGGACAGCGGCGGCTGGATGGGCCTATACCACAAAATGGACGCATACCACCGGAACGACCGCGTTGAACGACACGCAAAGTGCGGTATTTGAAACAACCAAAACTTATAAAATAGTTATCGGTTATACCTGGGCGGGTGCGGGTTCAACAATTACAGTCGCTGCTGGTGGACAAACATTTACAGCTATCAGTTCCGCTGCTGCTTCATCTGTAACTTATTATTTATATCCGAGCGGCACAACGAGATTACAAATAACGCCCACAACGGGGTTTACGGGATCGATTGATTCCGTCAGCATAAAAGAGACTACTAATGGCGAAATATCAAACGGTGCCTTTGCTTTTACAGGGGCAAGATTAATTTTGTCGAATGGTAATAGCTGGCATGCCGCAATCGGGTTTGCGGGTGCCGCCGAAGGCCGAGGAATATATTGGGAACCGCAAACT
>Ga0307380_10009244_pt1 | contig 12531 bp, 19 predicted proteins | sample UN3MG_FD_202239 | JGI IMG/M metagenome (GOLD analysis project Ga0307380, IMG submission 202239) | Soil microbial communities from Risofladan, Vaasa, Finland - UN-3 | ecosystem: Environmental > Terrestrial > Soil > Coastal area > Acid sulfate soil | place: Finland: Risofladan, Vaasa | collected... | reverse complement strand
ACTACTGACCACCCGCGAGGTGGCGGAGATGCTGAGGGTGTCGGTGCGGACCGTGTTCAGCCTGATCGACCGTGGCGAGCTGGTCTCTGACCGGCCCCCGGGTTGTCGGAAGCACCTGTTCCGCGAGACACGGGTGGAGGCGTACTTGCGGGCGGCAAACAAGTAAGCTTCACGCTGTTGCACGCTGTTGCACACTAAAATGCCGTTTCTTGTATAGGGGGGGTATGGGGACATGGTTGACAGATTCGTTCTGTCGCAAGTGGGGAAGCGTTGTCAGGGGCGTCGCGTCCAAGCTCTTCCAGAGCAACGTCGACGCATTCGGTCGTCTCGCTATCCTGTCGCCGGAGGACCTTGAGCAAGAGCTGTGGTGCATGTTCGCTGAAGGCATTCCGGTAGCTGATAGCCCCGGGCACGTGGCAACCCGGGCTCGGCACTACGGCTACAATCTGCTCAGGCGGTCAAAGACGGGCAAGGCGTCCGTCGATACATGTGCGCTCCCCCACGAGCTGCAAGACGATGCGGGGGACGCAGAATTGGAGCGCGAAGAGGCTCTGTACTTCCGGGATCCCGCGGGCTACGAAGCCGCACATGCCTGACCGCCCAACCTTCGTCCCGTGGGATCACCGGCGGGCCGTGTGCATCGAGACGGCACGCGCGATCATCGACGCCGTCGAGGGTACGCGGTTCGGCAAGGTGACCGTCTCCCCTGTGGGGGCCAGCGACGAGCTGGATATCATCATCGAGAGGAGAATCCGCGTGAAGCGGTAGCCGTAGACCAGTAGCCAGACAGTAGACCGAGCGCCAAAGGAAGAACCAAGGCGCGGGGAAGATCATCCAGACGGGTGGTCGGCCCCGCGCCTTTTTGTTTGCCCGCGCAAAGGAGCGGACCATAGCCAACCCCGTGTCGAAGATCAAGCACCTGTCTCTGCGCGAGCGGAAGTTCCTCCGCGGTTGGTTCGAGGGCATGTCCCTCATCGACGCCTACACGGAGGCCATCCGCAAGCCTGACGGCACCGTGCCGATCCAACGCAACAGCGCTTACGTCGACGCCTCCAAGATGATGACCCGGTTGCGCAAGAATCCTGCGGTCTGGCAGAGCATCCTCGCGGCGGCCGAGCTCGACGACTTCACCCTCGCCAAGAAGATCCGCGAGCTCCTCGAGGCCAAGCGCACCGAGTTCTACCAGGGCGAACCGGCCGGCATCGTCGAGGACAACGGGACGCAGGCCCGCATGGTGGAGCTGCTCTCGGAGATCCTTGGCCACCGCAAGCAGGCCATCGAGCTGAGCGGGGCCCTCGGGATCAAGGGCTACGTGGGCGTATCGCCCGATGACTGGCCCGCCCCTGGCGAGCAGATCCCCCCGGTCCCCGCGGAGCAGGATCCCGACCCGGAGGGCGCCGATGGCTGAGCTTGCCACGGTCGCCACCTACACACCGATTCCATGGCAGGTCGCTCCCTGGCGCTACACCGGGCCCACCCTCCTCCTCACGGGTAGCGCCGGGGGCGGCAAATCCCGCGCCGCGGCCGAGAAGATCCACGGCTTCATGCTTCGGTACCCCGGATCCCAGGGGCTCATGCTCAGGAAGACGCGCGAGAGCATGACCAACTCGACCGTGCTGTTCTTCGAGCGCGGTATCATCGGGCGCACGCTGCTCTGCACTCATGTGCCGAGCAAGCATCGCTTCGAGTACGCGAACGGCTCGATCCTCGCCTACGGCGGGATGAAGGACGAGGAGCAGCGCGAGCAGATCCGGTCGGTCGGGCAGGCCGGCGGCGTCGACATCGCGTGGATGGAGGAGGCGACGGAGTTCACGCGCGCCGACTTCGACGAGCTGCAGGCCCGCATGAGGGGCACCGCGGCGCCCTGGCGGCAGATTATCTTGACCACCAACCCGGACGCGGACACGCACTGGATCAACCGCGACCTCATCGTTGACGGCATGGCCATCGTGTACTACTCGTCCGCCAAGGACAACCCGGCCAACCCCGTGGACTACCTCGCGACGCTCGACCGGCTCACGGGGATCCGGCGTGACCGCCTGCGGGACGGCAAGTGGGTCGCGGCCGAGGGCCTCGTGTGGGACGGCTACGAGCCCGCGGTGCACCTCATCGACCACTTTACGATCCTGCCCGAGTGGCGCCGCGTGCGCTCTGTGGACTTCGGCTACACCAACCCCTTCGTTTGCCAGTGGTGGGCGGTCGACCCTGACGGCCGGGCGTACCGGTACCGGGAGATCTACGAGTCCGGCCGCATCTGCGAGGATCACGCCAAGCGAATCCTTGCCCTGAGCAAAGACGGGCGGATCGAGACCACGGTCGCCGACCACGACGCCGAGGACCGCGCGACCCTGCAGCGGCACGGTGTCCCAACGATCCCTGCGAAGAAGGACATCTCGCCCGGGGTCCAGGCCGTCGAAGAGCGGTTGCGGATTGCCGGGGATGGCAAGCCGCGGTTGTTCCTCCTTCGCGGTTCGCTCGTCAAGAAAGACAAGTCCCTCGAGGCCAAGCACCTCCCTACCTGCACCGAAGAAGAGTTGCTCCGCTACGCCTGGCCGAAGGCCCCGGACGGCAAGCCCCTGAAAGAGCAGCCGGTCAAGGTCAACGATCACGGGTGCGACGCGCTGCGCTACCTCTGCGCATACCTCGATCTGACGACGCGATGGAGGCCAGCATGAGTCTACGATCCGTCGCGTCAGGTGTGCTCAAGGCGCTCTCGCGCATGGTGTTCGGCCGGCAAGGCGCGTGGTGGGGGCGGCTGCTTCCGCGCTCGGGCCGCGACTACTCCCGAGACGTGGGCGACGGCATGTCGTCCAGTGTGATCGTGGCGCCTGTGATGTGGATCGCCCGGACGTACCCAGAGGCCCCGCTGTGCGTCGAGCGCCGCGGGGAGATCGTGCCGGATCATCCCATGGCCGAGCTCATCCGCAACCCCAATCCGTACTACTCCGGGCACGTGATGCAGATGGCCACGCTGATCGACGTGGTGCTCAAGGGGGACGGCTACTGGCTCAAGGTGCGCAACCGCACGCGTGCCCCGATCGAGCTCTGGTACGCCCCGTGGTGGATGATGAGCCCGAAGGCCCCCGACGACGGGTCGGCCTACATCTCCCACTACGAGTATTCCCCCCTTGGTCTGCCGATTCGCGTCGAGGTCGAGGACGTTGTCCATCTGCGCTACGGCCTGGACCCGCGCAACATCCGGTGCGGGCTTGGCCAGCTCACTCCGCTCTTGCGCGAGGTGTTCACTGACGACGAGGCCGCCGCGTTCACGGCCACGATCCTCGGCAACGCGGGGGTGCCCGGGCTTGTCGTGAGCCCGGCGGAATCCGGCGCGAGCGTCACTGAAGTGGACAAGCAAGACACCAAGGAATACTTCAAGAAGGCGTTCGGAGGGGAGTCCCGGGGCGAGCCGCTCGTGATGACCGGGCCGACCAGGGTCGAGCAGTTCGGGTTCAGCCCGCAGCAGCTCGACCTCGCGAAGCTCCGCGAGATCCCCGAGGAGCGCGTGTGCGCCGTGCTCGGCATTCCCGCGGCCGTCGTCGGTTTCGGCTCAGGGCTTGCGCAGACAAAGGTCGGCGCCACGATGAGCGAGATGCGGGAGATGGCGTACGAGAGTTGCATCATCCCGCTCCAGCGGCTCATCGCGTCGGACCTTGACCGCCAGCTTCTCCCGGACTTCGAGACGGATTCGACGGCGCGTACCGTGTACGACCTCTCAGACGTGCGGGTGCTCCAGGAGGATCAGAACCGGCTCGCGATGCGCCTCGACACCATGGTCCGCGGCGGGTGGGTCACGGTGGCCGAGGCCCGGCGCGACATGCGCTATGAGGTGCTGCCGGAGCACGAGATATACCTCCGGTCGTTCTCGTCGATTGTGGTCCCTGCCGGCCGGAGCCCGGAGGAGCAGGAAGCGGGTGAGGTCGAATCGGACGAGCCCCCTGCGGAACCTGTGGCCGACGAGCAGCCGCCCGCAGAGGGCAAGGCACACATGCCGGTCAAGGCCAGCTCCCGCGAGCGCCAGGCGTACGCGATCCGGCAGCTCCGGGAGGCCCGCAAGCTCACCGGCACATTCGCTGGCGAGCTGTCGGCGCAGTTCCGCATCCTCGGCGAGCACGCCGCGGGGCTCTGGCGCGATGCGCTTGCGCACACGTTCCCGGGCGCGAAGGCCGCGGGTCTCAAGGAGTTGACGGCGGACCAGGTCCAGTTGCTCGTCTCGCAGGTGCAGGAGCGGCTCGACCTCACGGGCTTCGACTTCGGCCCGCACTACATTCGCACGGCGGTCTCCACGTTCGAGGGCCTCAACACCGCGTTTGGCATGGGGTTCAACTTGTCCGAGCCGCTCGAGGCGACGCTGATACGCGAGGGCGGGCGTCGGCTCGGGCTCGTGGACATGAGCCAGCAGGCGACCGAGAGCCTCATGGATGCGATCGCCGAGGGCCGGTCGCTCGGACATGGGCCTGCCGAGCTCGCCCTGGACATCCGCGACACGATCGCGCGCGGGCCTTGGTCGAGCCCGGACATCCGCGCTGAGGTGATTGCTCGCACAGAGACCAAGCACGCGCAGAACTACGCGAGCATCGAGGCATACAAGGCGAGCGACACCATCACGATGATCGAGATTGTTGACGGGCAGATATCCACGTCGTGCGAGCCCTGCCGAGCCCGAGACGGCCAGGTCGTCACGTTCGAGGAAGCGGAACGGATCATGGCGGAGGAGCATCCAAACGGGACGCTCTCGTTGACCCCGGTGATAGGAGCGCAGAGATGAACTGGAAAAAGATCGTCGGCAAGGTTCTGCCGTGGGCGGTGGGCGCGGTGACGGGGCTGCTGGAGGCGCTCGGGCTGGGGGTGACCTGGTGGCCCACGGCGGCCTTGCGGGATTCGGGGACGTAGAGGAAACCGTGGCGACATATTTCGGGCTGACGGCAGAGTATGCCAGCTTCTACGGGAATTCCACAGCACAACTCAACAAGAACCTGACGTTCACATGCCCGGGTACTGGCGCGCAGAACTTGATATCTCTGGGTATGTACGGGAAATCCGGAGGGTCCACAGCCGGGAATAGTCGAGTGGCAATATATCTTGCCAGTGACAGATCGTTCATCGCGCAGGGGTCTGCGGAGATTCTGGTTGACAGCACCACCGCTGCGTGGATTGACCATACATCGTTCACGAACATTGGGGAATCACCAATCTCGCCTCAACTTGTTGGTGGGACCAACTACATAATTTGCCTGAGCCGGGACAGTAACGACGTAAAAACTGGGTATGAGTTCGGAAGCGCCGACGACATGGCGGCTATTTCAGGTTCGGATTACACCGGGGGATTCCCTACTCCAATCGGTGAGGGAGCGGGGTCTACGGTTAAATACAACATTCGAGCTGGGGTCGAGGCCGCCGCCGGTGGTGCCGCATCGCCCACGTCCGTGCTTGGAGGCCCGCTTGTCGGACCGATGGGGGGGCCAATCTAATGTTCTTTGGCGACTACAACACCACCGAAACGGTGCACATCCCTTTCAATACTTTCTCAAGCAACGATCCCTCGGCGAGCGTCACGGTCACTGATCTCGCGGTAGGGGACATCGAGATCCACAAGGACGGGTCAGTCACGCAGCGGGCGAGCGATGCCGGCGTGACGGTCTCTATCGACTTCGACGGCATCACCGGAAACCACATGGTGCACATCGACCTGAGCGACAACACCGACGCGGGCTACTACGCCGCGGGGTCGCGCTATCAGGTGCGCCTTGAGGGCATCACGGTGGACGCCGCGACGCTGAACGTCTGGGTCGGTGCCTTCTCCATCGGGTGCACGCTGCGGCCTGTGACTGCCGGGCGGACCGTGGTTGTGGATGCGGCTGGGCTCGTGGACGCGAACGCGGTGAAAGTCGGGCCTACGGGGAGCGGGACGGCGCAGACGGCTGGGAACATCGTCGGAGCGGTCATCACGAACGCGGCCGGGACTGACATCGCGGCGGACATCATCGCGGTCAAGGCGCAGACGGTAGCGATAGAGGCCGACACGACCGTGATCGGCGCGGCCGTGGGCGCGAGCATCAGTGCCGACATCGCGGCGGTCAAGGCTCAGACCGTGGCTATCGAAGCGGACACGGATGTGATCGACGACGCGACGAGCGGGCTCGTGAAAATCGCGGGCGACGTTGCGGCGATCCTGCTCGACACCGGGACGGACGGCGTGGTGCTTCCGCAGGCCCAGGCTGACAAGGTTTGGGGCACCGCAGCGCGTACCCTGACGGCCGGCACGAACATCGCGCTTGCCAAAGGCACAGGCGTGACGGGCTTCACGGACATCGACGCAGCCGGGATACGGACAGCGGTGGGGCTCGCGGGAGCAGACCTCGACACGCAACTCGCGGCACTGCCGACCGACGCCGATGTCAACGCGGCATGCGATACCGCGGTCACGGACGGGGCACTCGCGACGGCAGCCGAGCTCGCCAAGGTCCCGAAGTCGGACGGTACGGCGACGTGGAATGTCACGGCGCTGGCGGCGCTCCAGACCGAGGCCGCGGATGCGCTCACCGCGTTCGCCCCTCCAACCAAAGCAGAGATGGACGCGGCGCACGCTCTGCTCGCAACCCCGGCCCAGGTCAACGCCGAGGTCGTCGACGCGCTCGCAACGGACACCTACGCCGAGCCGGCACAGGGAGCACCTCCGGCAACGGCAAGCATCGCAACCAAGATCGGCTACGGCTACAAGTTCCAGCGCAACAAGCTCGAACAGACGGACACCGAGCTCAGCATCTATGACGACGCGGGCACGACCGTGGATCACAAAGCGACCGTGAGCGACGACGGGACCACGTTCACGCGCGCTGAGATCGAGAGCGGCCCATGAGCGCGCGCGACCGGTGCTCCATGATTTTCCCTCTCGCCCCGATGTCCCGCGGCGCGGCGCCTGACGGTCTGCTCGGGCAGAGCTTCCGCCAGGCTGCCGCATGGGTCTATTCGGGGATCCTCGCGGCTCTGCCCTCGGCGGCGGCGCTCGTGGACGGCCTCATGACCATGGCTGCGCGCGCACGGGATGCCGGGATGCGTGCCGTAGCGGCGGACGCTGGACTCGCGGCAGTGGCGCGCGATGCCGCGATGGGAGCGAGGTAAACATGCCCATATCGCTCAAGGCCGGGATCGACCAGAACACGCGCGTTGTGACGGTGTCGTTCTACGACATAGCGGGGGATTCCGTTGTCCCGACATCAATTGTCTGGACGATGACCAACGGCGCCGGGACCGTGGTCAACTCTCGTTCCGCTGTCGTTGTGGCAACGCCGGCCACGAGCGTCGATTTGCTTCTCGGCGAAGACGACATGGCCTACAGCGACGGGCCGGTTCGCAGGATTCTCGTGGAGGCCGTGTACGACTCGACTGAGGGCACGGATCTCCCGCTTCGGGACGTGCTGACGTTTCCCATTCGCGATCTCCGGGGGGTGTGATATGGCAGAACAAATCCGCAAGGTTGTGCAGCTCAAGGATGCAGAGTACGGGGAGAAGGGCGCTGTCAAGGCCGTGTTCGCTACCCTCGGGGTGATCGACCACGACGGGGACATGATCCTCGCAGGCGCAATCGGCGAGCAGAAGGTCAGGATGTCCGCCTACGGGCACCGCTCCTGGTACGGCGAGCTCCCGGTGGGCAAAGGCCGCATCTACGAGAGCGGGGCCGACGCGATCTTTGAGGGCCAGTTCTTCCTCACGACCAACGCCGGTCGCGAGACCTACGAGACCGTCAAGGCCATGGGCGACCTCCAGGAGTGGAGCTTCGCCCTCCCCGAGATCGAGTCCGAGACGAGGACCGACAACGGGCAGGCATACCGGGCAATCAAGAAGGTTCGCGTCCCCGAGGTCTCTCCGGTGCTCTTGGGCGCCGGGGTGGACACGAGAACGCTGGATGTGAAGGGCGAGGCGCAGAAGCCGAAGGACATGAAGCTCATCGACCACGTCGAATGGCTGCTTGCACAGGCAACCGAGGTGGCAGAGAGGGTCAAGTCCGTGGCAGAGATGCGCGAAGAGCAGAACCGGCACCCCTCGCGCGAGACGCTCAAGCGTTCCGCCGCAGTTGCCGTCGCGCTCCAGGAGGTCGCTCGCGTGATCGACGACGTCCGGGCAAAGCACGACGTGCTGACGAGGGAGTTCCTCCGGTTCCAGGAAATGACCGCAACAGGAAGGAGATAGCACATGGCAGACAGTAAGCGCCTGGTGGAGAAGCGCCAGGAGTGCGACGCGAAGCACAAGAAGCTCATGAAGGTCTTCGAGGAGGCCGGCTCGGACCGCGACGTCTCGAAGATCAAGAGCCTCACCGGCGACGACGCCGCGAAGACGAACGAGATCGTCAAGATGAACGCCGAGCTCAAAGCCCTCGAGGCCGAGGTCGACGGCATCGTAAAGATGGAGGCGGCCGGAGACGAGGCGGATGTCCGGGAGAAGAATATCAAGGTGCCCGAGGACCGGCAGAAGTTCCCCGAGGCGAAGGACGCGCCGACCGATCTCGGGAAAGCGTTCGTCGAGAGCGCGACCTACAAGGCATTCCGCGGGAGCGGGCAGGGCAGGTCCGGGACCGCCGAAATCGGCATCCCCCTCAAGACAGTGCTGACCACAACCGGCTACGTGCCGGAGTCCCTGCGGACCGGGATCATGGTCCCCTACGTGCGCCGCGAGCCGAACATCCTGGACATCGTGCCTGTGGGGCCGACGAACCAACCCGCGGTCGTTTACATGGAAGAGACGACCAGGACCAACACGGCTGTCGAGCTCACGGAATCGACTGGCGTTCTCGTCGACGCAACCCTTGCGTGGACCGAGCGGAGCGCGACCGTACAGCTCGTCGGAGTGTCGCTCCCCGTGACCTCGCAGGCCCTGGAGGACGTGGACCAGCTCGCCTCCGTCATCAACCTCGAGCTGGCCTCGATGCTGCGTGAGCGGATGGACAGTCAGATCATCAACGGTACCGGCGTGGCGCCGTACCTCGGCGGTATCAACACCACGGCGCATGCGGCCGTGCAGACCATGGTGCACGCGGGCGAGAAGCTCGACACCCTGTACAACGCGCTCAAGAACGTGCGTGTCACCGGACGCAGCACGCCGAACGTCATCGTCATGCACCCGAACGACTGGGCGGAGATCCGGCTTCTGAAGACGGACGACGGGCTCTACAAGATGGGCAACCCGACCGACCGCGGCCTTGAGCAGGTCTGGGGCGTGCCGGTCGTACAGTCCACCGCGATCACCGAGGGCTACGCCCTGACGGGCGCCTTCGATACGTGGTGCAAGCTCTGGGAGAAGCGTGGAATCCTCATCGAGATCACGGACACCCACAGCACGGACTTCGCGTACTTCAAGAACATGATCCGGGCAAGCACTCGCGTGGCCCTGACCGTGACTCGCCCGGTGGCGTTCTGCCTGGTGAGCGGGCTCTAAGCGTAGCCGGGGGCGTTCTGCCCCGGTAGCGGCGGGGGCCGGCTGACGGCCCCCCACGGAATGACAGGAGATACGAGATGGGCATTCCAGCATACGTTTACGGGTTTGAGACCAAGGACTACCACACGGAAACCGCGGCCACCAAGATCACCGAGACCTTCGACGGCAGGGACGGCGAGCGGCTGGCCCTGATCGACCTGAGCTTCCTCTGTGGGGCCAACGCGCAGACGGGGAGCTTCCTCTTCGCGAAGGACCACACCACCGCCGGCAGCTCCCGCAACACCGCCGCAGGCGCGACGCTCTCCGGGCAGAAGGACATCATCTGCACGGTCGCGCCGAAGTCGCCCGGCAACGCAGCCGCGGCGGCCGACGACATCATCGCGTTCCAACTCACGGACGGCACGTGGGAGTGGGACACCGTCGCCTCTTTGGCTGGCTCCACGATCACTTGCACGAACAACATCACGGGCGTGGACGCGGGCGCGGGCGGAACGGCCATCGCGGCCGGCGGCAAGGTTCTCATCCTGGGCGTGGTGGGCGACCTGGCCTACCAGCGGCTGTCCTTCCCGGCCTCCGTGACCACGGTCTACGGGGACGGGGACATCGTGCTCGTACACCCGTACTTCGGTGAGCCCTGGTACTTCGAGGCCGACAACGCCACAAGCGCGGGGTTCCTGCTCAACGTGGTGTGCGCGTACATCAACAAGTAGGCTGGACAGGAGATGAAGACGCTTGTACCGGCGGCGGACGACAAAGGCCACGGGGCCGAGCCTGGGCCCAACGGGCGAATCAAGCAGGCGCCGCCGCCGCCGGACAAGTCACGCCGGCTCGGACCGGACGAAACAAAAGGCAAGAGGAGATAGACCATGGGCGACGTACGAATCACTCCGCAGAAGATCCTCGACGAAGGGATCACCCCGGCCCTGACGGGCTCCCTGGCCGTGGCCGCGACGAGCGAGTACATCATCCGCAACACCGGGCGAATGTTCATCAACGTCAAGAAAGCTGGCGCGGGCGACTGTACCGTCATCATACAGACCCCGATCACGACCGCCGGCCTGGCCGTGGCCGAGCAGTCCGTTACCTGCGTGGCGACCTCGGGCGACGTTCTGATAGGACCGTTCCCGCCGAACGTCTACAACGACGCTGTCGGGGACATCACGGTCACATTCTCCGAGGTCACCGGCCTGACCGCGGGCGCGTTCGAGCTGTAGCAGCATGGCGCTCCTGACGGTTGACCAGATCAGGCAGCACGTCGAGACCGACCTCGTCGACGACGCCCTCACCAGGCTCGTCGACGATGCTGACGCCGAGATCATCCTCAAGGCCGGCGTGCTGGCCGAGCACACGGACCACCAGCACGGATGCCAGTACCGGTCCGACCTCTGGCTCTCCCGGCGGGCCTCCGAGATCACGGAGGTGGTCGAGGAGATCAGCGAGGCCGAGACGACGCTTGCCACTGATGACTACGTGCTGCGCCCCGGGGGCGTGAGGCTCGACCGGCGGTCGGACGGCACAAACCCTCGCACGACCTGGGCGCCCATCGTCAGCATCACGTACACGCCGGTGGCGGACACGGAGCGCCGGACGCGCGTGCTCATCGACCTCGTGCGGCTGGCTGTGCAGTACAACGCTCTGCGGAGCGAGAGCGCGGGGGACTACAGCGCGACCTCGGCGGACTACGAGGAGGAGCGGCGGCGCATCCTCTCACGGCTCGGGGGGGGGCTGTCATTCGCATGAGCGCACAACAAATCGGAGTGGTATTCGCGCACATCAAGGTCCGTGGGACGCGCGGATGGAAACGGTATCTCCTGCTGCTCATGGCCTTGGTGGCGGGCCGGCTCGTGCGGTTCCCGGTCACTGCGGAGATGCGTTTCCGATGAGCGCCAGAGGCCGCATGCATATGCGCACAACCGTGCAGCGCGACATGGCCACGACGGACGCCTACGGGCAGCCCGGGCCGAGCGACTGGCTCGCAATCGGCGACGTGGCGTGCTTCGCCTGGCAGGGCGGGGGACGCCGATCATCGGCTACCCCGCGGGTGATCGAGGCTGACGACGTAGGGATGCTGGTGCCGGCAGGGACGGACATCACGTCGGCCGACAGGATCTCCCACGTGTACGACCGCCGGGGGCGCGACGTGTTCGCGCTCCCGATGTACGTCGACGCGGTAATCCTGCGGGCGGATCACCTGGAGGTGAGGCTACGTGAGCACCGATAGCATCGTCGAGTGGAATGGCGACGCCCTCAAAGAGCTTACCGAGCTGGCGGCCCGGAGGGCCATGGACCGCGTCATGACGGACTGCGTGGTGATCGCCAAAGAGCTTGCCCCGCGCAAGTCTGCCGCGCTCCAGGGCTCGATACAGATGCGGCCGACCGTGCGGCAGGGTAGGGGGCTCGTCGGCTACTGGGGGAGCTTCGGGATCAACTACGCGATCTACCGGGAGCTCGGGACCGGGATCCACGGCGGCAAGGGGATGTATGAGATTCGCCCTCGGCGCCGGAAGGCGTTGTTCTGGCCGGGCGCCGAGTACCCCGTGAAGGTCGTGCACCATCCCGGCGTCCGGGCGAAGCCTTTCCTCCGGCCGGCGGCTGACACGGTGTACCCCGGGCTTCCGCAGTACATCCGTGAGGAGATGGGAACGTGACGGACATCCTGGCGGCCCTGCGAACGGTGATCCTCAACTCCCCCGACGTGACAGCCCTTGTCGGGACAAGGGTGTTCGCGGCGGAGCTGCCGAAGGCGGAGGCACAGAGCATGCCGAGGGCGGCCGTGGTGCTCGTGTACTCGGGGGGCTTCTCGACGACCCGCACGAGCCCCGTGGTGAGCCCGCGTGTGGACATCTACAGCTACGGCGAGACGTTCCACGCATCGGGGCAGGTTGACCGGGCAGTTTACGGCGCCCTCAAGGCGCTGAGCAGATACACGTCAGGCGACACGCTGATCCACAGTGTCAGTCTGGCCGGCGGACCCTTGCCGCTGCGTGACGGCGACGCGGGATGGCCGGTGCAGATGCGATCTGTGACGGTGACGGCCGACGAGCGAGAGACAGGATAGGAGGACGCAATGAGCGAACCATACGAGATCATCATATCGCC
>Ga0307380_10009242_pt1 | contig 12532 bp, 14 predicted proteins | sample UN3MG_FD_202239 | JGI IMG/M metagenome (GOLD analysis project Ga0307380, IMG submission 202239) | Soil microbial communities from Risofladan, Vaasa, Finland - UN-3 | ecosystem: Environmental > Terrestrial > Soil > Coastal area > Acid sulfate soil | place: Finland: Risofladan, Vaasa | collected... | reverse complement strand
CCCACTACGTTCAGAGCCACACGCCGGCCTGGTGGTGGGCGGACGAAATCCAACTCCAGGCGGAGGCGGAACAGGCGTTCTATCAGGCCTTGCCCGCGTGCGAGAAGATCACGATCGGCGGAACGGCGGAACCGGGCTGGTTCTGCAACGTCTTTCTGCCGGACGAGCAGAAGGAGGCGGCGTGACGTTGAGCCGGACACCCAGGCACTGACGCCTGGCCCGAAACAGGAGGATTGACGATGGCGATTCGCGAGCGAAAAGACGGGCCGGACCTGGCGCAAGACCATCGGCCGGTCACAGCCCGGCAGGTGGGCGTGGCGGAGGCGGACCTGCCGAAACTGGCGGTCCCGGAATGGGGCAAGGTGGAGAAGGAAGTCCGGCCGCCGGTCACGTGCTTTATCCGGGACCAGCGCGGCGGGCTTCACAAAGCAGAGGTGGTCCGCATGGAATGCGACAGCGGCATAGGCCCGCCGGCGAGCTTCGTTTGCCGGTCGTGCCGCGAGGCGTTCGATGACGCCACGCAGGAAGGAGTCCAGGCCGTCGCCATCAAGTGCCCGAAATGCAAGAAAACCGGCGCGGACATCATCCCGGCCAACGCACAGGGAGCGATCTACGAGACGAAGGGCGGGCCGGGGGTCATGGTGTACCATGTGCAACAGATCGAAACCCAGGCCGAAATGCTGGTGGACGACCCGGAACACCCCGGCAAAAAGTTGGAGCAGATGGTGACGGTGACGGTTCCTCGCAACGAGCGGGGTACGGCGACCTTGACGGCGGACAGGATCCAACTTTAGGGTTGATGGCGCATGGCGAAGATCGGCGGGGTCATTGACGAGACGTTGCCGCAGCTGCGGAACCCGACGCGGCGGCTCTCGACCGGGTTTGTGGCCCTGGAAATCGCCTGGCAGGACGACCCGGAAAAGACGGAAGCCTGGGCGGATGAGGAGGCGGCGCCCTATGGCGGTCGCCAGGCGGCGTGGTGGCTGCAAAACATGGAACGGGTCGTCACGCGGGGTGGTCAACCCGTCTGGCCGATGCTCTCGGCGGACATTCACATCCGGCCGTTCAGCCGGGCGGAGCGAGAGAGCGGTTCCTGGGCGGTATGGCGGATCCTGGACCACGGGGTACGGCATGCGACGTGCTGCGCGTGGGTGGCTGTCCATCAGGACGAGCATGGGTCGGAATCGTATGTTTTCTTCCGGCAGTATTACCGGACGGACACGCCGCTGGAGATGAACGCCCGGAACATCATGGCGGAGTCGCCGCCGGACGAGCATGTGTTCGGGACCGTGGCGGACCCCTCCATGTGGCAACGGAACCCGAAGGACCTGGAGCGGTTTGCCGACGTTTATGCCAAGGTGGGGTTGCCGTTGGTGCAGGCCGATCATGCCCTGGAGGTGGGGGTGGAGCGCGTGACGGCCGGACTGGTGGCGACGATTGCCCGTCTGGCGGTCTGGAAGCAAGACCTGGACATTCTTCGGGGTCCGCTCAGGGCCCCGAGCCTGACGATGGGGATGGCCGAGCGGTTGGCGACAGGCCCGGCCGTCTGGTTCACGCCGGAGACGTCGAGCGGACGGCAATCGCTTTTCGAGCAGTGCCGCAACTGGCGGTACCGGGACTGGGCGACGGAGCGGTTGAACGCGGCCGCCCCCGAGAAATACATCGACCTGGACGATGAGGGGCCGGACGTGGTGCGGTACGCTTTGCAGTCGAAGGTGGTGCAGTTTGCCAAGCAACCGGCGCCGAAGCGGACGAAGGACATGCTCACTCGAATAATCGAGGCAAAACAGGTGAAGCCGTCGCAGTTTACATGACGGAGTAAACAATGGCAGACGAAATCCAAGACGATCCGAAGGCTTTGGAGCGGGCGACGTTTTTCTCGAATCTCATCAAGTCCGGTGAGGCGTGGCCGGAGAAGGAATGGGACGAGGCCCGCCAAGCCTACGAGGGGGACGCAAAAGCGCCCCAACGAGTGAATCTCTGGCGGTCCACGATTGACACCTCGCTGGCGTTTCAGTTGCAGACGGACCCGACAATCCGCATCGGGCCGGCGGAAGGGCTTGAGGGGGACGAGCAGAGCGCGGGCCGGGCCGCCTGCGACGAGGCGGTGGTCAAGTACCTCTGGCGCGAGATGAACTTTTCCGCCGCCCGGCTGAGAGTCGTCAAGGACGCGCGTATCCCCGGCCTGGGCTTCGGTCGGGTGTGCATGGACCTGCGGCGGATGTTGCCGACTATCCAGCACATGGATCCCGAGCAGGTCCGGGTGGATCCCACGTGCCGGGGGAAGATGGACGATGCTTCGTGGGTCGCCTTCTATGAGTACGTCTCGCCGGACCTTCTCGTGCGCGACCGTCCGGGCCTGGACCGAGAGCGCGTGGGCAAGGCGGCGTCTTCGGCGGCGGGATCGTTGGACGACCCGGACGCCGACGCGACGCAGCAGGGGGTGCTCCGCACGTCCAGGGCCGAAGTCGGCAAGCACATGAAGCGCGTGCGGTTGTGGAGGTTGTTCCTGCGGAACGGGGCGGCGCTGTACGACAAGGAACCCTTTGGCGAGAAGGATGAGGAAGCCGGACCCCACCTGGAGCGGTTCCGGGACAAGGAAGGGATGACTGAGCCGCGCCGGTACATCGAACTCCTCGAGGGGTATGACGGGCCGCTGTTGACGGACGAGGACCAGTGGCCGGAAGCGCTGGCCCTGGACTACGACGCCTGGCCGGTGAAGCGGCTGTCGTTCAACGAGGCGTACCATCGGACGGCGGGATTCAGCGACCATCGGCACACGAAGACGGTCGAACAATACTTGGAGTCGGCGCTGGGGTGTGGCAGACGGGAAATGGCCCTGAAACACAACGGGGCCATCGGAGTCAGGACCGGCGACAAGCGAAGCGAAGAGGAACTCAAGGCCCTTTTGGAAACGGAAGGGTTGAAGATTGTCAAGGACGCACTCGGCCCGGACGGTCAGCCCTTGATGGATCTGCTTTTCAAGGACGCCGGGCTTTCCACCCAGGACATTGCCTGGGTGACAACGCTGATGGACTGGCACGATTTGCTATCCGGCGTGCCGAAGGTCGGCCAGGGAGCGGACCCGACCAGGGGCGTGACGGCGACGGCCGCCGATATTGCGGCCGAGGCCATGAACGCACGGACCGAAGCGCAGCTGCGGGCAATCGAGGCGTGGGACGCCGAGGTGGTCAAGCAGATTCAGGCGATGGCCCATGTGACGCTCAGGCAACTGACCAGCGTGGAGATCGTCGTGCCGGAACAGACGGTCGAGGTGGAAGACCCGATGACCGGAATGCCGGCCGTGGACCCGACGACCTTTGCGCCCGTGACGGAAACGATACCGGAGCACCCGCAGGTTCTCTGGTTGCCGTGGGTGCAGGCTTCGCAGGTTCTCACCGAGCAGCCGGAGGCGCAACTGGTCAGCCTGGGCGTCGAGGCGATGGTGGGGCCCAAATTGGCCCAGTTCTGGACGGATGGCGAGCCCTTGTCGGTCGTCCGGCGCAGCACGACCGTGACGGTCGAACGCGGCAGCACGCAACGGCGGACGCGGGAACGGAAGGTGTTGCTGGCCCTGGAGTTGTATAAGGCCGTGCTGGCGCCGATCTATCAGCAGACGGGACGGATGGACCTGCTGGTGAAGTTTGCCGACCTGGTAATGGACCTGCAAGAGTTGAAGAACGACTTTGGTTCGGCTTTGCCGGACCCGGAGGAAGTCGCGGCCCAGATGCAGGCGGCCCAGGAGGCCCAGGCACAAGAGGCCCAGCAACAACAGGCGGCGGCAGCGGAGAAGGAACAGTTTGACCGCGGGCTGAAGACGGAGGAACTGCGGGCAAAGCAGCCGCCGGTGCAGCAACCGCAGCAGCAGCCGGCAATGGCGGGGGAGTGGTGATGCCCCTGTACGAATATCTCTGCGGGCGTTGCGGCAGGCCCTTTGAGCGGGCGGCCCCAATGTCTGAATCGGGACGGCCTCGCCGGTGCCCGAAGTGCCGCGGCATGGGGAAGCGCGTGCCGAGTCTGCCGAGGTGCCGGACGGAGACGACGCTTTCCCATCAAGTCCGCGACTCGTATGCAACGGCCGGCCACAAGGTTGACTCGTGGGGGGACGTGAAGCGGTTGGAGCGGGACGGAACCTGCGTCCTGGTGAACCGGCACGACCTGGACACGGCGGAACGGAATCGCAAGACAGAGTTCCGGCGTCGGATGCGAGTGGCGCGAGAGAAGGTGTGTGACGAGCGGATAACGATTTCCAGCAAGAAGGGGAAGCGGCGTGCCGTACAAGTCGGCTAAACAGCGAGCCTTTCTTCACGCTCACGAACCGGCATTGGCTGCCCGGTGGGACAAGAAATATGGCGGGAAGGTTGTGCCGTCGCGGGATGGTCGGGGGCGAGGGGTAGGCCGGAAGGGCGGGAGACGCAGGGACGTGATGGGGTAGATTGAAAACTGAATAGCCCCGGCGCCGGGCGGCTGATCACCGTTCGCGTTGCGAGATTTCCAAGACCTGTCCGCTAGCGGGGACAGGTCTTTTTCTATGCGCCGGGGCACAACCGACACCCCGCCAGAACGGCGGGCCGGACATACAGAAGAGGGAAAACTATGGCAGAGCAAGAGATGTCGAAAGCCGCCCCCGACGAGGGGATACCGGAGAAGGTCGGCACGAGCCTGATGGACGTTCCGGACACGGTGATTCAGGGCGCGTATCCGGAGGAGGAAGCCGCGCCGCTGGCCGCAGCCGAGCCGGAGCCGGTCGAGGCGGCTGAGGCGGCCGCGGTGAAACCCGGGGCGGAACCTGAAAAGGAAACTCCGCCGGAGGGCAAGAAGCCTGAGGAGAAAGAGCCGGAAGCCGAACCGCAGGCCGAAACGGAACCCCCGGTAGAGGGTGCTCCGGCAGAGGAAGGTTTTGACCCGGCGGCATGGGCGGAAGCCAACAACATTCCGGCCGATCTGGTGAAGTCGTGCAAGACGGGCCTGGAAGTCGCCGGCGCCGTGGCCCGTCGGCTGCGGAATCGGGAAGTACTGGACGGGCGGAAAGACGCGGAACTCGCGGAATTGCGGTCCAGGCTGGGGAAGGAAACGCCCGGCGCGGCCCCGGCGGAGAAGTCTCCGGCGGATACGGCGGCACCGGCCTCCGAGCCGGCCCCCAGGACCGAGCAAGAAGTGCAGGCGGAGTGGACTGCGGAGCAGCGGGAAAGGTTCAGGGAATGGCAGGAAGAATCGCCGGAACTGGCCGGGGCCTGGATGGTCCGGCAGCAGATGGATCCGGTGATAGCGGCGATCCGCGAGGAAAACCGCCGCTCAATGGCCGCCATCCGAAACGAGATGAAGACCCACCAGGAGGCTCCGCGCGAAGCGGAGTTGGAGAAAGAGTACAGCGACTTTATGGCCGCACACCCCGAGGACTACGACACCTTTACGGCGGTGGAGATGCCCATACTTGCGGAGGCGCTGGGGTTGCCGGCGACCTCTGACAACGGGCGACCGATCGACGTGGGCCGAGTCACGGGGACGAAGCTCGAAGACCTCTATGCCATGGCGCAGATGCGCAAAACCTCACCCCGGATGTTCGGACAGGTGGTGCGCGACATGCGAGGAGGCATGGAGTTTGAGCGAGCGCGGCGGGTTGCCCAGCTCGAGCAGGGTGAGAAAGGCCAGGCGGAGCAGGCCGGGCAACGCGCTTCGGCCCAGGTCCGCACGGCGAAGGGAGCGGCGGCCGCACCGGCAGGGGCCGGGGCGGGGCCGCCAAGACCGGTTGCACGCACACTCCGGGATCTGCCCCTTGAGACGTTTGAGGGGTAGCCCGGGTAAACGAAAGGACGGATTCCAATGGCACTGGCGAAGGAAAACGCGCGAACCAGCGCGTATCGCGCCTACATCGACAAAACCGTGTCCCTGGGCGTTTCGCTGATTTCGCCGACGATGAACGTGGCGCTGGGCGGACTGACGGCCGACCTCGGCAAAGCGGGCGATGTGTCGGCGTTTCGAAACGTCAAGTGGGGCGTCGGCGGGTCGAGTTTCGATTGGCGCCACAAGAAGTACCGCAGCAAGGCGACGACCGATACGGGCCAGTTCGGAGTTCGGGACTATTCAGAGCCCGATCTTCACGCAAACCCGTCGGTCTCGCTGAATTACATGCATCACCAGACCTGGGCCGTGGGCGAGGGCGATCTGAACAAAAACCGCCACGCCGGCCCGCAGAAAATTCTGGACCTCAAGCGCGAGCGCATGGACGACGCGGCTGAGGCGATTCAGTCGGAGATGGCCCTTCAGTGGTGGAACATCAACGAGACGAGCCACAACGGCGGTCTCTCGATGTTCAGCCCGACAAACCACGGCGCTTCGACCACCTATGCCGGGATCGCGCTGGACGCCAGCACGACCAACGGGACGGACACCTTCTACTACTGGAAATGCACCGGCTACGACTACGGCACCAAGACGTTCGGGGCCAACTTCGTTGAGATCGTCGGCGCCCTCATCAGCCAGATGCGGGCGAGCAGCAAGGCCGGCGGCGGCGGGCGGATTCAGACCCCGGACTTCGGGGCCTGCGACCCGACCCTCTGGCCGTACATCCTGCTCTATTACGACACCAAGGCGTCGTTCAACATCGACAAGGCCGCCAACCCCAACTTCCTGGAGCAAGGTTTCCCCAACATCAAGGTCCAGGGCGTGACCATCTTCGCCGACGACAACTTCGGCGGGTCCACGGGGTATGTGGACGGCAGCGCGACGGAGGAACTTCTGCTCGGCAACTCGAAGCAGATGTTCCTCGCGACGACCAACACGGAGGGCGAAGGGCTTGTGACCAGTCACGCGACGGACAAGGGCGATCAGGCGTGGCTCCGCGGGTTGGCCGGCGTTTTCAAGACGGGGAACCAGGCTATCGGGGTCTATGACCCGCGCCAGTTCCAGATTCTCTACACCTAGCCCCTGGGACACTCCACGGGCACATGAAAGGAGTCTGCCATGTTGTCAGCGGTTTCGACTTACACGGCGTTGCGGGAACGGACCACGGACACGGTTCAGTTCCGCCTGGGTGACACCACGGCGGTTTTCCACGCGACTTACGGTCCGTTGAAGGCGACCTGGGCCTACAATCAGGACGCCCTGGCGACGTACAACTGCTGCGCTCCGTGCTTTGAGGATGCGGCGGCAGGGTACTGGTACGTCGACGAGGACGAGAACGAGACGAACATCATCGGTCAGGAATGGTGCGTCGGCGCCTTTCTGAACTTGGCGGCTGAGACGGCGGCCGGGTACTGCTGGGTGCTGACGGCCGGGATCAACCCCCTGATCATGGTGACGGACGGCTCGGTGGACGCGGGCGAGTTGATTATCGCCTCGACCACGGACGGGACGTGGAACGGCGTTCCGGCGAGCATCGCGGTTGCGGCCACTGCCGGCACGGCCTATTCGGTTATGGGCTGGGGCGTGGCTCATGCTCGCGTGGCTGATGCTTCCAATGCACTGGCGGCCGGCTCGGCCTTCTTCCATTCGGCCTGGTCGGTTCTGCCGGTGACAGTGTAAGAGGTCAATCGCGGGGGAGGGGCCGGGAACGGCCCGGCCCCTCAGCCCGCTGGAGAAGCGCATGGCGCGACCGAAAATTGTGGCGATGATCCCGGCCCGGCTCGGCAGCGAGCGGATCCCGCGGAAAAACCTTGCACCGATGGGGAACACGACCCTTTTGGGGAACGCCATCCGTATCGCCCAGCGGGTGAAGTTGTACGACGAGGTGTGGGTGAACACGGCGGACGACCGTTTGGCGGAGGAAGCCGAACGGTGCGGCGCAGAAGTGCATCGGCGGTCGCCGGCCTTGTCCGACGGAAGCGACAGCATGAGTTTCAAGTTGGAGTTCACCACGATGCACCAGGCGGAGTTCGTCGTGAACCACAATCCGACGGCCCCGCTGCTTACGCCGGGAACCTGCACGGCGTTCTGCGAGAAGTTGCTTTCGGACGGCTACGACGTTCTGCACACGATCAGGCGGCATCAGGCGTACATGCTGGACCAGGACTTTCTTCCCATCAACTTTGACGACAACGAGCATCCGCGCACCCAGGACTTGCCGCCCGTCTATGAAGTGTGCTGGGCGGTTTTCGGTTGGCAGCGCGAGGCCTTCCTTCGGGCCGAGTGCGGGGTGTGGCAAGGGCGCGTGGGGTTCTTTGAGTTGTCGGACCTGGAGGCTACACAGGTCCGGCACGGGCCGTTGGAACTGGAAGTCGCGCAGTATCTTTTTGCAAAGCATCGGGAGATCCCGTGCGCATAGCATTGGTCAGCGAGGGTCCGAGCGCGAAGGACTATCCCGGTCGGGACGGGTACGACGAGGTGATCGGCGCGAACGGCGTGCCGTCGCTCTGGCCGTGTACCTGGTGGGTGTTTCTGGACAAAGAGCAATATGTTTACTGGCTCAACCAGATCATCGGGAGGCCGAAGATTCTGACGACGACCGCGCTCGAACGGGCGATGAACGAACATTACTTCAAGGCGAAGGGGTTGGACGAGCGGTGGAAAGACGACGTGGACAACCAGCGGCTTGTCTATGACGAGCAGGTTCCGCCTTTGCCGCCGATGCCGATTGACGTGCCGCGCCTGTCGGCGGGCAACCGGGCGCACGAGCCGCGATGGACGCAATACACGGGGCTGGCCTGCCTGGTCTGCGCCTGGATGCTGGCCGACGAAGCCAAGACGCAGGCGACGGTGGATGTGTTCGGCGTGGACCTTGCAGGGTCGGCCGACTGTCACGATAGGCCGTCCGCTCCGGCACGAACCGACAACAGGTGGGAGTTTGAGAGGCGGGTGTTTTCGGGTCTTGTCAAGGGGTTCCGGACAAGCGGCGACCTGGTCATCAACTGGCCGCAGGAGAACGTCTGATGGCGACGACACTGGCGAACCTGGCGACCTACTGCCAGAAGAACGGCTGGCTCGACATGACCACGGCGGGCACGGCCCAGTTGTACCTCTGGATAGACAACACGATCCAGCTGCTCGGCCTCTCGCGTCGCTGGCATTTTTACGAGCGCGAGGCGTGGCTGAATCTGGTGGCCCCCTATTCGACCGGGACGGTGGACCTGACGGAGGCCAGCACGGAGGTTGCGGCGGGCGACACGACCGCAGTTTTTGCCACTACGGTTGCAGGGCAGGAGTTCTACACCGCCGAAGATTCCGGGCGCATTTACCGCATCGCGTCGCGGACGGACGCCGCCACCATCGTGCTATCCAGCGCCTACCTGGGCGACGACGGCAGTGGCAAGACCTACGAGATCCGATACGTCCGCTACTCGGCCCCGACCGATTGGGGCCAGTCGGGCGCCTTCTTCTTCGAGGACGGGCGGGAAATCTCGTACTCGGCCATGACGCTCAACGAGTTTCTGCAAAAGCGCGTGATGCACCGGGCGACCAGCGCGTACCCGGAGGCCATCTTCCACCAGAGCCTCGAGGGGACGCACTACTTCTTTGTCCATCCCCCGCCGAGCGCCGCCAAGCAGATCACCTACAACTACTGGCAGCGCCCGGACACCTTGACAGCCGGGACGGATACGACGGACTGGCCGGACCAGTTTCGAGGTCTGTTGCACGCCATCCTGCGCGAGCGCATGGCGACCGACGACGCAGATGCGGGCCTGGCCGTGTTTCACAGCCGGAAGGTGCAGGAGTGGATAGACGCGGTGTACCGTTCCCTCGGTTCGTTCGGACCGATACCCATCAACCTGCCGGGGGATGACATGGGCGGCAGCGGGCGGATACCGCCCGGCGGGATCGGCGCGTTCATCAACGTGGTGTGAGGAGTCGCAATTGGCTACGACCCAGACGTTGGAAGATTCGTATCTGGCGCGGAATGAGGAGCCCCGGAGGACGCCGGGGGCGACGTACTACACGCGCATCTTCCGCGTTCCGGCGGACACGCTGGACAGCCTGATGCCGGCCATTGGGGACACCGCGCGGGATGATACGGCCGAAATTGTGATTTCAGCGGTTCCGCACACGCGCAAGGGCGCGCTGGCGGCGCGGTTGCACGTGACTTACATGAAAAGAATTGCGGGAGCGGTGGCCTGATGGCGATTCCGGCGACATGGAGTATCGCGTGGGCGCGGTCGCGCGGGGCAGGGCATGACCTGGCAGGGAAGACCTACGACGTGGCCTATCACGCCCCGGCCGGGACAACCCTGGCGATCGCCGAGTCGGCGGTCCCCTACGGCTCCTATTACACCGGACAGAGCGGAGATTGGGGGGCGCGGCTCCGCGACGTGGCGGCCCAACCCGACCGAAGAACGAAAGAGGTGCTGGTCTCGTACCATTACGCGCCGCCGACGGTGGAGGAAGCGTTGCTCCTCGACACGAACAAGGTGCTGGTCGAGGTGCGGAGCAGCAACTTCTCGCAGCGCCCCACTGTGGACCGGAACGGAAAAGAGGTGTGGTTCCAGGAGCACCCATCCGGGGGGCCGTCCGTCAAGTGGGAACCGGTGGCGGGAGCGGGGGTACGGTACGACGAGCGGTTGCAGTTTCGGACGCGGTTCGCCCGGGACTACGGCATGGGGGCGAATCTCCTGTCGTATCAGAACAGCGTCCTCGGGGCGTACTATCAGCAGTATTGGAACGTCCCGACGGGTAGCCTGCGGTTCGCCACGTTCACCAAGTACCGGGCGCCGACGGTCGAGAAGTTGTGGATGTACGACTGTGTTATGGAATACATGCCCGGCGGTTGGGACGCGGAGACCTTGGTGCAGAAGTTTGAGTATCGAGGTTACCAGATCGAACTGTTGGATGAGGGCGGTAATTCCTTTGACCCCAAGCGCTACAAGGAAATCGGGGACTGGTATGCGGTGGACCCCTCCTATTACGCCGAGTTTTATCCCAGCAAGCAATGGCCGCTCGTATTGGGGATCTATGATTTTTAATGGCGAGACAATGAGCAACCTGCATCTACTTCACGAAGGAAATACTGATGGCGGAAGACCGTGAACTCGACGAGCGGTTGGCGAGGCTGGAGAGTCGCCTGCGCGTGCTGGAATCCGCCGGCCCGGACCCGTGGGCGTCGCAGCCGACGTTCCTCGACAGGCCGCACCGGGCGCCGTCGCTGGAAGGGCCGACGGTCTTGCCGCCGAGCGTGCAAGAGGCGTTCTGGGCCGAGATCGTCACGGACGCGACCGGCGGGGCCTACACCTTCAAGGAAAAGGTGCTGACGGACGGGACGACCTGGGCGGACTTGACGGGGGGCCGGACCGGGACGTGCTACGAGGCGAACGACGTTGCGGGCATTGCGGTCGGGTCCATCATCGAGATCAGCGAGAAGTACGACACGGGCGGGACGCTGAGGTATGTGTTCGATAGCGGTGTGGGCACTATTCCGCCAGGCACGGTGGATAACCAGGTTCTCGTCTGGACCGCCGCAGCCGGATGGCACGCGGGTTATGTGAAGGCAATCTGATGGCGTGGAGCGTGACAGACTGGACGACGAAGCCGGTGTGGCAGTACGCCACCCTGGTGAACGAGTTTATCGGCGCGGTCCGGGAGCGAGGGCTGGCGTATGTAACGAATTATTCTACTCCAAGCTATGTTGTTGCAGAAACTCTCATACAGGAGGCAGTCTTTTGGGCAGACGGGTATCCCCAGAAGGCATTGCAAGAGCGCATCGAACGCCTTGTCCTCGTTTATGCCAAATCTCACGCGGGCGGCGAGGCGCTTGCGGCCGGGCATTACGATGGGGCGCCCAGCGTTCCGCTTTACGCCTCGTTGGCCGAGGCCTTTGCGGCGGCTGGGCTTGATTACTCCGACTGGCGGCGCTACACGACTCACCCGGACGACGGGGGCGAGGTTGCCTACGGTCAAATGCAGGCGGGCGACATCATCGGCCCCTGGATTTTTGAGGACTTGCAAAAGATTCTGAACGTGTTGGTGTGGACGCGCAGAACGACTACAAACGTTGACCTGTTTTCATATGACGGGTATGGGACCGGAGGTGATTGGGCTGCAGCAAAAACGGCCGTAGAAGCCGATTGGGCCGAGGGATACACCGGGAATGTCATGGCGTACTCCAGGGGCATAGCAACGCCGGGCCTGACTAATTACTACGGTTGGCTGAAGCGCGGGCAATCCAAGAGGCAAGAAGCAAGTGTGTGGAACGATGTTACGAGGCACGCAGACTGGTATGTGCGGGCAACGAAGTACCCCGCGACCGGCGGCGATGTTTCCGTGTTCGATGCGAACGGGGACTTGGGACCAGACGATAGAGAAGATTTGTATTTCCTCTGGTCCCAAGATGAACCGGCGACGGACGCCGAAACCATTGTCAGCGACACGACACTTGGCAGCGCTTCCGTCAAACCAACCTGGTGCGCCGAGCCGGGGGAAAACCAGTATGTCACCCGTGGCTGGGTGCTGGCATCTGACCCGTTTTTTGTCGTGGTCCGATGGAACGTCGAGGGGGGGTTCACCTACCAATGACCCGCCTACTCAAACACGAGCCGCGTGCCGGTGTTGGTGTTGAGGACATAGGAACTGTACGCCGCAATCCGATCTCCGCCAAGCCGGACAAGGA